>Ga0307509_10005544_pt1 | contig 17510 bp, 16 predicted proteins | sample 10_EM_MG_FD_202245 | JGI IMG/M metagenome (GOLD analysis project Ga0307509, IMG submission 202245) | Populus trichocarpa ectomycorrhiza microbial communities from riparian zone in the Pacific Northwest, United States - 10_EM | ecosystem: Host-associated > Plants > Roots > Unclassified | place...
CCCAGGTGTGGGGGTATTTCTTGGCAAACGCCTCAGGGTTGCCGTATAGTGTGGGAGGGGAAGTTGACATGTCGTATCTCGGGAGATCCGGGTCAGCTGAGGGGGAGGGCCAGACCGTATTGGCTGGTGGTGGGGGCGGAGCCGGAGGAGCTCTCTCCTTCCCTTTCTCTTGGCGAGAGGGGTTGGTGCCGCTTGTGGGGGTCGGACGAGACCCAGTAGGGGGGTGTGTGGCCTGTTGCGGGGCGCTAGGGCGTTGGGAAGGGAAGGAGGTCTGAGCGGTTGAAGGAAGGCGGGAGGCAATGTCGCGGAGAGATGCCTGGAGTGGGGCGAGGTTTGGGGGTTGCGGTGAGAAGTCCAGGTTGGCGACCTGGGAGGATAGGTCGTGGATTTCAGTGGAGAGACTCTCAAGGGCTGTCGCGATGTGGACGCTCGATTGAAGGGAGGTGCAGAGCAGAGGGAGGAGCATTTGTTCCCCGATGGAGAGGGTGGAAATATTCGCAGGAGTGATGGGGGGGAAACCCGCAGGGGGAAGCCCAAGGTCAGCAGCAGTCTGGTGGAAAAGCGAGACCAAGTGGTCGAGATTCCCAGTGGTTGGGAGGGGAGAGAGAGGGGCAGGAGTGCCAATTCTCGAGGGGCCGCCCTGATGGGAGGCCATGTCTGGAGGTGGGGGTGGGGACCCGAGGCCCAACAGTGAGGACGAAAAGTATGGGAGAGGAGATCGTACGCAAAACGACGTGGTGTTGAAAAATGTAGGGGGGGGAAAGAGGGGAGCGGAAGCGTGAAGGTACGCCGACCAAGGGGTTCATTCAGTATAGATTCTTTGTTCTGGGACCTCAGTCACAAGGTGCACGCCGCATTATTCTTTTTTAGTTTCAATTCCCGGAGGTACGCCCGGACTACCCATCTGCTGTCGCCGGTGGTGCCTTAGAACACTTTATAGTGTCTCGCCGTCGTACATGTCCCATGAAAACGGACGGTCTGTTCTGTTCACTAACCGTGAACTTTCTCCTTGGCCTCGTTTGGCCACGACAGCTACTCCTTTTCTTTGGGCTTGGGGTTGATCACGCTTTAGTTTATTAGTTTCGTACCTTTTGGTACCGAATGTTGCGACAGATTGCTCTTTTCCACAGTGTTTCCAGAAGTGGTTTGTCATTCCACACCGCGTGCATGCCTTGTTGTTCCTTCGTCGATCCCAAACATCTTTAGGTATGGTGTCGTGAGCTTTGTCCCAGTCCGTATGTACTACCTCCTTTTTGTCAGTAGCTGTCTTTTCCTTTGACCATGTCTTTGTATGGGGTACGTTAGGCTTTCCCTTATAGGTGGCCCGTTTTTCTGCTGTATACCTTTTAGGAGGGCTTTCATTGCTCTTTGTCGGAGCCCGGTTTTCGGTTTTTCGACTGATCGATGTCCCTGAGGATTTGCCCTTTCCATGTCTTATGCGTTTGTCTTCCTCGTCATTCTCATGCTGAATCATGGCATTCTTAAACCCTTCCTGCCATAACTCATCGTTGGGATAGGTTTCCAATGATAGTCTTAATTGTCCAGCCTCTGGCATCTGAGCTTTCAGCATGTCTCTCCATGCTACCCCTTTGAGTCCAACTTTGATGTTATGGTTCTCCATTCGCAAAAGGAATTGTTGTATGTCCCCATTATACCTCTCAAGTTTCATTAACTGGTGGGTTCTTTCCGCCTCATGTGTAGGCCCGAATCGTTCTGTTACTCTTTGTTCAAACATGAACCATCGCTCGTAACTGATCTCCTTTTTAAAACCTCATGCCCCTGACATCCTTTTTCGGTACGTATCTTTGAACGGAGCTACATCATCTCCCTCCATGCGTCCTAAGGCATACTTGATTCGATCCACCACTTCTGTCAATAAATTGGTGTTTCGCTCAAAATAGTCTTGAACTGCCATCAACCAGATATGAATATCTTGGTAGGACTTATTTTTGAGTACCTCAGGGGGGTCGGCGGGCCTTTTCATGGTTGACAATCGTTCCCGAGCAATTGCCCTTGCCATGACGTCTATGACGTCTTCTTCTTCATCCCCCGTCTCGGGATCTGGCCCTGCTCGGTCCTTTCCCTTTTCTCCGCGGCTTGGGCCTCCTTTTGGATCATGCCCTTCGCCGTCGTCATCGCCACCATCGTCTGGATCGGGGTCTCCTGCCCCATGCATAGTCGTTCGTGGTTTCTGACCTTCTCCGTCTCCTCCTGACCGTTCAGGAGTCGGGTTCGATCGTTTCTTTGGGGCTCCGTCGGTATTCCGTACGGTCCGTTCCCTATTGTCAGTAGTTATAGTCGGGGCTACAGATCTTTGAGCCTCTTGAAGAGCACTGGCGATCACCCCATACCAACGTATTTCTCTTTCTACCTCTTTCGCATTTTATTGCCTGTTAGTTATTAGTTTCCTTTGTTACTCATTATCAATCAAGAAGGGGAGCCGGGGTACCTTGATGGTATACTATGGACGATTCGCATACATTGCCGGTAAAGGCCGGACAGGGAACCGCAGACGAAAACCAGAGATGAAGGCGGTGAAGCAACCGGGCAGGAAACCGGTGGATAGGCAAGAATGGCACACAGAAAAGAGACCGAACTTGTATTTGCCCTGGGCATCCCCGGACGGATTTCCGGGAGTCAAGATGGTCGAAAGATGTCTTTCCCTTGTGTATATAAGTTCTATATTCCACCATAGTTAGAAAGTAAGCAAGATAGCCATGCCTCCGATCAATATACTTACGCTTCCCTCTTGACTTCTTCGTCCTTCTTCACTTGACTTCCTCGTCCTTCTTCATCTAGCCAGCGCGTTCTTCTCCCTTCCAGAACTCATAACAATAGAGCCGATATGGCTCCTACCAGAGCCTTTAGGTCAATCAGGATATCATGAAGTTTTGCCATTTCAGCTTCAAGTCGTCCCTGCTGATCTCTCGCAGCTTCCTTATGTTCCTCTTTGTGTCGGTTAAGAACTGACACATAATAGGCATTATCGTTTGCTCGGGGTTCCTCTACTTCGAGGATACTGTCTCGAAGCTGCTCGTCCTGTCATTGGCTGTGTTCCGCCTGCTCTGCTTGGCGAGCTTGTTGGGCTTGGAATTCTACTTGGACCTTTGCCACGATTTCTGCCTGAATAGTTTTGGACTCTTGGTCCAACATGTCGATGGTCCTCTCGAACATGTTCAATTCCTCAACCAGTAGGGACTCACCTTATTTCAACCGGCGCTGGAGTTTTCCTAGCGCTCTCGCCTGTTGTTCGCCTTCGCTAGATAGTCGTCCGATATCTAGGTACACGGATTTCTGTTCTCTAGCCATTCGGTGACTAAATCCTCCTAGAACTTCTCCAAGGTGGCCCGCGACTTGCTTTAACTCTTCTCTTGAGACAAAGTTACGAATATGTGTCTTAGAACGTCCTCGCATTAGTCGTCCAAGAGCTACCTGTCCAATTGTACTGGTATCCAGTGGACCAGGAGTTTGGCTGCTGCTATGGATGATAGTCTCATCCCCACCGGTCATTTCAGAATTGTGGGTTTCTTCTGTCATGATTGGTGATCGTGATGTGTCAGGTCGCCGATACACCAGGAATTTCTTTGTGCTTTATCGCACGGGTTTGGAGGGTATTTGATGATGCTTATCGAATTGACTTGGGCTTAAGCCAGATAAGCGGGATCTCTTTGCCCTTGTCGGACGTAGGGCATGGGGTGTTCCAGAAGTTGTCTGGAAATTCGTAGGTTTTTATATCCCTCGTGGGATATGGAGTGTTCCACTCCTCGTCTGGTTCTTGATCTAAGCCTTGCTCTTGCTGGAGGTGAGTTTCCTTCCACTGAGCAGCTGTAGGGGCAGCGCCAACTGTATTGCCGGGCGGGAAAAGATAAAGTATTTGGAGAATATGAGGTCAATCTCCTAAAAGTTCTTCAAACGAGTAGAATCCATGTTTGAAGATTGAGTCGACAAGAGATCAGGGTTCGAAAATAAATGCTTCACTTATTTCATTGAGCAGTGCTGTCATGTAGTGGGCCTTGGTAACAAGGAGAACTATTAATATACTGTTAGGCGGGAGCCTATCTCAAAGTCTTGCAAGATAACTCAGGCCAATAATCTTAATCGTAGACGGAGATTGTCTAGGAAGGCTCAATGTTTCAAAATAGAGGTAGGTAATGTGATAAAGATTTTTCTAGCGTAAAATCTTATATTGATAAGATTTCTTCTCCATTGCTTGATGATTTCAAATAGCTCAGGAGGCACCTTGATATTTATATGCCGCGTCTGGGTGGTCGCAGGCTACATCTAGCTCTTATACTAACTAATTACCTGTTAACAAACTCCAGCCTTTTCTAAAAGTGCGAACACCATTTGACCCTGTCAATTCTGTTATCTCACTTCGACTTCCGAATCACAACACCATGGATTTTCCTGACTGTGCTCCCACACATCAGTTCATTGGTCGCGATCTATCTTCGTCGACATGGAGTCTTGCTTACCATTGCATACGCAGAATGGTCTTCATGATCGAACCAACAAAGGGGCCAGCTTTGTTATTGAACCTCTCATCATTGCAGATGCTTTCTGCACACGACTGCTGTGAGGCATAAGATAGACCAGTCACGATAATTGCTCCAATAGCTATTATCCCTCCATAGTCATATCGTTATCGCATGGTTCCGTCAGTATCCTACGAATAGTATTGACGTGTGTGAGTGCGGGTATGCCTGATTTCTCAAACTACCTCATCCAACAACACCATTCACTTCTGCGACTTTCATCGCAAGAGCATGGAGTATAGACTGTGTTGCTTAACCATTGTCCGTAAAAACGTCCTGTCACTCAGTGATCACTTCCAGGACTATTGTCTTCAGTGCTCAGTAACCTTATGCAACGTTCACCGATTTGGCTTGAACTACTTGCACAATCTCGCGAAAGGTCTTCCCTCATATATCCGGCGAACGTGATCCGGACGGACGGACGACCCCGACGTGTATGGGGCTACGAGGCGGGCTCTAATAACCATGTCTTTGGTGAGAGGACGCAATTCCAGCGGCGTCCGCCGGTGTAGTGCCGTCCCAACACTGATGCGGAAGGGGGGTGTTGGCTTATCCTTTTGAACTCAGAATCCTAAGGTAGGGTAACTATAACTCTTTATTCACTAAGGGAAGGCTGAGCCTTCCGGTATGCCTAACACCTCTTCCTCGACGACAAAGGACTCATACCTGGCTAGCCTGTCCAAGAAGAAATCCTTTCTCATCCATATTGAAGACTTGAGAGGGTTTCAAACCATGGGTGCGAACAAGTCGGGTAAGTTTGGCAAAAAAGTCTTTGATAACCCGAGGATCATTTGCTTGTGCTCTTTGCCTCTCAAGATGACCGCTTAACCTGACTGTGATTGAAGGGTTTCTATCGACAAACCTTGAAAGCCAATGTTTTCCAAAGGGTTCACCCATCTCACCTAGCCGCTTCATTTCTAAATATGCCGCCATATCTCTCATGATATCAAGACGGGGAGGGAAGCCTCTATCATCCATATCAAAACACCATTTCGTAATAGCCTTTTCTTCAGCTACTGTTAACTGTTGTTGTTCAATATGCCCCTCCATCTGAGTCCCCTGCTGTCCTGACAGCCTATAATACAAGGTCATGCAGGGTATCCCATATAACTCTACAGCTCCAACTATGCCATCTTCCAAACCTCCCCGAATAGCCCTTAGTGCCTTCTGAACTCGGCTTTCTCGCTTATCGTGTTGCTGGGCTTTTGCTCGTGCCATCTGCAGTGTTGCTTTGTGGATTTGATGAGCTCTCCAGTGTTGAGAGCGGGGTTGATTAACAGGATGTCTTATGCTACGGGCGTCAAAAGCAAGTCCCGCTTCCACGTGATGTCCCGCTTCCGCGGGAAATACGTTACAGCCAGTGTTATCAACGGGGCAGTCAGTCATTCCTGAAGGAGGACCGCGGTGGACGACGTCGTCGTCTCGTCTCGTCCCGTCTTTTTCCAAACTTACCCTACCATCCACCGCCAAGGACTAGGGGCCCCGCCGTCCCCCGTGGGAAATGTCTCATACTCCCCGTCCCTGCCGTCACCTACAGCCCCCCACGTTCCCCTACGCCAATTTGTCTTACATTGTAGGGCCCGCCGTCCTTAAGAATGACGGCAGTCCTGAAGTTTCCCGACGAGAGCCGACCGCCTTTTGCCGTCCCGTCCCGTTCAGGGCTCTTGGAAGTCCCCCGCCGGGCCCTACGGTGGGCCCGGACCGTTGAGGACACTAACTACGGCCGGCCCAAGTGTTTCGCACTCTCACTGGAACCACTGGGTGTTTGGGAAGCTCTTTTTTTCGTTTGACTTATATTGTGGAAACACGGGGTGCTAGAGATGCTAGATGATGGAGGATTTCTTACTTTTTCACTCCGTCCTTTTCTTTTCTGTCACTCTGGTTTTGGCCGGCTCTGTCTCTCTATAAGAGACTATATTGTTCCAGTTTCTTTTCATGATACAGTCACTAGTCACTAGACAAAAGTCTTGGTGATCGTTTAGTCAGCAAAACTAAGCGAACACAGTCCGACACCCCCCCGGCCCGACCACATTGGAAAATCACCGATGATGCCCGAGTATGTACTGGATGTAGTCTTACTTCTTTACTACCAAAATAATATTTCATGTTCAACCCTCCCGATCCTACCTCGCAATACCATTATCCACCTTTTGGAAAATACCTCCCAGGCGCGCGGACGTGTCTCACTATTCCCAAATCACCAAGACTATTGTCTAGTGACTGTAACTCTTGTTCTTGTCATCTTTCTTTTACTCGTTAGATACAAAATCCGTCCTTTTCTCTCGCACTGTTGCTCCTGTGTAGAAGTAAATATATCGGCAGCCCATCTTTCCCCTTGAAAAACTTCACACATTTGCTCGTGGGAAGCCCGTTTTCAGGGAGGTCGGTTATCGTGAGATGAGGGAGGAAATAAGCGCTGTGGAGGAGAGGACAAGGAGGAAGGCAGAAAACAAAGACATTAAGCACGAGGCAAAAACCGACAAGCTGTAGGTTTCTTGAAGTAAAAGTAGGAGGTAGTATGATACACGATTTGTGGATATCTAGCCAGGATGAGAAGGTATATATATAAATAAATGCGGAAAAGAGAGAATGAGATAAATTGAGAGTGAGATTTAGTGGAACGATAGTGGAACACTGCAAGCATGAGGGTTGGTCCGGTGAGCATTTTTCCTGAAAATGAGGATCTGTGGATGTTTATGGAAGGGCGCTGAGAGGTCGCAGGGGGATTCGCAGGGGGAAGGTTTATTGAGCTATTGTTACCTACCGACTGGAAAACTGAGCCCTGATCGCCCAATAGCCGTTATGCAGCCCTCCAATAATGCTTCAAAAATAAGAGAGATATTGCCTCCACTTCCGGACCTTTGGGGATGCACAGCTCCACTTTATGAACCTGCATATTTCTCATTTTACTCCGAGTGCAATTTCCTCTGGCTGCCATACTTGTAGATCCTCAGCCTCTGGGATTTATGTTTTGAGGCAAATCCTGTGGCGTTGGTTGAGTTGCATGTTATGGAAATAGACAAACTATCGTTCACGGGGTATTTCTGACTCAGTATGGCTTGTTATGCTGGTTATACCCGTTGATGCTATAAGGTGGTTGACCTCTGCGAGGGGTTCTGCCTAGACCACAACTGCTCCTTTGGTCCAGCTAATCTAACACTGAAGTTGCTTTCTACACATGGATTGTGTTTTTTTTGGGTATGATACTCCACATGTACTAATATCTCGCAATACTCATAATGCGATACTATTCGATGTTGTGGTAAGCGCCAGGTGTGATGATAGGAGGAAGTTGTAGCTTGGTAGCCCTAAGGATGGAGAAACTTAATGGGTAGACTCTTTCTTATTACAGGGGACAAAAGTGCATGAGTTTTCGTACAACGCAGCCATCGCCAAAAAAAAATAAAAAATCACCCCAACACTGGCAAGGTCAAAATCCAACGTAATGCCAGCAGCACAACATACTGGCACACACCAAAGAAAGAATACTGATAAGGCTGCAGAGGCCTTGGATTACCTTGTATAAACGTACTCTTCTAGGCCAAGAAATGGTGGAGATAGGTGTGAGTCTGGCAATGCAGGGTAAGTCTGGTCCAGAGAGCAAGTTAAGTTACCCGGCAAACCCATCATCTGATATGTGTGCAGTGAACCTTGGGCTCCGTAATTCTAGCCCGGCTCCCATCTTTACCGGGGAAATTGCTAGTTGTACGGAGGTACAGCGTGTAAGTTTTGTAGGTTCCACAAACGAGGACTGCCACCCTCACCCCCTGTGTAACCTACAAAACTTACACGCTGTACCTTCGTAAGAGAAACCTGACTTAAGCATGCAGGAACACTATGTAAGGGGTTCATAGAGGCATGGTGGCGGTGATCAGTGCTTTGTGTGCTTTATTTTGGATGTGAAGATCATTTTTTCTTCTTCGATAGTTGCATTGTGGAAAAAGCTCATGTACTTTTGTCCTCAAGTGTATTCGACCTGGTACAACACTCTTCCAAACTTCAACAATAGGACTGTTGGGTTACGCGGCAGCTGCATGACGCTCGGGCAAACTTAAAATTAACCACGCAAATATCTTGTTATCATAAGCTGCATACTGCTCTGCCAATATCGGAATTGAAGATTGCACAGAATCAGTGTTCCCAACGGGCCAGGTAGGCCAGGCCGCAGTAAAGCCTGGCCCGGCCTATAGAAATTCTCTAGGGCCTGGCCTGGCCCCAGCCTGCAGGCTTGGTAATGCCTGAGCCTGGCCGGGCAGGGCCCGCATATAGGCCATATAGGCTCAGTACCAGTTCCCGGATCGGTCTAGGCTAGTCGGCTCTTGGCGAGTAGCTATGTAGTTTCTACAGCAAACAATCGAACTAAATGTTCTCCTTTACCTGATAACTTTGGAAATGCAAGAACCATTTCGCTTCATTAGCAAAAAATACTAGAGATAGTAGGCCAATTAATTAAATTCATTGTAGGAAAACAACAGCTGTTGTGGTTGGTCAACTGTGCAGTGCTCTTCCGGCAATGTGACAACAGAATATTGTGGAGTATAGATACCACGGCGATGAACTAGATTTTTTCCAATCATATAATAACATCCAAAATGCAAGAAATATTTCCCTCAATTAGCTTAGTGATTTAATTTAATTATTGGTAAAGAAGCAGAATCGGAGGGAAGAATAGCAAGATTTAACTGTGGTGATGACTCTGGAGCTGGATTGTCAAGACATCCTTGAGATATTTGCTTATCACTCGTTGTGTGATTCCGTAATAGTCGAAGGTACAGACGAAAATAATAATGAAACCGGTGGGGGAATGAAGACACCCTTAAAGCGATCTGTTTTCAATCCTAATTCCCTAGCCTATAGGCGCCTATCAGGCCTGATAGGCTTTCGCAGGCCGGCGGAATTCGGCCTATATCGGCCTAGGCTGCTTCTACAGCGGCCTGGCCCGTTGGGAACGCTGCACAGAATCGGCTAAGCGAATTCGCTTGGAGCTTAGGCACATTGTAGGAAAGATATGGAATGTAAGTTTCACCGCTCGCACTTTGCTCATTCACTCTACTCACTTCGCTTAGCTAAAATCGAACTAACAGTAATAACGCCCCGCACGTTGAAATGATCCCCCCACCATCGCCCCTCCAATGTCCAGGCGCTCGGGTTGGTCCCAATTGGTGGTGGTGGATGCGTAGAAGATTGAACAGAATAGAGTATAATATCACGGAAGGGAGACAATCTATAAACGGTTAAAAAGAAACCCCCTCGCAGAGATCGCCTGTCAAGCAGTGATCTTTAGCACCCTAATCCACTAACAGTACCCTAGTGAGATCATAGGATATAAGCAAGTGCCTGCCTATAAAAAACAGATGGGACATATAAGTTCAAACATAGGAGTTTAGTAAAGGCAAACAGAGAAAGGAGAGGGGAGGGTATCCACAAGAGGACAAAAAATATAGAGGGCGGCTTAAAGGGCCTATCAGACCGGGGCTGGCCGGACATCGAAATATCTCTAGGCTTTCGAGTGATAAGATGTGATTTTGATAGGATCGGAGGATTCTTTTTTTGGAAACCACGGTACGGTGCTCGGCATGCTCTCATGGTACTACCTTTGTTGTTCGGGATTCCTCCGTGAGATAAAAGAAGAAAAAGAAGAAATAAAGGGTAGCACAAATATACAAGAGCCAGTATGATACACCGATTCTGAAGTCTGCCCCCTGGAAAGTGATCCGGCTCAGCCTGCCTGTTTCTCGGGTGGAATAATGGTGCAAGGGTATGGGGAGTCAGGTTTCAATATCCTTCCTTTGCTTTCCAGCAGAGAAAGGCAACAGCACCTTCGGGAATGCCGATACTTATCACAAAACCGAATATTAAGCAACGCGATTACGGCTAAAGAACGGTCTACCTTAAAATATTCCCAGACCCTCCCCTTTATCCGGACTAGTCCAAGGATAGAATGGGTAAGGTTTGTTAAGCACATCCTTTATATGCCATACTAAGCCGCTCTCTCAGCTGTTGGGTAGCTTTCTATTCACCATACTCTCCCCTGCACTACAGCACACGATTAAAGGCATATATGTATATACAAAATGATCTAAATAAAGAGGGAAATTCTTGAGAAATAGAGGGGGAGAAATAAAGTATAATATCATGCCGGAGAGATAGGTTATAGGAATAGACAAACAAGCTCTTGTGAAGCGGTAGGATATCAAGCAGTAACTAGGAGGATCTAAACACAAAGCTCGAACACGAAAAAATAGATACAAAAGAAGCGGGGGGATTAAAGGTATATATCAGACAGAATACGGATAGTTTCCTGAGGCAAGTACATGCCCGAGAAATGTTCAAGGATTGTAGTTTAGGCAAACAGCTGAAAAGGTCGGGGAGAGTGTCCACAGGTTGGAGCGAATAGACTAGGTGGCCGTAAAGAGATTCGAGGAGAGGACTGGAGCTGCGTAGACAAGGAGTATGTATATGGAAATCATAGAGAAAGATATGTATATAGGTGGGCGGGAGGAGAATGCGGGGGAGTTGTTTTCTGAGACTAATTCGGAGAGAGTAGGGGTCCCTGAAGGCTGAAGGAGTGCTATAGTCGTGACACGCTGGCGGATGAAGGCGATAAGGAGTAGTGTTCGACCATGATAGTGTGACCCATCCAGATTGACGTCGTTGGGTGCCGAGTAGTAGTTGTACCACCCCTTATCCCCACCGAAAGAAGCGCGCCAGAGTAGTTTTCGGCCATCGTGGCTCGGCTTGTTGGGGCTGACATCGCTCAATCAGCAGTTTCACCACCCCTTCATGCCCATTCCGAGAAGCGCACAGGAGAGGTGTTCGGCCGTCATTGCTTGGCTGGTCAGGATTGACATCATCCCGTCCGAGCAGCAGACTCACCACCCCCTCATACCCACCGTGAGAAGCAATCCAGAGTGGGGTTAGGCCATCGTTGTTTGGTTTGTCAGGATTGACATCGTTCCGCACGAGTAGTAATTTCACTACCCCCTCATGTCCATGGTAAGAAGCCCGAAAGAGTGGGGTTCCGCCGCTGTTGTCCGGCTTGTTGGGATCGATATCGTTCCGTGCGAGTAGTAGTGTGACGACCCCCTCATGCCCACCGCAAGAAGCGGCCCAGAGCGGTGTTTGGCCATCATTGCTGGGTTTGTCGGGATTGGCATCGTTCCGCGCGAGTAGTAATTTCACTACCCCCTCATGCCCATGGTAAGAAGCCCGCAAGAGTGGGGTTTGGCCACTATCGTCTGGCTTGTCGACATCGATATCGTTCCGTGCGACTAGTAGTGCGACGACCCCCTCATACCCACCGAAAGAAGCAGCCCAGAGTGGTGTTCGCCCATCATTGCTTGGTTTGTTGGGATTGAAATCCTTCCGTGCGAGTAGTAGACTCACCACCCCCTCATGCCCATTGTAAGAAGCGGCCCAGAGAGGTGTTAGGCCGTCGTTACTTGGCTGGTCGGGATTGACATCATTCCGTCCGAGCAGTAGTTTCACCACCCCTTCATGCCCATTGTAGGAGGCGCCCCAGAGTGGAGTTTTATTGTTTCTGTTCGGATTGTCGGGATTGACATCATTCCGTGCGAGCAGTAGCTTCACCACCCCCTCATGCCCATCGTAAGAAGCCCTCCAGAGCGGTGTTTGGCCATCGTCGCTTGGCTTGTCGAGATTGACATCGCTGCGTGCGAGCAATAGTTTCACCACCCCCTCATGCCCATTGGAGGAGGCGCCCCAGAGGGGAGTTTTATCGTTCCTGTCCGGGTTGTTGGGATTGACATCATTCTGTGCGAGCAGTAGCTTCACTACCCCCTCATGCCCATTGTAAGAAGCCATCCAGAGCGGTGTTCGGCTATCATTACATGGCCTGTCGGAATTTATATCGCTCTGTGCGAGCAGTAGAGTCACCACTCCCTCATGCCCATTGTAAGAAGCGGTCCAGAGCGGTGTTCGGCCGTCATTGCTTGGTTTGTTGGGATTGACATCATTCTGTGCGAGCAGTAGCTTCACTACCCCCTCATGCCCATTGTAAGAAGCCATCCAGAGCGGTGTTCGGCTATCATTACATGGCCTGTCGGAATTTATATCGCTCTGTGCGAGCAGTAGAGTCACCACTCCCTCATGCCCATTGTAAGAAGCAGCCCAGAGTGGTGTTCGCCCATCATTGCTTGGCTTGTTGGGGTTGATATTATTCCGTGCGAGCAGAATTTTCACCACCCCCTCATGCCCATGGCAAGAAGCGGCCCAGAGTGGAGTTTCTCCGTTCACGTCTGGCTTGTCAGGATCGATCACGTTCCGTGCGAGAAGCAGTTTCACCACCCCCTCATGCCCATTACCAGAAGCGCACTTGAGTGGTGTTCGGCCATCATTGCTTGGCTGGTCAGGATTGACATCATCCCGTCCGAGCAGCAGACTCACCACCCCCTCATGCCCATTGTAAGATGCGGTCCAGAGCGGTGTTCGGCCGTCATTGCTTGGTTTGTTGGGATTGACATCATTCCGTGCGAGTAGTAGACTCACCACCCCCTCATGCCCATTGTAAGAAGCGGTCCAGAGCGGTGTTAGGCCGTCGTTGCTTGGTTGGTCGGGATTGACATCATTCCGTCCGAGCAGTAGTTTCACCACCCCTTCATGCCCATTGTAGGAGGCGCCCCAGAGTGGAGTTTTATCGTTTCTGTTCGGGTTGTCGGGATTGACATCATTCCGTGCGAGCAGTAGCTTCACCACCCCCTCATGCCCATCGTAAGAAGCCCTCCAGAGCGGTGTTTGGCCATCGTCGCTTGGTTTATCGGGATTGACATCGCCCCGTGCGAGCAGTCGTCTCACTACCCCTTCATTGCCTTGCTGAGCAGCCCACCATAGTGCTGTATTACCCGTACAATCACTCTGATTGATATCACAGCCTTCCATCTCTATCAAATTTGCCACGATATCATCAATTCCAAAGTAGGATGCGCAGTGCAAACTGGGCCATAGGTGATGGGGAAGTGAACAGTTATGGAAACTCCGTATTTCCTTCACAAGTAAGGTAGCATATATATGCTTACCCCCGCATTTTAGCAGCTCTAGTGCTAGTGATTTCGAGCGATCTGAGAGTTGCGCTTTGGCGTGGCTTCCCCAATACAAAGAAGAATATTTGAGAAAGGGCATATCTCCAAGGTTCGAAAAATTGTTAGCCGAGAGGCTCCGGACTAAATTATGATTCAGATAGGTCAAGCAGATTTGCCCAAGTGTTTTGTGGGCATCGGGAAAGATACCAGACTGGGAGAGGTATTCTTGGAGCGTGTAGTGGATCAGTCGCACGGTCGATGTCTTAGTGTCAACCACAGCAAGCCCTAAGCATGATCCAAGGACAGTATATTGCGGCCGGATATTCTCCGGGTCTAGATCGGTCGACTGCATGTCTACCGCCAAAGCGTGGCAGAGTTCGTCAATTCGTAATGGCCGCTCCGCGTGCGATACCCACATCAACACCTCCATCCCAAGTCGCGATCGGTCCCCTTTCTGCTCCCTTATTCGCTGTAGTGTTTGGGCATACACACTATCGAGGCCCACGCCCGTCGTCGCTACTTTTCGCATCATTTGTTTTCTTCTCGCTAATGAGGTCTCGCCCAAGACTGCCTCAATATTTAAGGCAACGAGTAGAAACCTGCGCACAATACCAATTAGGGATCCAAATTTGGAACAGAAGTGCTACCACTCACATTTCCGAAGCCTTTTCCAACATAGTTTTCATGATATGATTTTTCAAATCCTCTGTCATCAAGTTTGGACCTTGATCGTCATCGTCCATCTTCCGGCTTAGGTATCGAGTGATATCTCCTTGGTCGGCCACGATGTGTATGGCATAGGCCCCTCTGGTGAGATGTTTATCGAGTTCTATGCGAATGTACGGCCTCCCTGTAACAAAGAGCCGCACATTTGGTGCTTCTTGAACAATTTGTCCCAATGCACGAAGGAACTCTGATCGATGCTGTGGAAGCACCTCATCCACGGCGTCGACACACAGGTATACTACCTCACAGGACGCAATTACATTGACAAATAATTTCACCATTTCCGGCAACTGCAGGCCATTGCAATCTTCATTCTTCGACTCGTCAAAAGCACTTTTAATTTCGCTTTGTATCTTCGGCGCTCTCAAATCTGTCTGCCGAACTAGACTCCCTATCATATTCGCCGGTGTTTGGTCCTTCTGTGTCTGGTAATCGCAATATAGAAACACAACCGCGTTATTCTGTCCCCGAGCTCGCTTCCGCAGGGTGTCTATTACCAATGAACTGATTTTATTGCTTGTCAGCATAATCCCTGGTTCCTGGAGAGCATCTGACCTTATATAAGTCTTGCCGACCCCTTGCGCCCCAAAACACAGCAATGTTGGATTCGCCGACCCGTCCTGGCTCCCGCACCATAATTCGAACTCACTCCTTCGAAGAACCCATTCCCCAATACCGTCAAGACGACAGTTTCTCACATTCTGATGCCTCTTATGGGGTTGGAGAGGTGATAGCCATTCTCGGATCCGCAATAACAACTCTTCCTCTATTCCAACATTGATGGTGGTATTATAGCTGTTTGACACATTCCCCACGTTCGAATTCGAGTCACCATATATCGTGTTCGCCATGCGATGATCGGTACGGACGTTCCACATCCCATGCTGCCATGGGCCATGGAGCCTTGATTCTCTGCCGGTCGGTAATGTGTCCATAGCGGATAAAGTTGGTAATGGATGATGAGATAGTATAATCGTGAGGTGGTTCGTCGAAAGTGTCGATGGGGGCCTAGTTCGTTGACCAAGGAAAAGCGGGGCTCGCTCTGTTGTTCATATTTTCGCTTGTTGTGTCACCTGCAGGCCCCAGCCAATGATTTCCCGCCAAGACCTTGGATTGCCCATCTTTTCATCCCAGCTGATAGGCCCCGGTCTGAGAAATATTTTATAAACTTACTTATCATTTACCAACTGTAGGCTCCCTCGCTTAGCATCGGTATTTCACCGTAGACCGCTCTTTCATAATCTAGCCTGCTAAGCGACTCTTTTGAGTTCCCTGGCATGCGCGCTCGAAGCCGCATTAAAAGAACCTAGTCTTTCGGTAATGAGTGATTAGAGGGCGCTCATGTGAACTCGCGATGTGCAGCACAGTTCACCCCGAACAACTGCCGCAACCGCTTGCGTACCTACAGAAAAGTACTGTTACAACTTGGTGAGTAAAGTCACGAGTTTGTTTATTGACCAATTACCAGGAGTGACCTTTTCAACTTCTGCCAACCTACATCCGAGCCCGGAGTCATGCAACACCAGTACGCCAAAGATGGGATGCCCGAATCGCTCCAGACTTATTCTGCCTACCATCAATTTCCCAATATTCGCTAAAATTCGGTTGTAAAGCGCGCTTAAAGAACCAACATTACCAAATTACTTTGCCTCAAGGAGAGCTTACAAGCGAGGCCAGATTAATAACCCAAGGGTCTCGCTAACCCCAGCTCCCCCGAACAGATTCGCAACTCTCGCAATCGCCTCTAGAGCTCTCAGGTAAAAATTTTATTCGGAATCAGGCTATAGTCTCTTTTGTTTGATCGAAGTTCAAAAGATCGGGAAGATGTTTCCGTTCATGGATGGGCAAGAGTATGGGCAGTCAAAGGAAGGCAGAAAGGAAATGGAGATGAAGGAAGGACAAGAGCCCGGTATTGAATTAAAGGCGCAGGAGAACGGGATTCATTGTGATACATTTCCTCTGTTGAAGGAGTACACAGAATCTTTCTTTCTTTTGTTTTCATGAAGGACATGCTGAGAAGAAAGCGGATCGATTTTTCGGTGATCGATCGGAGGATCAGGATGACTCGGCTATGTTTTTTCTTCATCTACTGCGGTGTTCACCGTTAATTCCGCATGCAAGAAGAAGAGAATAAGTTAGACGCTATCCATCCAGTTAACATTGCTTACTCTCATAGGATTGGATATTCTTTGCTTCTACCCATCTTTTAAGCATGCTGCATAGCACATACCAGATTTTGTTTCATGATTCGCATTACAGAAATTGTAGACCACTCAAAACACCTGTCGGTCATGTCAGATTCGACAATAGCACAGAACGAGGAGATTAAGCGGAGGAGGAGGCGAGGGAAAAGCTAGCACTCCGACCCCGGGGTATTTGGCAGGCAAAAATCAAATTCAAAGTACTCGGATACCAGGCTTGGTCCGTGAACAGCATTTTGGAGGGGTGGGAATGAGGTTTATAGGCCATATGCGCATGCAGTGGTATATATGTTAAAAGAGAATAAATTCCGTGAACACTTTAAAGACAATAATTGGTGAATTTTGATTTTCTAAGGCGCTAACTGGCTAAGCTCGAATATTTAGTTATCGAGCTTGTCACCAATCACTACCCCAGTGTTCACGGATTTTATCCCTGCCCCGAGTAGAATACAGTATGATACCGTATCATATGGTGTGTGGAAAAAATTAACCTCACACCGACGATTGATAGCTGATAGCGACACTCTGATGGCAGCTCGCTCACAACCCAATGATAACTGGGGTAGCGTAGGTAACGGCGCGAAGCACGGAGAAAAGCACGTAGGTGGTGGTTCCGGTATGTGATGATAACGGTGTGGATGTTCGATGTACGATACAGGAAGCTCTCTACTGGTAGCTCAGACTAAATACAGAAGAGAGCGCACAAACACACAAAACAGGAAAAACCCACACAACGGGAAAAACCCCCAAGTGGCAGTCACGACCCTAAACCGGTCGTACCCCAAACTAACTATCATACCCTAACAACTATGGGATTCTAGCTATCACTCCCCTGAATCCCATGTAGTGACAAACACATGGTATGATTGTGCTAAACAGCACGGAAAAAAAAAAAAACTTTTGTTAGAACAAAAATGAAACACAAACAGGTATTATGATAGCGCTCAGCTCATCATAGACAACATCCTCGTAAATCCCTGGTGTTTCCCACTCTCCAGACCCTTGGTCAA
>Ga0307509_10005545_pt1 | contig 17503 bp, 21 predicted proteins | sample 10_EM_MG_FD_202245 | JGI IMG/M metagenome (GOLD analysis project Ga0307509, IMG submission 202245) | Populus trichocarpa ectomycorrhiza microbial communities from riparian zone in the Pacific Northwest, United States - 10_EM | ecosystem: Host-associated > Plants > Roots > Unclassified | place...
GTTGTCCCTCCAGCTGGGCGAGGTCGACATGGCCGTCGGCGTCCTCGTCGATGACGACCACGTCGGCGATCGACTCGCGCCAGGGCAGTTCGTTGGAGTGGTGCTCGTACGGGCCGACGAACACCACGGGGCGATCGGCGGGCGGTGGTGGAGTGGTGGCCGGACGGCGCAGTTCCAGGATGCCGACCAGTTTGTTGACGGCCGCGGTGGCGCCGGAACCGCAGAAGATGACGAGGTCGTCCTCGGTGCCTGCGACCGCGTCGCGGATGATCCGGCGGGCGTCCTCCCGTAGTTGGGTGGTCTGCAGCCCGGTGCCGGAGCTCTCGGTGTGGGTGTTGGCGTAGCGCGGCAGGACGTGATCGCGGACGAAGTCCTCGACGAGGTCCAGCGAGCGCCCGGAGGCCGTGTAGTCGGCGTAGACGACGCGCCGGGGCCCGTAGGGGCCGTCCATCACCTCGTCGTCGCCGATGATCCCCCGGCGGATGCGCTCCAGGAGAGGAAGCGTGGTCGGCGGCGCCTGGCCGGTCACCGGGTGGCCGGGCATCGTCAGGGCTCCAGCCCGATGACGATCTCCGGCGGCTGGTGGAGGGTGTTGTGGACCGTGCAGTGCGAGGCGACGGCGAGGAGCGCGGCACGGCGCTGCTCGGGCAGGCCGGGAGGCGGCAGAACCGTCACGTGGACCGTGTCGATCCTGGCCGGGCGGTCGGTGGCCATCGTGAACTCGGTCCGCACCCGCAGCCCGGTGCGGTCCAGGCCGTGACGGTGCAGGTAACGGCCGGCGTAGAAGGCGACACAGGAAGCCAGGGACGCGGCGAACAGCTCGGTCGGCGTGGGGGCGGTGTCCTGCCCGCCGGCGTCCTCGGGCTGGTCGACCAGCAGCCGGTGGCCGCGTACCTCGATGGCGTACGCGTCCCCGTCGACGTGGGAGACCTCCAGCCGGTGCACATCCTGCGCAGGCGGCGGGGCGGGAGTGGCGGTGTCAGGTGCGGTGTGGGTCATGGCCGCGTCTCCTCGGGTCCGCTGAGTCGCTTTGGTATCCAGTGCACCGCGGCGGGTGCGTCACCGCGAGAGGCCGAGGGGACCGGAGAGAGGGCCGTTCGGCCCTGGGGTGAACCTCATCGACCCAAACACCCCAGGGGGTATTCGAGTTCATCTTCGAGGAGCGTGCCCCATGACCGTTGCCGAACAGCCGACCACCACTCCCGCCCGCCCTCCCCTCATCGGCGACAGCGCGCCGGACTTCGAGGCCGAGTCCACCCACGGCCCGGTCCGGCTCGCCGACTACGCCGGGCGCTGGCTGGTGCTCTTCAGCCACCCGGCCGACTTCACCCCGGTGTGCACCATCGAGTTCATCGCCTTCACCGAACTCGCCGACGAGTTCACCGCCCGGAACGTGGCCCTGCTGGGCAACTCCGTGGACTCAGTCCACAGCCACCTGGCCTGGACCCGGTCCATTCAGGAGAAGCTCGGCGTACGCATCCCGTTCCCGATCATCGCCGACCTCGACACCCGGGTCGCGCGCGCCTACGGCATGCTCCACCCGAACACCTCCGGCACCGCCGCCGTCCGGGCCGTCTTCGTCATCGCCCCGGAGCAGACCGTCCGGGCGGTGCTCCACTACCCGATGAAAGCCGGGCGGATGGTCCCCGAGATCCTGCGGCTGGTTGACGCCCTGCAGACCTCCGACCGCGACGGCGTCTCCTGCCCGGCCAGCTGGCGCCCCGGTGACGATGTCGTCCTCGGAGCCCCGAAGACCCAGGCCGAACTAGACGCCAGGCTCGCGGACGAGACCGTCAAACTCGCCGACTGGTATCTCGCGACCAAGCCAGGCACCCCTGGCTGAGCCCAGGACCGAAGGTATACCCCCACGGGTACCCCTCCCGGGACCAACGGCCCATGACGGTGTCTCACCCCGGCGCCGAGAGTGGGGGCATGGACAAGAGCATCGTGATTCTCGGAAGCGGCACCGCCGGCACGCTGACGGCCAACCGGCTGCGGCGGACGTACGACGAGCGCGAGTGCCGGATCACCGTGGTCGACCAGAACGACGACCACGTCTACCAGCCCGGACTGCTGTTCGTCCCCTTCGGCCTCGCCGAACCCCACGCCCTGGTCCGCCCGCGCCCGCAGCAACTGCGGGACGGGATCGGTTACCGGAGCGCCGAGATCGAGCGGGTGGACGTGGCCGTCGGGAAGGTGCACTTCACCGACGGCACCTCGCTGGACTACGACGTGCTGGTGGTCGCCACCGGCGCGAGCCTGCTGCCGGAGGAGACCGAGGGCCTGACCGGGCCGGGCTGGGGCGAGAAGGTCCACACCTTCTACGACCTGCCCGGCGCCGTCGCCCTCCATCGGGCGCTAAAGCGCTTCGAGGGCGGCCGGGTGGTCGTGAACGTGGTCGACCTGCCGATCAAGTGCCCGGTCGCGCCACTGGAGTTCGCCTTCCTCGCGGACTGGTACTTCCAGCGCCGGGGCATCCGCGACCGCGTCGAGCTGACCTACGTCACCCCGTTGGACGGCGCCTTCACCAAGCCGGTCGCCGCGAAGGCGCTGGGCGGTCTGCTGAAGGAGAAGGGCATCGAGCTGGTCACCGAGTTCGCGCTCGGCGAGGTCGACGGCACCGGTGGCCGACTGGTGTCGTACGACGAGCGCGAGGTGCCGTTCGACCTGGCCGTGGTCGTACCGCTGCACGGCGGCGCCGAGTACGTGGAGCGCTCCCCGGGCCTGGGCGACGAACTTGGCTTCATCCCCGTCGACCGGCACACCCTCCAACACCCGGACCACCCCCAGGTGTTCGCCATCGGCGACGCGGCCGGTCTGCCGGCGTCCAAGGCCGGCTCGGTGGCCCACTTCGAGGGCGAGGTGCTGGCGCACAACATCGGCCGCTTCCTCGCCGGGAAGCCGCTCGACGCCTCCTACGACGGGCACACCAACTGCTTCATCGAGACCGGCTTCCATAAGGCGCTGCTCATCGACTTCAACTACGACACCGAGCCGCTGCCCGGTCACTTCCCGGGCACGGTGGGTCTGCCGCTGCTGAAGGAGTCGCGCGCCAACCACCTCGGCAAGCTCGCCTTCGAGTGGCTGTACTGGCACAACCTGCTGCCCGGCCGGGAACTGCCCGGAATCAGCTCGGCGATGCCCGAGCACGGCAAGACCCACACCCCCGCCTGACCAGCCCCGCGCCCCGCCCGAACGGAGACAGACCGCCATGACCACCACCACCTACGCCGACACGTCCGTGACCGTCGACGACGAAGGCTTCTTCACCGACCCAGGCCAGTGGACCGAGCCCATGGCCGAGCAGATCGCCCGCGAACAGAACATCGCAACGCTGACGGACCGGCACTGGACGGTCATCCACTTCATGCGCGCCGAATACGCCGCCAAGGGCACCGGCCCCACCGTGCGGATCCTCGGCAAGACCTCCGGCGTGAGCGTCAAGGAGCTCTACCAACTCTTCCCGAAGGGCCCGGCGAAGACCGCCGCGAAGATCGCGGGCATTCCCAAGCCCCGCGGCTGCATCTGAACCCACCAGTCCACCCCAACCCGAAGGAGTATCCGACATGGCCGCCACCGCCACGATCGAGAAGGTCTCGATCATCGTCTCCAAGGGATCCCTGGAAGGGATCTACCCGGCCCTGATCATGGCCAACGGCGCCCGCGCCGAGGGCATCGAGGCCGACCTGTTCTTCACCTTCTTCGGCCTCGACGCCATCACGAAGAAGCAGTACGACCACATCAAGCTCGCCACCGTCGGCAACCCCGGCCTGCACCTGCCCACCCTCCTGGGCGGCCTGCCCGGCGTCCCGGACCTGATCACCCGGTACATGGAACGCAAGATGGAGAAGCTCGACATCCCGCCGATCCCCGAGTTCATCGAGATGATTGCCGACACCGGCGCCGGCATCTACGCCTGCAAGGCGTCCGTGGACCTCTTCGAGCTCGACAAGGACGATCTCATCGAGCAGGTCCAGGGCATCATCACGGTCGGCGAGTTCTACGAGCACGCGGCCGGCGGCCAGATCATCTACACATGACCGGCCCCCGGACCGGCGGCGCGGGACTGCCGGACGAGCTGCGCCGCGTGCTGGCGGTGGTCGCCCACCCCGACGACGAGTCGTTCGGCCTGGGCGGCCTCCTCGCCCTGCTGTCCGCTCGCGGCGTGCCCACCACGGTGCTCTGCCTCACCCACGGCGAGGCGTCCACGCTGCACGCCGGCCCCGGCGACCTGCGCACGCTGCGGGCGGACGAACTGGCCTGCGCCGCACGGGAACTGGGCGTGGAACGCGTGGAGTTGGCCGCGTATCCGGACGGCGAACTCGCCTCCGTCCCACTGCGCGGACTCGCCGCGCGGGTCGGCCGGCTCGTCACCGAACGGCGCCCCAGCCATCTGCTGGTGTTCGACACCACCGGAGTCACCGGGCACCGTGATCACCGGCGGGCCACCGAGGCGGCCCTTGCCGCCGCCCGCGAAAGGGGAGTCCAGGTCCTCGGCTGGACGCTGCCGAGGGCGGTCGCGGAGACGTTGAACACGGAGTTCGGAACCTCGTTCGCGGGACGCGAGCCGGGCGAATGCCATGAGATCAGGTCGATCCCGCGGGCCCGGCAGCACCGCGCCATCAGCTGTCACGCAAGCCAGTCGACCGACAACCCGGTGCTGTGGCGTCGCCTCGAACTCCTCGGGGAGAGCGAGTACCTGCGTCGCCTGCTGTGACCTCGGGGAACGGCTCGTTGTCAGGCGGAGGGGGCACGAGGCGGCGTGGACGCAGGCGTATCGCCCTGTGCCGACTCGGCGGTTTCGGCGACGCGGACCTGCGCCATGAGCCGACGAGCCAGGTCGAGTGCCTCGCTCATGGTCAGCGAGGCCCAGGTTCCCGGTTCGCCGTTGCGGACGGGGCCCACATCGAGCGCGACCCGGCTGATCGGCCGGTCCGTGGCGGCTGCCAGCCGCAGGAACCTCACGTCGATCCGCCGGCCGCAGGAGGTCACCAGCGGCGCCTCGCCGGCCGGACCAAGCCGCATGTGCTCTGACTCCGGCATCCTGCCCACGTCCTTCCCTTAATACCCGGTGGGGTATTAAGGGAAGCGTCAGGCAGGCTCGGAATGTTCCCGGACACGCGGGCGCCCGCCGCCCCGCGTTTCCGGGAAGCGGCGGGCACTCCTCGCTGTTGACGTGGTCTCAGGCCAGCGCCAGGAACAGCTTTTCCAGTTCGGCCTCGGTCATCGGCGGGGCCTCGCCGTCCTGCTGCTCGGCAAGGCACTGCCGCATGCCGCTGGCCACGATCTTGAATCCGGCCCTGTCCAGGGCGCGGGAGACCGCCGCGAGCTGGGTGACCACGTCCTTGCAGTCGCGGCCCGCCTCGATCATGGCGATGACCCCGGTCAACTGGCCCTGCGCGCGTCGCAGCCGGTTGAGCACCGCGCCCATCGCTTCCTCTTCCACCTTCACCGGGAGCCTCCTTGTGGCCGGTCGATCGCTTCCCATAGTACCCGTGGGGGTATATGGACCGGGATGGTCGCTCGTCAGAGGCGTTTGGCGCGCACCAGCGAGTCGATGGCGGTACGCGGGCCTTCCGGGTCGTCGGCCGGCCGTGTGACCGTCTCGGCGCGCAGGATCCGGGCGTAGGGCCGCCATTCGGCGGCGACCTGCTCCGCGGTGTACAGCACGCGGGGGTCCCGCGGGCCGCCGAAGCCGTGCTCGCGGTTCGAGGCGTCATGCCCGACCAGCAGCAGGGTCCCGCCGCTGCGCACAGCGGTCGCCGCCAGCCTCAGCACCTGCGACACCTGCGGCCACGGCACCTGCAGATACGCGATCAGCGCCAGGTCGTACGCCGCTTCCGGGACGCCCCACGCCGTCAGGTCGGTGCACTGCGTACGCAGTTGTACGCCGCGCTCGGCCGCCAGGGTCTCGGCCTTGGCCAGGGCGACGGCGGAGAAGTCCACGGCCTCCACGTTCCAGCCCCGCTCCGCGAGCCAGACCGCGTTGCGTCCCTCACCGGCCGCCAGGTCGACCGCCCGCCCGGCGGGCAGCCCGGCCAGCTCGCCTTCGACGAACCGGTTGGGGGCCGCCGCCCAGACCAACTCGGTGCCGCTGTACCGCTCGTCCCAGCCTGCCGCGTCCATCGCCTGTTCCTTGTCCGGCCGTACGGGTCGCTTCATAGTGACGCCGGGGGGGGAGTCCGTCGTCCCCCGCGACGCGCGCTCGGCACTGAGCCTTCCGGGTCCGGGCGCCGTGTCGTTCCGCAGCGGGCGTCGGCCATACCTTCATTATACCCCGGTGGGTATCTGGTGTACGCTGCAATAGATACCCCAGGGGGTATTGCGTGGGGGGTGAGGCGGGGAAGCGCCCCGACGGTCCGCCCGCCTCCTGGTCGCCGGCCCGTCGCGGCCGACGGTGCGTGACCGCCTTGCGCCCTTTGAGGGCCAGTACCTCGTGCGCGATCAAGTACCTGAAGGAGAGGACCGACATGCTGTTCTTCCGTCGTCGGACGGGGCGAATAGCCCCGGGCGAGGCCCGCACCCGCGTTCAGGCCGGGGCCGCGGTGCTGGTGGACGTGCGCGAGCGCGTGGAATGGAACGGCGGGCACGCACCGGAGGCGGTCCATCTGCCGCTGTCGAGGCTGATGGCCGGAGCGCAACTCCCGGGCTCCGTGGCTGGACGGCCCGTGGTGACGGTGTGCCGGTCGGGGCATCGGTCCCGGCAGGCTGCCCGACTGCTGGCCGCCCGTGGCGTGGACGTGGTGGACGTCAAGGGCGGCATGACGGCCTGGGAGCGGGCGGGGCTGCCGGTCACCGGCCGCCGGGCCCGGGGGCGTTCCGCGTGACCGCGCTCATCCTGGCGCTGATCGCCGGCGCCGCTGTCGGCCTGTCCCTCGGCGCGCTGGGCGGGGGCGGCAGCGTCCTCGCCGTCCCCGCCCTCATCTATCTGCTGGGCATGGCACCGTCGCAGGCGACCACAGCCTCGTTGCTGATCGTGGCTGCGACATCGGTCACCGGACTGCTGGCCCACGCCCGTGCCGGAAACGTCCGTTGGGCCCCCGGCGCCGCGTTCGCCGCTGCGGGCGTACCGCCGGCGATCGCGGTCGGGGCGGTGTCCCACCGGTTGCCGCAGACCCTGCTGACGGTGGCCTTCTCCCTGCTCGCGACAGCAGCCGCCTGGCGGATGCTGCGAGGAACGGCCCCTCATGCGAAGGACGGCCACACGGTGCGGCCGGCCCGGGCGGCCCTCGCGGGAGCCGGACTGGGCGGGGTGACCGGACTGCTCGGTGTCGGGGGCGGCTTCCTCGCCGTCCCGGCCCTGGTCACCGTCCTCGGCTTCGCCATGCCGCAGGCGGTCGGCACCAGTCTGCTGGTCATCGCAGTGAACTCGCTGGCCGCGTTGGCGGCCCGCCTGCCCTCGGCCGGCGTATTGGACTGGGCGCTCGTCGGTCCCTTTCTCGGGGCGGCGATCCTCGGGGCCTGGGACGGCAAGCGCATCGCCGCCAAGGTCCCCGCCTGGCGCCTGCAACGCATCTTCGCCGTGCTGTTGCTGGCCGTTGCGGTCTTCATGCTCGCCGACGCGCTCTGGTGAGCTGCTGAGCGTTCGGTCTGTGTCGTCGGCCGGTCATGATGCGCAGGCGGATCGATGGTGGCAGCCACCACTGGATGATGTTGCAGTTCGGCAGCGGCGTTCTCCGACGAGCTGGCACTACTGCCCGGTGCCCGTCGGCTCTGCCCTGCACCTCGTCGACCGCACCCTTCTCGACAGACTTGGGGAATACTGCGGAAGGTCAGAGGAAGGCCGACCTGTCGCTGCGGCTACGGCGGCTCACGCAGACACTGCTCCGCTAGATTGGGGCTGAGACGGGACGACCTTTTTCCGCGTCAGCGGAGGTCTCCGGCGAGGAACAGCCCCAGCGTCTGTTGGTGGGTACGTACTTCAGTGGCGCGGCGTGGCCCAGAGGCGGGAGTCAGACATGAAGCCGAATCGCTCCATTCCGGCGTCGACGGTTATCCCCGTCCTGATCTATCCCGATGTGCGTGAGGCGGTCGCCTGGCTCGGTGCGGCCTTCGGGTTTGCCGAGCGGGTGCGGATCGGCGAGGACCACCGCGCACAACTCGGTTTCGGCGATGGTGCCGTGATCGTCGGAGACGTACGACATGACCGTCGCCCGCCACGTCCCGGCGAGGTCACCCACTCGGTGACGGTCCGTGTGGAAAACGTTGACGCCCACTACGAGCGGTCCCGAGGCCATGGCGCACGCATCATCATGGAACCGACCGACTTCGAATACGGCGAACGGCAGTACACCGCCGAGGACCTTGCGGGCCACCAGTGGACGTTCTCGGAGACGCTCGCCGATGTTGCCCCGGAGGAATGGGGCGGAACGTCCGTCGCGACCGATTGAGGCATCCTCGGCGTCGCTGCGGGGCGGTGTGGGTGGTGAGCCAGGGGGCACAGCCACTCGTTGACGGCCGCGACCAGCGCGGTCCTTTCGCGGCGGGCGACGACTCGGTGGGCGGCCGGGGATCATGGCGATCGCCGTCGCGACCCATGTCCGGCCGAAGGCGATCAGCGGCAGGACCGTGCCCGGGATGAACTCCGTGAGCCGCACTCCGCCGTACGCTCCGGCCATGCCGAACAGCAACCCGGTGCGCCATCGGACCCGTCCGGCGGGCGTGCGAGACGGCGCTGGTGACGCCGACGACGAAGAGGAAGAGGGAGGCGGCGATGGCCGGCTTGGCCTCCGTACCGGTCAGTTGGATCAGGACGGGCATGGTGAGGATGGCTCCGCCGCCCAGGATGCCGAGGCCGGCACCGATCACAGGGATGCGGCGACGGCGACGGTGATCAGGAGTGTGCCCCCAGGGCGCCGATGACGGACTTTAGGTCGGTGCGTGGGCCGCGGTTGTAGGGGAGCTTGGACAGCAGTATGCCCATGGCGCAGGTGTTGGTGAGCGCGGCGACGCTCAGGCCCGCGCCGACGGCCGTGCCGATGAGGTAGAGCCCGGGGACGAGGAGGGACGCGAGGCCGGACAGCAGGACGATGCCTCCCGCGACCAGGCGTACCTGGCGTTCGAGGTCCCACCGGGCCTGGCCACGGTTGAGCGGACCGCCGGCCGTCTCCCAGGCGAGGACGCCGCCTTCGAGGATGCGCAGGTTGGGCAGCCCGGCCTCGGCCAGGGCCTGCTCGGCCTGGGCGGCGCGTCCGCCGGAGCGGCAGATCAGGACGACGTCCTCGTCCAGGTGGTGCAGGAGTTCGGCGCGGTGTTCCCGCACGGTGTCGAGCGGGACGTTGTAGGAGCCGGGTATGTGGGCGGTGCGGAACTCACCGGGGGTGCGCACGTCCAGCAGCCTGGGCCCGTCGCCGTTTTCGGTGAGGTCGCACAGGGCGGCCGGGTCGAGCTGCGGGGTCGGGCGGGGGCCGGTGGCGTCGGCGGTCACAGGATCTCCTTCACAGGGCGGACGGGGCCGCCGGAACAGCGGACAGCAAAATGCGGGTGGGGCGGCGGCCGTGGGGATGGCCGCCGCCGATGGGACAGGGGAGGAGTCAGGCGTCGGCTGTCGCCGGCTCGGTCAGCCAGGCGCCGTAACCGCCAAGCAGGTCGGAGACGTCGGTGCGGCCGTTGTGGCGGAGCAGGCTGGCGGCGATGGAGGAGCGGTGGCCGCCCGCGCAGTGGACGACCAGGGGCCGGCCGGCGGGGATCTCGTCGAGGCGGCGGGGGAGTTCGGCGAGGGGGATGTGCGCGGATCCTTCGATGAAGCCTTCCTCGCGTTCGGCGGTGTTGCGGACGTCGAGGACGAGCGGGGGCTCCTCGCTGCCGAGGGCCTGGCGGAGCTGATGGGCAGTCAGGCGGCTTGCCTGCTGCATCTTGTCGGCCATGGCGGGGAAGGCGCCTTCGGGTTCGCGCAGGTAGCCGCCGACCCGGTCGAAGCCGATCCGGGCGAGCCGGGTGACGATCTCCTCCTCGCGGTCCTGTGGTGCGATGACGACGATGTCCTGGTCGGGGGAGACGACCGTGCCGGACTGCTCGGCGAACCGCCCGTCGGCGGGCACGTTCACGGAGCCACGCAGGTGGCCGGTGGCGAACTCCTGCGGGTCGCGGGCATCCAGGACGAGCGCTCCGGCGGCGCGGCGGTCGAGGAACTCGGCGGCGGACAGCGGCTGTTGGGTGACGGTCGCGTCGAACAGGCCGTGTTCCTTGCGGTTGAGGATGGCGTCGTAGACGAAGTAGCCGGGTGCGGAGGGCTGTCCGGCGGTGACGAGGGTGACGAACTCCCGCTCACTCATGGGCGCGCAGGCGTAGTTGGTGGCGCGCTGCTGTCCGATGGTCGACTGGCGTTCGGTGGAGAGGTTCTTGCCGCAGGCGGAGCCGGCGCCGTGGGCGGGGAAGACGCGGACGGCGTCGGGCAGGGCCATGAGCTTGTGCTGGACGCTGTCGTACAGCATGCGGCCGAGTTCGTCGGCGGTGACGCCGAGGGAGGCCAGCAGGTCGGGGCGGCCGACGTCGCCGATGAACAGCGCGTCGCCGGTCAGCACGCCGTAGGGGACGGTGTCGGCGGCGTGTTCGTAGACCAGGACGCTGATGGACTCCGGTGTGTGGCCGGGGGTTTCCAGGATCTGCAGCTGGACGTCGCCGAGGCTGATGCGCTCGCCGTCGGTGAGCCTGCGGATGGGGTATTCCGTCTCGGCGCGGTGGCCGTAGCCGATCCAGGCGTCGGTGCGGTCGGCGAGTTCGAGGTGACCGGCGAGGAAGTCGGCGTGGAAGTGGGTGTTGATGACGGCCTCGATGGTGAAGCCGTGGGCCTCGGCGTCGGCGAGGTACTCCGAGACGTCGCGGCGCGGGTCGACGACGACGGCCTTGCCGGTGGACTCGTCGGCGATCAGGTAGGACGCCTGGGAGAGGCAGTCGAGGTAGTGCTGGGCGAAGTACACGGATGGCCTCCGTTGCGGATGGATGCGCCTAATACCCTGGGGGGTATGCAAATGGTCAGGGTCGGCCCTGTGCGGGGTGGCGAGGTGGCCGGCCCGGGTCGGGGGAGGCCCGGGCCGGCCGGTCAGATGCGGCCGGTGAGCATGCCGTGCCAGTACAGCGGCGGCAGGCCGTACCGCTTGAACAGCCACATGTCGCGGCGTTCCTTGAAGGTGTCGATCAGCGGGAAGCTCGGGGTGGGCTTCAGGTCGTAGTCGAACTCGGCGAGCAGCATCTTGTCGCGGGCGGTCACCAGAGGGCAGGAGGTGTAGCCGTCGTAGTGGCGGGTGGGCTCGGCGCCCTGCACGGCGGCGAGCAGGTTGGCGGCGACGACCGGGGCCTGTTTGCGGACGGCCGCGCCGGTCTTGGATGTCGGCAGGTTCGCCACGTCGCCGAGCGCGAAGACCTCGGGGTGGCGGGGGTGTCGGAGGGTGTGCTTGTCGGCCGCGATGAATCCCTGCGGGCTGGCGGGGTCGGCGAGCGGGCCGGTCTTGACCCAGTCCGGGGCGCTCTGCGGCGGTACGGCGTGCAGAAGGTCGTAGGCGAGAGTCTCCTTGGTTCCGGTGGCGTGATCGGTGACGGTCAGCTCGCGGGCGTCGCCGTCGACGGCGGTCATCTCCGAGCGCAGCCGCACCTCTATGCCGTACCGGGCGGCGACCTTCTCCAGCACCTCGGACCAGGCCGGCACCTTGAACAGGGCGGGGTCGGGGATCACGAGGACGATCCGGATGCGGTCCAGGACCTTCTGCCTGCGCCAGTGGTCGGCGGCCAGGTAGGCGATCTTCTGCGGGGCGCCGCCGCACTTGAGCGGGGTGGCGGGGTGGGTAAAGACGGCCGTGCCCGAGCGCATGCCCCGGATCAGGTCCCAGGTGCGCGGGGCGTACTCGGGTGCGTAGTTGCTGGTGACACGGTCGCGGCCGACGGCCTCGGCGAGGCCGGGCACGCCGTTCCAGTCGAGTTGCAGGCCGGGCGCCATGACGAGGAAGTCGTAGCCGAGCCTGCGCCCGTCGGTGAGGGTGACGGTCCGCAGGTCTGGGTCGACGGCTCGGGCGGCCTGCCGGATCCAGTGCACTCCGTCGGGGACGACGGACGCCTCGGAGCGGCGGGTGGCGCGCAGCGGTGCCTGGCCGCCGCCGACCAGGGTCCACAGCGGCTGGTACCAGTGGGTGTCGGACGGTTCGATCAGGGCGATGCCGGTGACACCGGCGCGGCGCAGTCGGGCCGCGACGCTGATCCCGGCGCTGCCGCCGCCGACGATGACGACGTGGCGGTGGGTGGGGGGTGAGGGTACGGAGGCCAAGGGAGGACTCCCATCGGATGTGACTGCGGATACGGTGCCCGGAGAATCGGGCCGGGGCCTGGGGCGGCCGACAGGGGCGGGTCCGGTCAGGCCGCGGTGGCGTGGGGTCCGGTCACCAGGGGGCGGCCGGTCCGGGCCCAGCCGCTGGTGCCGCCGGCCACGGAGTACGCCTCGATGCCGCTCGCGGTCATGCGGTCGGCGGCGGTCAGGCTGCGGTTGCCGCTGGCGCAGATCACGTACACCGGTCGGCCGGCGGGCAGTTCGCCGATCCGGCCCGCCAGTGTGCCGAGCGGTATCAGCCGCGCGCCCGGTACATGGCCGGCCAGGTATTCGCCCGGCTCCCGGACGTCCACGACGACCTCGCCGGCGGCCAGAGCCGCGGCGAGCGCTTCCAGATGCACTTCACGAGCCACGTTCGGAACCTCCTGACAATACCCTGGGGGGTATCTATGACGGCAAGGCTAAAGTGCTCGCCGCGAAGCTGTCAAATACCCCCCAGGGTATATTGCCTCTCGGGTAAGGATCCGGACGGAAGCGATCACCGGTCGAGCCAGTGGTCGAAGGCGGCCTGGTGCATCCGGGAGGCGGCGAGCAGGTTGGCGTACACCTGCTCGACGTCCGGGGCGTCGAGACCGGACCGGGCCTTCGTGAGGGCGGCGATGTCGTCGGTCTCGAAGGTGAGGCCGGCCCTGAGCGCGCCGTCCACGCTGCCGGTGCCCTGCTTCAGCAGGCGGTCGTACGTGGCCTGCACGGTCGCGTCGGCGAAGTCGCCGGCCGCCTTGCCGGCGGTGGGGTCGTTCACGTCATAGCGGTCGAGGAGCGTGCGGACCGCATCGAGGTGACGGGTCTCGGCGGCGGCGATCCGGTCGAAGACCGGGGCGTCGTAGCGCGCGGCGAACGCGGTGTAGAGGTCGTGGGCGAGCTTCTCCTCCTCGGCCATGTGGGCGAGCGTGGACTTCTGGGCCGCGCTCAGGGTGCCGCTGGGTGCGGTGATGGCAGCCGTACCGGTGAGCGAGCAGGGGCCGTTGCCGTCCCCGACCTCCGTCCCCTCGCCGCCGTGGCGGTAGGAGTGCTGCTGACCGTTCATCATCGATGTCTGCGTGGTGGACTGTATGGCGGGCGTCCGCCCTCCGTCCGCGCCGGCGGTGGCCGGGCCGGCGACGAGGATGCCGCCGGTCACGACGGCCGCTGCCGCGGCGACCGCGGTGGCGAGCTTGGCGTTGCGCTTCATGACGCACCTTCCCGGGTCTGTACTTCGGTTCCTGCGCCGACGTGCTCTTCTTCGACGCGCTTTCACCGTCCCGCCGGGCGTCGCAGACGGCATGGCGTTGGTGTGGAGGCGGTATGGAGCCCAACGGACGCGCCCACGGGGGCTGTTCGGCCCTGGCAGAGGAGGCCCGCGGCCCGTACACCTGGGTGCATGGCCACCACCGTGCTCGTCGTCGAGGACGAGAAGGAGATCCGCGAACTGCTGCGCCGCTACATGGAGCGAGCGGGGTACGCGGTGGTGACGACCGGCTCGGGCGCCGAGGCGATCCGGCTGCTCGGCGACGGGTCGGTGGACCTCGCGGTCCTGGACCTCGGCCTGCCGGACGTGGACGGCGAGGAGGTGCTGCGGGAGGCGCACGCCCGCGGCGGGATCCCGGTGGTGGTGCTCACGGCGCGCAGCGCGGTCGAGGACCGCATCCACGGGCTGCGGCTGGGCGCCGACGACTACGTGACCAAACCGTTCAGCCCCACCGAGGTGGTGCTGCGCGTCCAGGCGGTGCTGCACCGGGCCGGGGCGGCGACCGGAGCCCCGGGGGAGCAGGCGCTCTCCTACGGCGGAGGCCGGCTGTGGATCGACGAGGTACGGCACGAGGCGGCATGGGACGGCGCGGTGGTGGAGCTGACGCCCACCGAATGGGGTCTGCTCACCGCGCTCGCCTCGGTGCCGGGACGGGTGTACTCGCGCTACGAACTCGTCAACCGGGTCCAGGGGTACGAGTTCACCGGCTACGAGCGCACCATCGACTCGCACGTGAAGAACCTGCGGCACAAGATGGGGCCCGACGGCTCGGGCGTCGTCGAAACGGTGCTCGGTGTCGGCTACCGGCTGGGGCTGACCCGTGACCAGTGAGTCAGGCCGTCGACTGGAACTCGGGCCGCTGGGCAGGCGCCTGTTCGCGGCGTTCGCCGTGGTCGCCCTGTCCTCGGTGGCCCTCCTGACGGCGGCAGCCCTGGTGGGCACCGACCGGGGCATCAGCACGGCACAGCAGGCCGACCGCCAGCGCATCGCCGACCGCACGGCCGCCGCGGCCGGGGCCGCCTACCGCAGGGCGGGCGGCTGGAGCGCGGCCGATCTCGGACCCACCCGTACGCTCGCGGACGGGGCCGGCGCGGTGCTCACCCTGTGGGACGCCGACGGCGCGGTGATCCTCTCCACGGCCGCCTCCTCGGACGACACGGGGCACGACTCGGACATGCCCGGTGCGGGGCACGGCATGGGACACGGCGCTGCCACCGCCTCCGGCCGCAGCGCGAGCGCCGACGTCGTCTCCGGCGGCAGCACCGTGGGCTCCGTTCGACTGAACTTCCCCTACGGCTCCGGAACGACCGGCCGGAACATCGCCTGGGGCTGGGTCGGCGGCGCGGCCGTGGCCGCCCTGGCACTGGCCCTGGGGGTGAGCTGGTACGTGACCCGCCGTCTCACTGCCCCCGTCGTACGCATCGCCCGCACCGCCCGTGCGCTCGCCGCCGGTGACCACACCGCCCGCGCCCGGGTGGACGCGCCCGGCGAACTGGGCGACCTCTCACGCGCCTTCGACAGCATGGCCGACGACGTCACCCACGCCGAACAGGCCCGCCGCCGCCTCTCGGCCGACGTCGCCCACGAACTGCGCACCCCGCTGGCCGCGCTCCAGGCCGGCCTGGAGGAACTGCGTGACGGATACGACACCCCCTCACCTGCCCGCCTGGCCGCACTCCACGACCAGACCCTGCGCCTGGGCCGGGTCGTCGGCGACCTGGCCGAACTGTCCGAGGCCGAATCGGCCCGGCTGTCCCTGAACACGGCGCCGGTCGAACTCGCCCACCTCGTACGCCATGCCGTGACCGACCGGGAGGCCGAACTGCGCGCCGCCGGACTCACCGTCCGCACCCGCATCGCCACCGAGCCGCTGCCCGTCCACGCCGACGCCGACCGCATCCACCAGGCCCTGGGCAATCTGCTGAGCAACGCGGCCCGCTACTGCCGCCCCGGCGACACCGTCACCGTCACCGCGTCCACCGAAGGCGACGCGGTACTCGTGGAGGTCACCGACGACGGCCCCGGCATTCCCGCCGGCGAACTTCCGCACGTCTTCGACCGGCTCTGGCGCGGCAGCGCCGCCCGGAACCGCAGCGGGGGCAGCGGCATCGGCCTCGCCGTGGTGAAAGAACTGATCACGGCGCACGGCGGCACCGTCACGGCCCTCTCCGAACCCGCCGCGGGGACACGGATCGTCATCCGGCTGCCGCGCGACGGCGCCGCCAGGCCGTCCGATGACCGGCTGACGCACCTTTGATCCTGCCATCAGCACTCACCTGTTGTCGGCCAAGGCTTCCGCCAGTAGCCGGTACGTTGCGGGCCCCTGGGCTTTGCCCGGATGAGGAGGGCATGCGCGGACGGCGGGGTCCCCACCCGTGGGCAGGGACCCCGCCGTCCGCAGGGGTGTTGCTGGGTCACACGGCCGTGGTCGCACCCCGGGTGCGCGCCTTGCGGCGGTGCAGGGCGAACGCGGTGGTCGCCGCGCCGGCGGTGAGGATGCCGGCCGCGATGGCGATCGGCAGGCTCGCGGAGGTGGAACCTGAGTAGGAGACGTTCTGCGCGGCGAGGTCCTGGTTGTATGCGGCCAGGTCGGAGGCGGACGAGGCCGTCTGCGTGTAGTGCGGGATCCGCTTGACCGACTTCACGGAGCCGTTCGTGTTCAGCAGCACCTGCTTGTCGTTGGGGTGCTTGAAGTCGAACATGCCGCCCAGGGTGCCCGGACCTGTCACATCTGCGGCGGATCATCTGTGCCGCGGCGCCGCTGGACGCCGGGGTGCCGGCGGCAGCGGAAGCCCGGCTGGGCGTGGAGATCGGGCAGGGGTACGGCATGACGGAACTGTCCCCCGTCTCTCACCTCCATGCCGACGGCGACGTCGATGAGCCCGCCGCCTGTGTCGGACGCCTGCTCCCGTCGACCGAGGCGCGGCTGGTCGACCGGGTCACCGGGCTGGATGTGGCGGCGGGCGAACCGGGTGAGGTGTGGATCCGGGGGCCGCAGGTGATGAAGGGCTACTTCGGCCGCCCGGAGGCCACCGACGCGACGGTGGACGCGGAGGGCTGGCTGCACACCGGTGACATCGGGCGGGTCGACGAGGACGGGAACTGGTTCATCGTCGACCGGGTCAAGGAACTCATCAAGTACAAGGGCTACCAGGTGGCGCCGGCCGAGCTGGAAGCGATCCTGGTGCAGCATCCCGGCATCGCGGATGCGGCCGTGATCGGCGTTTACGACGAGGAGGGCAACGAGATGCCCAAGGCGTTCGTGGTACCGATGCCGGGGGTGCCGATATCCGCCGCCGAGGTGATGGCCCATGTCGCGGGCCAGGTCGCCCCGTACAAGAGGATCCGCCGGGTCGAGTTCATCGAGGCGGTGCCGAAGGCGGCCTCCGGAAAGATCCTGCGGCGCCAGCTGAGGGACCGGGAGCCGGCGCGCTCCTGAGATGCCGGCCATACCTGCCGGCCCGGCACCCGAGCCGGCCCGGAGGGCCCACAACTCCCTTAACGTGAAGGGATGTTGTAAAGGTTTCGTGTGGGCGGCGCGGTTTATCAGTTCGGACAGTACGCGTTGGACGCGGACCGCCGTCGGCTCAGCCGCGGTGGACAGCAGGTCGATGTCGAGTCCCGGGCCCTGGAATTGCTGTGCCTCCTGGTCGAGCACCGCGACCGTGTCGTGTCGGAGGACGAACTGCGCGACAGGACGGGGCGCGGACGCACGGTGAGTGAGACCGCGCTCGCCGCCTGGCTGCGCACGGCCCGCCTCGCGATCGGTGACAGCGACACCGGGCAACAGCTCATTCGCACCGTGAGCCCGCACAGCCATCGGTTCGTCGTGAGTACGACAGTGCTCTCCAGTACGCCGATCTCTCCTCCCGCCGCCGCACCCGTTACGGAAGCCGATCACGAGGTCATTCGCTTCTGCCGGTCGGTCGACGGCACCCGCATCGCCTACGCCCTCACCG
>Ga0307509_10005546_pt1 | contig 17501 bp, 16 predicted proteins | sample 10_EM_MG_FD_202245 | JGI IMG/M metagenome (GOLD analysis project Ga0307509, IMG submission 202245) | Populus trichocarpa ectomycorrhiza microbial communities from riparian zone in the Pacific Northwest, United States - 10_EM | ecosystem: Host-associated > Plants > Roots > Unclassified | place...
AAATGAAGCCCAAGTGAAAAGCCAAAATAGATGTATCGTGAAGAAATAAAGACCAAACCCTGAGGTTTATGGTGGCCGAATGCGGAAAGTATTTTAAGCGAGAGGAAAATAGAGGGCGCGGAGCGTGGGCCAATTTTCCCATATCAACACCTATATATAGACAAACTTAAATTGATATTATTTCTATCAGAAACTGTTTTATTTTTGAGTAGTACATGTTATTTGGCATGATTCAGCCTTAAAGTAGAGGCTGTGTACTGACAATTTCAACCCATTGAAAAATATACCAGGTTCAAAAACTACCAATATTGTATAATAATATCACTTTAGTTGAAATCTTATTTTTTCGCTGTTCTAATCACCTTCAAAGCCTTTTCTCATAGTGCTGGAGGATATTGTGCCTGTTGCATACAATTCCTCTTGTCTTCTCTTTCGGCTTCGCTTCACTATATGAAATCTTGGGATCATACCGATCACTGCTTCAATTTCCAAAATCAATTGCGCGTCGAGTGATCAGGAGTGAAGCAGAGCAATTATGAAACATGGTGACCAGCATTGTAAGCGCTCCTGGCAGGGGCATGAGGGCGCTAAGATGGGGAATGGATTCTCTTGGCATGGAAGGCACTTGCGTTGGCTGGGGCTCCCTACCTCAGTGAGAAAGAGTCGTTACACCGATGACAACAAGAACTCCGCTTTTTTTTTGCTTCAAAGAAGGATAGGTCCATCAACCGCTTCGATAAACTACAGTATACTGTTGTTTCGCCTTCTACCGAACCTTATCTATTATGAATACATTACCGGCTGGTTACGGAGGATGGAATCTCAGGAGTGATGCTGGCCAGTATGGCAACTCGGATACCCGCGCCGACCATAGCCTGACCAATAATATTCAGGGCAACTCGAACACGAACGTTGGGAATGTGTCACACAGCTATAACGCCATCAAAGTGGGGGTGGATGAAGAGTCCTTAGTCCACGCATGGTTGTCGCCGCTCGAACCCGATAGAAGGCATCGGGATGTTAGTAACCGTCGGCTTGATGGTGTTGGGGATTGGGTTCTACAAAGGAATGAGTTCGAATCATGGCGCGCGAATCAGGATGGTTCAGGGAATCCCACGTTGCTATGTTATGGAGGTCAAGGAGCTGGCAAGACTTATATAAGGTACGATTGGGCAGTATTTCCCAAGAATCATGGGCAGTGTTGACAAGTAACAAAATCAGTTCTTTGGTGATTGACACACTGCGTAAGCAGGCTAGTGGACAGAATGTTTCGGTTTTATCCCTCTATTGCGACTACCAGGCGCAAGAGGACCAATCGGCGGTAAACATGATGGGATGCCTACTAAGCCAGGTCGCCTTAGGATGCGCGCGGATTCCAGCAGAAATTCAAACCGCTTTTGAGTTAAACCAGCGAGGTCGCAACGGTCTTCGATTACCGGACATGTTGGAGTTGTTCGTCAAAACAATCAGTTCCTTTGAACAAGTATACATCTGCTTCGACGCTGTGGACGAGTTGCTACCACAAAACCGGTCGGAGCTGCTGCGCGCCTTACGACAAATTATTCAAGATTCACCGAATATCCGACTATTTCTTACGGGAAGGCCGCATATTCGCGGGGAATTTGACAAGCATCTCAGGAAGGGCGCCCATATTATACGCATTATAGCCGACCAAGGAGATATTGCAAGATACGTACGTCGGAAGATGGACGATGACGATGACCGAGATCCAGACCTAATGTCAGATGACCTGAAACACGATATCTTGAAGACAATGTTGGAAAAGGCTTCTGAGATGTAAGTGGGAGTAGCTTTGTTGCAAGCTTGTATCGCTTATTGACGATCGGTTTAGGTTTCTACTTGTTGCATTGAATATCGACGCGATATTGGGCGAGACCTCTTTAGCGAAGAGAAAGAAAATGCTGAAAAAGGTATCGACGACTGGTGTGGATCTGGAGAGTGTGTACGCGCAAACACTACAGCGGATAAGGGAACAGAAGGGTGACCGGTCAAGGCTGGGGGTGGAAGTACTGATGTGGGTCTCCCACGCGAAAAGACCGTTGACGATCGGCGAACTCTGCCATGCCCTGGCCGTAGAAATAGAGTCTACGGATCTAGACCCGGAAAATATTTGTCCACGAGATACAGTTCTAGCATCGTGCTTAGCGCTCATCGTTGTTGACGAGGAGACATCGATAGTTCGGCCAATCCACTACACGCTACAAGAATATCTTTGCCTTCCCGGCATCCTGCAAGATGCCCACGAAGCACTTGCGCTAAAATGCCTGACCTATCTAAATTATGACCAGGTCAAAAGCCTTCCCGCCGATAGTAGACCCTGTCTCCAAGACATGCCCTTTCTCCAATATTCTTCTGTGTATTGGGGAATCCACGCCAAAGCAGAACTCTCGAGTCGCGCAAAATTGCTTGCGTTAGAGACGCTACGGTTTTACGGTAGCCATATATCAGCTGCCCTACTTTTCAGCGATATATATTATTCCGAGAATATCTTTGTGGATGTTCCCCTCTTTACCGGTTTGCACTGTGCATCCTACTTTGGAATTGTTGAGCTCGCAGAGGCATTGATCGAAGTGGGAGGCCATGATATTAATCAAACAGATTGCAACGGGTTTACACCACTCATGTGGGCTGCGCATTGGGGGAATGAAGGGGTGGTGAGACTGCTGCTCGCAATGGATGATGTCATTCCGGACAAGCCAAACAACGATGGTCAAACACCACTCCTCCAAGCTTCGTTCAAAGGACATGAGGGGGTGGTAAGGTTACTGCTCGCCCGAGCCGACGTCAATCCCGGCCAGCGTGACATCGATGGTTCAACGCCCTTCTCGCACGCTTGCTTCGGTGGGCATGAGGCAGTCGTGAGGCTACTGCTCGCAAGGGGTGTCAGCTCCGACAACCCCAACAATGACGGTCAAACCCCGCTCTCGGATGCTTCTTTCATGGGGCATGAGGGGGTGGTGAGGCTACTCCTCGCAAGGGGTGTCAGCCCCGACAGGCCAGACAAGGATGGTTACACCCCACTCTCACAGGCTGCTCGTGGTGGACACGAGGGAGTGGTGAGAGTTCTGCTAGCAAGGAGCGATGTCAATCCTGACAAGCCAAACAGAAATGGTGAAACACCGCTCTGGTGGGCGTCTCTGGGTGGGCATGAGGGGGTGGTGATATTGCTTCTCGCAAGGAACGATGTCAATCCTGACAGGCAAAACTGCGTTGGCCAAGGCCCTCTCTGGATCGCTTCTAGAAAGGGCCATGAGGGGGTAGCAAGACTACTGCTTGCATGGGACGATGTCAATCCCGACAATTCAGACAGCTGGGGATTAACCCCATTAAAGGTGGCTTCAATTAATGCTCAAAGCAAGATTGTAGCGCTTCTGGAACCTCGGACGGCTGCACCCCCAAGCCTGGATCAAGCTCAGAGATAGATGCTCCTATCTCTATTGCACATACGAATGCGCTGCTTCCACCACGGTCACAAGTCAGTCTCGATGAACGCTCTCGCTACCACCATTGCTCCCGCCTTGGCCCTGAGCCCCTCCACGGCCGCCCGGTGCATCTGGTACGGCCCTGTGGCCTCCTTGCCTCCTTTCTTCCTTCTTTCTCTTGAACCCAGATCACTGAGATTACCTTAAGCACAGAGCTCTTAGGGGAAGCTCCTTGCCACCCACTATATAGACGCTCAGCCCTCGATCTCTTCTCCACTAGACTGTTAGTTGAAGAGTGGTCTTGTTGTGGGGAGGTGCTCCAAGTCTAGAGACAGTACTAAGACAAAAAGATTCGTCCGATGCCCATTTTACACTAAAAATAGACTACTTCGCCACCCCTCCCCCCCAATTCCACAATTTCTATGAGAACCCATCAAAATTAGGCTATACATTAGAAAATCCATAGATAATATATTGAATATTACAAAATGCTTAAATTACAATGGGATGGAGAAAAGATTGTTTAAGTTTCAGGAATTGATTGCCATGTATCATACCTTTTTGTATGGAGCCCCATACAAAAATCTAATTCACTTTAATAAAGGTTGATGTAATCATAAACAATGGAAGCAGCTTTGATTTCTTGGACTTCTACTTCTAGAGATTTGAATAGATTATGATTCTCTAGCCGGAGGAAAGATTTGAAGTCTTTCCATGCCAACAGTGTTGAGCGTTATCAGTTTGGAAATGTTGAATTTGGCCCAAAAACCGGCATAGGACGAATCTTTTTGTCACTGTACTGTAGATATGTTACTGTCTAGAGAGTAATTCTTCTTTTTCCGTAGATCCTTTTCTTTGTGAAAATTATACTTTATTCCCGTCCGTCTTTTGTTATAAAATCCTAGCCTCACATACCCACCCTTATGCCCAACCTGTAAATGTGGAAGCGGGGGCGGTTGCTCAGAGGTGGGAATAGCCGCACCAACCAATATTTAGGGCTTCTGAGAAGACTTGCTTCTCGTATACTGTTAGAAGTCATGATACAACACACTCGGATCTTGTGGAAGGCGGGTCTATTACATCTTTTATTTTGTGTTATATCCTGTTGTAGGGTGACCGAGGGATTTCATGGGTGGCCTACAAATCAATGCCCTGTTTTATTATGCTAAATGGGAGATATGCTGCAACTGAGATTAGCCACTCGAAAAATGGACTATTCTTAATTATTGATAATGTTAAGACCCTCTGGTCCTTTCTGGAATAGCTTGGATTGGAAGCATGGAATGATCCCGCTAACCTTAGTCCCAAACCTTCAGTACTCCCTAGTGCGTTTCCAGAGTGTACCCAAAACAACTGCGCTACAGCTAACCTTTCGTCCAGACAACTATCGTCTCAACTCGCATGTTCCGCAACCCATTCCTAAACCAAACTCTCCTTGTCCAAACATCCAGTGTAGTAGTAGTGTTGAAGATATGGAACCTTCGTGAAATCTAACAAAAATATCGTTGAATCCACTATCAAATCACTGGAGCTGACCGGTCGGCAGGCAAGAGGTTTAATTCGACAAGTTGACAGACCTTGAAATATCAATTAATGGTATCTAAAATTAATGGTATATTACCCGTAATCCCAATCCAGGTAGTAGAGTGTTGTTGTAATATGAGCGAAGCATTGTGCGTGGACAAAATTAACCGATCACGCGGATGATTGGGGCAACACATCGCTTCCGGGCCCCCAACAAAAATCACTACCACCAAGAGGCATCTCATAATGCCTTCTCTGTTATTTATTAAGGCTGATGGATGGTATACTAAGTACCAGTTACTGCAATATATATTTAAATTATTTTTACTTATTTGTCTTGGTTGGGGTGGATGGATGGAGGAGGTCGACAGGATCTCCGCGAAAATTATGAGCGTTCGTTGATCGGTTACCGTATTAACTCGCTCAATGGACCTAGCGCTAGGTTAAAATAAGGTGAGGCGGGCTAAGAAAATACGCAATTTATCAGGTAATATCAGTTTCGTCGGATATTGCTCCCATTTTGGGATAGCTGTTGGCCAATTTGGGGAATAAGAAGGCTCTTGGCGTGTGTTAGATATTTCAAGACAGTGTTTTAATTTTCTTCTTTTTTTAAGTCGGTTAATTTCCACACGCCTCACCTTTATTTGAAGCTACTAGCGCGAGGTCCAATTGAGCGAGTTAATACGGTACTGTACCTGTAATTTTGTCCACGCACAACATCATACCGAGGAGCACAGGCAACCGGAGGCAGCGCTCACCGTATGGGGGATACTGAAGTGTGGACGTGTGAGAACACTAGGGAATGGAGGGATGTGGGTACTGTGGAATCACTGCCGTTCTTTCATGGGTATTGGCAAGGGAGTTTCTTAGGATTAGAGACGCCTCGGGAAACAAAAGAAATATGAAAAGAAAACAAGCACTTCAAAATTGATAAGGTCTCGACAATTCCGGTCTTCGTTCTCTCCACCGGTGCGGGTTCCTGATGAGCCCCCTTTATACGATAAATCTGGTAAAGTTACTCAACAACAAGGTCTTCTGTCCACAAGAAAAACACGACGACAGTACATGGTTTCTTCGTCTACTATCCATAGTCCACCTAGCCATCCGATAGTACGGGTGGGAACCTCGACCCTACTGGCTCCGGCTTGGTCGACAGTTTATCTTCAGGAACCAGATACCGGCCAGGATGGTGCGGGCATGCAAGTGGGTGCTATTAGCCACCCTCCCGCAGCCTGCGATAAAACCGGCGGGCTTCCCGGGTAAGTCTGACAGACAGGAGATATGTAGATTAGGAACTTTAGCCTCCATAAGTGAAGGCCAGTGTTGCGTTACAGGATCGAGCGGCGCCTAGTGCACTGGCGGAGTTACCGGAGGGCTTAGGTGGGACTACGAAGATGGGATCGGTTATGGGTCTTTTGCCTCCGATGAGAAAGAAAGGGGGAACACCCCCCCAATTTGTACAAACACTGAGGAGGTATCATACAGTACATTGCAAGTTTTTCTCGATTGGCGCAATTGAGCCTGGTCAGTTTTCACCCACTTCCCAATAGTTTTGTTAGCGCCTGTTTAGGATATTGATTACTCACATCCTGATTTCCGGATTGCTAGTTTCGTTAACGATCCCAAGCCAATGCGGTTATCCGTTGGTCATTGTCTAGAAACCCGTTTGATGGGGAGGAATTCTCACTAACACTACAGGTAATCCCAGGCCCCTTTAAAGACACTGGGTAAACCGTCAAGTGGATAAGAAAATCTAAGTTTATGTTATGGAAAGTACAGAAAGGTGAAGACACCCTTAGGAGAAGATGGTTTGGGGTAGCCAACATATGGGATGGGATGGGAGTTGTTAGGCGAAAGACATGAATATAAGGGTTTGGTAGGATCTAGGATGGTGACATGCCGGGGGACGCTGTCGCGGAGGGGCCGAGTTAGGTTTATAATGTCTTTATTAAATTTTACAATGGTAGAGCCGGTCACGTATTTAAAGTCATAAGTAGAGTTTGTTCTTCCTCCGTAGGCTGAGCATGAACAGTCTCGTCTCCTCCAGTAAAACGTCTTTTGAGAATAGAAGCTTTGGAAGTCATGTGATGCTGCATGGGATGGTTCTAGGGGAGTGGTATGGGTTTCGGAAAAGTTTCGCTTAGACCCATTGGACAGAGCATAACCTTTAATGTTAAAGGTAAGGGGGCTGAATGACTAGATGGAAAGCTGTGAAGAATAGGAACATTCATTATACATTTCTTTTGCGATGGGGATTGGGTGGAACACTTCTTTTCTTCGATTATCGCCGGAGTAAGGGAGGGAGAAGGGACAAGCTCGGGGGGATGGATACATGTGGTGGTAAATGGAAGGATGAGAAATAGGCAGTGTGTATTTCTACTCGAATTGCTTTGGTAACTGTCGGGTGTTATTATTAGGAAGTGGTTCTTTGCGAGGGAGCTAGGTCGGTAGAATTAACCAAGGGATTGAAAGTCCTTCTCTCTCTTGCGGCTCTTGTCCGGGATAGCTTCTGAGCCTTAGCTAATCAATGCTCGATGGTAAACCGCTGTTCATAAAGTTCTCATACCCCAGCGCGTATTTGTGGCGGTACTGTGGCTGGTGAAAATGTAGCAATGCAACCGAAGATCACGGGAAATCTCATCAACAAAGTCACTCTACAATGGAGACCAGAACAGCTCAAATTTATTACCACTTGATATGACTTCCTCCCGCATCAATAATAGCCTGTAGTCTTAAAGGCATACTATCTACAAGACTATCAATCTTAGCCTGATCAATAGCCTCCCTTTCTTCCTCCATCACTTCCCATAACTCATCCTCACTATGTGGCCACTTATCCATATTCTCAGAAAATCGCTTCCGGAGTCTTTGCTTGAATATATGCCATACATTCTCTATTGGATTTAGGTCTGGAGAACATGCTGGAAGAGGAACTTTCTGAACTCCAAAAGCTAAAGAAATTTCCTTATTTGGTCTTGCCCGATGCCATTTAGCATTATCCTCCATGACTTGAAGCCTTCTAATTGGCTTATTTAAAGAAAATAGAAATGGGATGAGGTGTGAATCGTATATCTCGGCAGCATACTGAGCGGAATTAAGTCCTAGACGGTCACGCTTTGAGGTGCGCTCAGCTGGCCCCCGTTTTCTGACCCACACTAGAGGTGTTCGACTTCCGTGTGTTATAGCAGCTGAGCAGCTCACACTTATCCTTCCAGACTTGAAGCTCGGCACTAGGTGTTTTTCCAATAACTCCTCCCCATCTCTTATTCTGACCTTCCATCCCGGCTGATATGATCCAGTATATTCAACTCGGGTCTCGTCAAGCCAAACTGATGCATGCCAATGGGCAATAGGCCAGTGAACCCGGTATCGACACCAGTACTTCCGCCTGATCTTTGCGAAACCATCCAGAAAGGGTTTTTTTCGTGGCACCCTTAGCTTGAAGCCGAGATCTCTAGCAACCTTACTAACAGTAGTTTGACCAATATTTAAATCTCGTAGGTTCTCGGTAATCTCTCTCAATGATGCCCAAGGGTTCTCCTCAATTGTGGCTTCAACTTGGTGCTTGTGCTCGGCAGTTTGCTTTGAAGGCCTTCCGGAGCGAGAGGCATCTTGGACGTTACCCCACATTCGATATTGTTTGACAACCCCTTGAACGGTAGCAACAGGCACATTTTTGTACTTTGCAATTCTCTTATATCCTAGCCCTAGGTTGGAGAGAAGAGCGATATCGCGATTTGTATCATATCTTGTAGGAGCTATTCCGGTCGCGGTTGTAGGGTGACTTTGTTGATGAGATTTCCCGTGATCTTCGGTTGCATTGCTACATTTTCACCAGCCACAGTACCGCCACAAATACGCGCTGGGGTATGAGAACTTTATGAACAGCGGTTTACTCTTCTCCCATTTGAGCTGGTATCATAGCAACACTAAGCAAATAGCGGGGAACGGGAGGAACAGGGGGAACGTGGTGATGGACCTGAAAAGCACTAGAAATTAGCCGATCAGTAAGCGTTGGAGGTGTATTTAATAACATAGCTCCTTCTTCACCGCTTTCTGAACCCTTTGTAGGGCATAAAGAGTGGAGGCTCAACAACGCCCCGGGTGGTCAACTCGGAATTGAAAGCAAACCTACCGATGGTTTATTCAGCCTCATTTTCTCACTGGCGCACGATAACGAGCGACGGAGGTAAAGCTCCTAAGTTTTGTATGTCTTACGGGTGTAAGAGCACTAAACCTCGCTTGTGGAACCTACAAAACATAGGCGCTGTGCTAGGGGACGTATGAAAGTGTTGTACAATTTGTGGCGTAGTTTGGCACAAGGTGACAGGATCTGCTTGGTGTGGGCAATACCCGACTGGTCCTGTCACTTTGTGCTAAATTGCGCCACAAATGGTAAAACACTTTGATGCACCACCGAGTATTTTGCTCGCCACAAGTACGTGTACGAGTACACAAGTAGTCTACTATAGTACCTGGGCACTCGAGTAGAGCCTCGTTCCAAAAACCCTGGCACCCGGGCTGATACTGTACCGTGACAAAAATTTATAGCGGATGTAATAGCCCTTTGTGTCGACTACCAGCTTGGGCGTCGGAACTTTTGGACTGAGGCTGCACTGGTTGCAGCCTGGTTTCAGGGATGCCTGCAGGGATGCCAGGGTGGCGCAACATATTTGCCTTGCATAGAAACCCCACCTTTCGCAACTTGACGGAAGGGGTCCAGCAAGCTTCTTCAATAAACCACCGCACCGGTATCTCTATACCGGTAGCGTACCATCATCTCGTCCGCCACCGAACCGAAATCCACAATGAGTATATTACCCACGGAGCACGGAGGATCGAGTCTCCGCGTCGATCCTCGGCATTATGGCTTATCGGATACCCGAACCGATCGTAACCCAACCACCCATGTGCATGGTGACGTGAACACGAACGTCGGGAATGTGTCAAACAGCTATAACACCATCAACCTGGGAGTAGACGAAGAGTCCTTGCGGATCCAAGCATGGTTATCGCTCCTCGAGCCCGATATAAGGCATCGAGATGTTAGTAACCGTCGGCTCGATGGTGTGGGGGATTGGGTTCTACAAAGGAATGAATTCGAGTCATGGCGTGACAGTGAGGGCGGTTCACCGGATCCTACCTTGTTTTGTTATGGAGGTCAAGGGGTTGGCAAGACTTTTATAAGGTACCATATTTTTCTAGGGCCCATGGGCAATGCTGATAAGTGGCGAGATTAGTTCGTTGGTGATCGACAGCCTGCACGAGCAGACCTATGGGGAGAATATTGCCGTTTTATCTCTCTATTGCGATTACCAAACGCAGAAGGACCAATCGGCCGTAAACATGATAGGGAGTCTACTCAGCCAGGTTGCCTTAGGAGCTAGGCATATTCCATCCGAAATTCAACACACTTTTGAGCTGAAACAGAGAGGTCGCCAGGCTCTTCGATTGCCGGATATGCTGAAATTATTTGTCAAAGCAGTCAGTTCCACCGAACGGGTATACATCTGCATCGACGCTGTGGACGAGTTACTGCCACAAAATCGATCCGAGTTGCTCCGCGCCTTACGGCAGATTATTCAAGATGCATCGAATATCCGACTATTTCTTACAGGAAGGCCGCATATTCGAGGTGAACTTGACAAGTATCTCACGAATCGGGCTTATATCATCCATATTGTGGCCGACCAAGGAGATATTGCAAGATATGTAAGTCGGAAGATGGATGATGATGACGGGGATCCAGACTTGATGCCAGATGATCTGAAAAACGATATTTTGAAAACGATGCTGGATAAGGCTTCGGAGATGTAAGTAGGAGTAACTCTAAAGTTATTAGAGAACTTGCATCGCTTATTGACTACTGGAAAGGTTTCTACTGGTTGCGTTGAACATCGACGCAATTTTAGGCGAGACCTCCCTAGCAAAGCGAAAGAAAATGCTGCGAAAGGTGGCGACGACCGGCGTGGATCTGGATAGTGTGTACGCCCAAACGCTGCAGCGAATAAGGGAGCAGAAGGGGGACCGATCAAGGCTTGGAATGGAGGTGCTGATGTGGATATCCCACGCGGAGCGGCCGTTGACTATTGATGAACTCCTCCATGCCCTGGCTGTCGAGACGGGGTCGACATATCTGGACCCGGAGAACATTCGTCCACAAGATACAGTCCTCCGATCATGCTTAGGTCTTGTCGTGATTGATAATGAGGGGTCAACAGTTCGGCTAATCCACTACACACTGCAAGAATATCTTCGCCTTCCAAATGTCCTCCCTGCTGCTCACGAAACCCTCGCGCTCACATGTTTGGCTTATCTAAATTACGAACAAGTCAAGCTGCTTCCTGCCCATGAGTTTTTCAGTCTACGAGGCATGCCCTTTCTCGAATATTCTTCTTTGTACTGGGGAATCCACGCGAAAGAGGGCCTCTCACATAGCGTGATATCACTTGCGGTGAAGTTGCTAAGCCAGTATGACGACCATATATCTGCTACCTTACTTTTTAACCAAATACAACGTTATGGCTACCGCATCTTAGCCACTGGTCCATTCACTGGTTTACACTGTGCATCCTACTTGGGGATTACTGAGGTCGTGAAAGGTCTGATCGAAACAACAGGCTGCGATATCAACTTACAGGATGATGGGGGTTGTACACCGCTCATGTGGGCTACTCAGCAGGAAAATGAAGGAGTTGTGAAAATATTGCTCGCAAGGGACGATATCGATTGCGACAAGCCAGACAAGCGTGGCCAAACACCACTCTGTTGTGCTTCGATGCGTGGACATTATGGGATGGCGAAAATACTGCTCGCAAATGGTAATGTTAACCCCAACAAGCCGGACACCCATGGTCGGACACCGCTCACACTGGCCTCCGCAAATGGATGCGAGGGGATTGTGAGACTTTTGCTTGCAATGGACAATGTCATTCCAGACGAGCCAGACAAGCTTGGCGGTGCACCACTCTCGTGGGCTTCAACATATGGGCATGAGGGGGCGGTGCGGCTACTGCTCGCAAGAGGCGATGTCAACCCCGATAGGCCAGGCGATGATGGCGAAACACCACTCACGTTAGCTTGTTCCAATGAACATGAGGGGGTGGTGAGACTACTACTCGAAAGGCTCAATTCCAATCCCGACCGGCAAGAGAAGTCAAATCAAAGGCCGCTCTGGTGGGCTTGCCTCGCTGGAAATGAGGGGATGGTAAGAGAACTTCTCGCAAGGGACAATGTCAATCCCGATGAGCCAGACAACAATGGTCGAACACCACTCTGGTGGGCATCTTTCCGCGGGCATGAAGGGGTGGCGAGATTACTGCTCGCAAGAGGAGGTGTCAATCCTAACAAGCATGGCATCGAAGGTCGGACGCCCCTCTCGCAGGCTTCTATGCATGGGCATGAGGCTGTAGTGAGACTACTGCTCGGAAGAGATGATGTCAATCCCGACAAGCCAGACAACAGAGGTCGGACGCCCCTCTCGCTTTCTTCTGTGCGTCAGCATGAGGGGGTAGTGAGACTACTGCTCGCAAGAGACGATGTCAATCCCAATAAGCAAGACAAATGGGGTCGAACACCACTCTGTTCGGCTTCTTACCAGGGGCATGAGGAGGGGGTGAGGCATATGCTCGCAAATGACGGTGTCCACCCACGCGGGCCCGCCAACGATAGTCTATCACTGCTCTCGGAGGCTTCAATCAGTGCGCATGAGGGGGTAGTGAGGCTACTGCTCACAAGGGACGATGTCGACCCTGACAAGCCGGATGAGATTGGCCGAACACCTCTCAGTTGGGCTTCTTTCTACGGACATGAGGAGGTTGTGAAACAACTACTCGCAAGAGGTGATGTTAGCCCTGATAGGCCTGATAACTCTGATGCAACGCCGCTCTGGTTGGCTTCTTTCCGCGGGAACGAAGGGGTGGTGAGGCTACTGCTGGCTAGAGACGATGTCAACTCTAGTACGCCAAACATCGGAGGTCACACCCCGCTTCACATCGCTTCCATCGCAGGGCGCAGGAAAATCGTAAGTCTTCTCCAACCTCGGGCAGCTGCAATGTCTAGTCCCGAGTAAGCTCCAAGAGAGATTTTCAAACAGGCCTTCTCTTCACACACGAACCCACAGCATCTTTTCCAGAGTTCCCATATATATACCTGCTGTTAATATAGTTCCCGCCCTCAATCCGAGTCCCTTTACCCCCCCCCCCCGGTTTATTCATTACCCTTCTGTGGGCACCCGTTTAATCTTGCTCTTCGGTTTTCCCCAACGCACATCTTTGAACATCGGGCTCTTAAATCAAAACACTTTGTCATACCCATATAGACGCTCAATCTTCTCGGACCTTTCCCCCCCCGGCGGTCCGGGGAGGAGCGTGATGCTGGAGTATTGAGATGCTATGGGTCATTGTTGGGATATTACCTTTTCTAAAGTCATGATTTTTTATGCTTATATAGATTCCTTTTTAGATATTATGCTTTATCTTCTATTTTTTTTTCCGTGGAATACTGGGCTTGCCTACCCACTACAAATAGTGGTTGATCCGGTGTGCAAAGGTAGAAGGGAGGGTAGTACGGAAACCACGCCGGTGCTCCCGGTGTTCTTGCTAGGCGTGCTTCTCCTATGTCACCGATCTTGGGAGGCAGTGCACTTACACAGCAGCCTCGCGGGGAGGGTTGGGGGCATTTACTAGTTTTTTTTTTTTGCTTCGTTCTCCCTGGTATAATAATGTGGCTAAGGATACCATAAGTGACAAGACACCTATAGATCACTAAATCGATTCTACATGATGCGCAATGAAAAATATGAGATAGATCACCTCGTCCACTCAAGTATGAGCTATTCTGGATAGAGTGGAGAGCGAAGGGCCACAAGTGTCTCATTCCCTTCCCACCCCGCCCCCCCCCTTCGCATTTGCACCCTTGAGCATACTTGTTGCAGTGCTGGCAAGCGGCTAGTCCAGTCAGACCCCGGTCAGGCCAGGGCGTTCGCATGGGGTGGCCTGGCCGCACTAGGCCTAGCGGGAATAGAAATATTGGGAGGACTCCGAGTGACCAAGCGTGATTGCCCAGTGTTTGGAAATGTTATTGGGCCTATGTCAGCACTAATAGAGATTGAATACACTTGACTTCAAATACCGGATGGGGATAGTTGTAGACTTTAATTTCTTGATAGGCTAAATGCGACATAGTAGAGAGTGATAATCTAAATTGGCCCAAGCATCACTGGGAAAGGTTGGGTATTCTCTAGAATGATGCGATATCAGCTCATTAATCTCATTGCATCCTGCAGTGCCGTGAGGTAGAGAAGAGGTGCATGGGAAGCCGTATGTGATGATCGGATAATAGTCAGAGAGTAAGAGCTTAGTAAGAGTTATTCATTTCCACGGAGTGTCATGGGGGGTGAGGGGTGGGTTGATTGTCTAGTATCTAGACTACTGGGAGCACATTTTTGGATCCTTCATGATGTTGGGGAATCGTTGGGATGATGCAGATTGAAGCTAAGGTGTTCAAGTATTTTAAGATGAAATTGGCAAAGGAAAAAAGACTCATCTTGGAACAAAAAATTCTCGCATCTCCCTAAGTCAGACAACATTTTTATTGTATCATAACCCCTGCCAAGTGTTCCAAAACTTTCACAAAAAGGAAAACTCTCGTTCGCAGTGACTTTTATTGAGTAACTGGAGGGGTTGAGTGTAGGGTGGGTAGGTATACAAAGAAACCCTTGGCTAGAGGTGGATGAAGAAATGGATGAGTAGGGTAGTAATTCGAATGATAACCTAACCTAACCGTTAAGGACTATTCAAATAGTATCAACCATTCGCTAGAGAAAACAAAGGAGGAAAAGATCTTAAATGTAAAATAAATGAAAAAAGCGGCAATGCATGAAGGGAAAGATCGATAATGGGAGGTTGAACCCATCTACCAAACACATGAAAGGTTGTCGGGGCGAAAATATGATAGCAGGTACACTATCAACTCTTTACCCTAATTACAAATCATGAGACGCGAAATTCCTCACTCAGCCGCAGCATTGGATACCCGGGGGGTCTTCGCTGGTTGTATACATTCGTTACATTCTAAAGATACGAGAGATTTCACCCTTGAGAAATTTTCAAGTTCGTGAATAACTAGAAGGGTGGAAGGAAAGGGGGGAAATGTGAAGGAAAATGTGAAGGAAGAGGCGGAATCAAGACCGTTTCCTTGGCTCCTGTGGTTCGAAGAGGCCACAGAGGAGGGGGTAAGAATGGATGTATAGAGTGTAGCTATAGACGTGATTATAAGATAGCAGATGGCTAGGTTCAAAGAGTAGAATAGGGGAAACAAAGCCCATGACTCGTGGACATCGAACCAGACAGCGGCAGCTTGATTCTGAGTTAGTGGCATATTAGCCAGTCGTCCATATCACTCGATCTAATCTCGGAGAGTGCCTTGTGACCACGTTTGTCTAGCCGGCTAACAAGCTACCGTCCCGATAGTAAATTCATTATTGCCTGGTGTCCCTTCCCAGCCGCGAGTGAGAAAGGAGTCATGCCTCTGTTATCTGGTTGGCCCGGGTTGACGTTTTCCCGGTCCAAAAGTTGCTTTACCACTGACTCGTGCCCTCTAGTCGCAGCCCATGAAAGTGGTGTCATGCCCTCATTTTCTGGCTTGTCGGGGACGACCTCTTTCCGGTCCAAAAGTTGTTTCACGACTGACTCATGCCCTTGGATTGCAGCCAAACAAAGTGGTGTCTGGCCCATATTGCTAGGCTTGTTGGGGTCGACTTTTTTGTGGTCTAAAAGTTGCCTCACTACTGACTCGTGCCCTCTTGCTGCAGCCATGAGGAGTGGTGTACAGTCCTTGAAGGACGGCTGGTCAGGGTGGACGTCTTCGCGGTCTAAAATCTGCTTTGCTACTGACTCGTGCCCTAGAAATGCAGCCAGCAGGAGGGGTGTAATGGAGCGGTTGTCCGGCTGGTCCGGGCTAACGTCCTCCTTGTCCAAAAGCTGTTTCGTCACTAACGAGTGCCCCTTGTTTGCAGCCCACCAAAGTGGTGTACTACCATTGTTGTCCGGCTTATTGGGGCGGACAGCCTCCAGTCCCAGTAACAACTCCACCGCTTCCTCATGTCCGCCCCGAGCAGCCCATGTGAGTGGTGTTACGCCCGCAGAATCTCCCCGGTTGGGATCACAGCCGCCCCTTCTTAACAAACCAGTCATAACATCAACAATCCCGAAAAAGGATGCACAATGTAGGCCAGAGAACAGTGGAGGAGCATTAACTTCTCGGATATCCTCCGGATTCAATATCTGCTCAAACAATGCATTAGCGGCTACATGGTTCTCGTACTGGTCCAAGAGCTCCAATGCAAGCAATATTGTGCTGTCTGATGTTTCCCTCTTTGCATGGGTGCCCCAATATCGCGGGCAATATTTGAGGAAGGGCAAGCTTGAAAGGTCAGGTTGCGACTTAGCAGGAAGGGCCTTCGCTTGGTCCGAATTCAGATAAGTCAAGCAAGTCTCTGCCATCGTCGAGTGGGCTCGTGGGGGGGAAGGTTATCATGAGTGGTGAGGTACTCGCGGAGTGTGTGGTGCACCAACCGGAAGGTTGAGGCTTCCTTATCTACTGCTACTAGTCCTTGACAGCAAGCGAGTAACGTCTCTACCGCAGGGACATTGTCGTTATTGAAATGTGTAGATCCAATTTCTACAGCAAGCGCATGGCAAAGTTCGTCTACCTGTAATGGCCTCTCCGAATGGCATATCCACATCAGCGTGGCCATGGCAAGCATTGATTTCTCCCCTCCTTGAGCTCCTATCCGTTCCAATGTTGCCGCATATGCATCTCCCAACCCTAACCCGTCCCTCATTGCATTGAGCCTATTTCGCCTTCTATAGATTGTCGTCTCCCTCAGGATTGCTTCGGCTTTGAGCGAAACTAGTAGGAATCTAGAGTTTCATCTGTCAGTTTATAAGTTGCAAAGGCTTGCTGTATCCTACTCTACCACGTACGTTTCCGATATATCCCCGGGAATGCTCTTCATAATATCATTCTCCAAGAAACTATCCATCACTCCGGGAGTTGTGTCCTTCCGCAGTCTCGTGCGCAGATATGTTACTATATCACCACCCCTGGGCTTAATCCATATGTTTGCTGCTCTTCCACCCAGTCCCCTCCCAACCACCTCCGCGACATGTGACCTCCCGGTTATGAATACGCGAACTTTTGACGACCTCTCAAGAATTTGTTCTAACGCATCAAGAACCTCCACTTGATGTTCTGGAAGGCATTCGTCAAAAGCGTCAACACATACGAACGTGCGCTGTGAAGCCGAAACAGTCGCGAAAATTTGCACAAGATCGGGAAGTTGTAGTTTTCGACCTCCAATCACCTTCTTCTGGCTCCGGAATTTCTGCACGATTTCCCCCGGGATTTCTCCTAACCCAGTCAGAAGCTGCCTGACCAGGGAGCCGAGCATATTTGTTGGAGTCTGGGCTTCTCGGGAAGCAAAGTCGTAGTAAAAACAGGCCACTGCCATATCTTGCTCGATGGCGTGAT
>Ga0307509_10005547_pt1 | contig 17500 bp, 15 predicted proteins | sample 10_EM_MG_FD_202245 | JGI IMG/M metagenome (GOLD analysis project Ga0307509, IMG submission 202245) | Populus trichocarpa ectomycorrhiza microbial communities from riparian zone in the Pacific Northwest, United States - 10_EM | ecosystem: Host-associated > Plants > Roots > Unclassified | place...
TCGCGGACCGGGCGCAGGTGAGCGAGGCCACGGTCAGCCGGGTCATCAACCGGCGCCAGGGCGTGTCCCGCAGGACCCGCGAGGCCGTCGAGCAGGCGATGGCCGACCTGGGATACGAGCGGCAGACGCGGGGGCAACTCGTCGCGGTCGTGACCGAGTTGGTCTCCAACCCGTTCTTCGCCGATGTCGCCGAGCGGATCGAGTCCGTGCTCGCCCCACACGGCCTGAAGACGGTGCTGTGCCCGTGTTTCCCGGGCGGGGTCCAGGAGTTGGACTTCGTGACCTCCCTCGCGGACCGGGGTGTGGCCGCCGTGGTCTTCCTCTCGGCCAGCAACACGATCGAGGGCGCGGATCCGCAGGCGTACGAACTCCTGCGCTCCCGCCGGATCCCGTTCGTGGGGATCAACGGCCGCTTCGAGGGCGTGAGCGAGGCGCCGGTCTTCTCCACCGACGATCTGCTCGCCGCCGAACTCGCCGTGGACCATCTCCACCGGCTCGGTCACCGCCGTATCGGCATGGCCTCGGGGCCAGTTGGCAACCGGCCGGCCGACCGGCGGGTCAGCGGGTTCGTCGCCTCGCTCGCCAAGCGCGGTGTCGAGGACGCGGAGCAGTGGGTGGTCCGGCAGTCGTACACCGTGGAGGGCGGTCAGTCCGCCGCGATCTCGCTGCTCGGCCGGGGCGCGACGGCGATCGTCGCGGCCAGCGACTACATGGCGCTGGGCGCGATCCGCGGTGCGCGCCGGCAGGGGTACGACGTCCCGGGCGATGTGTCGGTCGTCGGCTACGACGGCTCCATGATCATGGACTTCGTCGACCCGCCGCTCACCACGGTCCGCCAGCCGGCCGACCGGCTGGCCTCGGAGGCGGGCCGGGGCATCCTCGCCCTGGTCGGCAACCGTGACGTCCCCGTCGGCGAGCTCCTCTTCGACCCCGAGCTGGTGATCCGCGCGAGCACGGCGGCGCCGAAAGCCTGAACTCCCTTGCTCGTCCAGACCATTGACCCAGAGGTCGGATCTATGGACACTCCAGTCGGAGATCCGACCGGGATGAACCGGCCGTAACTCCGTTTATTCATCGGTTGTTTGGTGACTCATGAATGCTCCGGAGGGGCTATGTCTCGGTCTCGGTTCATGTTTCTCGGGGTGGCGCTCGCGCTGCTCGTCGGCGGCGGAGGCCCCGTCGCCGCGGCGTCGAGAGCGACGCCCGCGCCGACGGTGGTGAGAGTCGACGCGTACGGCGCCGATCCGACGGGCCGGACGGACTCGACGCCCGCCGTGGTCGCGGCGCTGCGGCACGCGAAGAAGGTCGATCACGGCCGGCCGGTCAGGATCGTCTTCTCCAAGGGGACCTATCAGCTCTACCCCGAGCGGGCCGAGACGCGGGAGCTGTACGTCTCCAACACCGTTGGCGCCGACCAGCGTTACCGGGACAAGAAGATCGGGCTGCTGATCGAGGACATGCACGACGTCACCGTCGACGGCGGCGGGGCGAAGCTCGTCTACCACGGTCTGCAGACGGCGTTCGCGTCGATCCGCTCGACCGATGTGACCTTCCAGAACTTCTCGTTCGACTACGCGGCCCCCGAGGTCATCGACGCGACCGTCGCGACCGCCGGTGTCAGCGACGGACACGCCTACCGCGTCCTGTCGATCCCGGCCGGCAGCCCGTACCAGGTGAACGGCACGCACATCACCTGGCTCGGCGAGAAGAGCCCGGCCACCGGACAGCCGTACTGGCAGGGCGAGGACGGACTCCAGTACACGCAGATCCACGACCCCGAGGCGCAGAAGACCTGGCGCGGCGACAACCCGCTCTTCAACGACGTCTCCTCGGTCACCGACCTCGGCAACCGCAGGATCCGCATCGACTACACCACCGCGGCACAGCCGTCGGACGCCGGTCTCGTCTACCAGATGCGCCTGATCGAGCGGACCGAACCGGGCGCCTTCATCTGGCAGTCCAAGAACGTCACGATGCGCTCGATGAACGCCTACTACCTCCAATCCTTCGGTGTGGTCGGGCAGTTCAGCGAGAACATCACCATCGACAAGGTGAACTTCGCGCCCGATCCCAAGTCCGGCCGCTCCACGGCCTCGTTCGCGGACTTCGTGCAGATGTCCGGCGTGAAGGGGAAGGTCTCGATCACCCGGAGCCTCTTCGACGGCCCGCACGACGACCCGATCAACATCCACGGCACCTACCTCGAAGTGGTCGGACAGCCAGGACCGAACACCCTCACCCTCGCCTACGAGCACCCGCAGACCGCCGGGTTCCCGCAGTTCGCCCCGGGTGACGAGGTCGAGTTCACCACCCAGCGCACGATGACTCCGGTGGCGGACCCGCACGCGAAGGTCACGGCCGTGGACGGCCCCAGCGGCATGGACCACGACAAGCCGCTGACCACGATGAACGTCACCTTCGACCGGCCGGTGCCCGCCGGGGTGCAGATCGGCGGCACGGTCGTCGAGAACATCACGGCCACTCCGTCGGTCGTCATCTCCGGCAACACGTTCCGCAACGTCCCGACCCGCGGCATCCTGGTCACCACCCGCAAGCCCGTCCTGATCAGCGGCAACCACTTCGACGCGATGTCCATGGCGAGCATCTACGTCTCCGCCGACGCGTACCAGTGGTTCGAGTCCGGCCCGGTTTCTCACCTGACGATCCGCGACAACTCCTTCACCCGGCCCACAGGTCCGGTGATCTTCGTGGAACCGACCAACCAGGTCGTCGACCCGGCGAACCCGGTGCACCACAACATCGCGGTCGAGCACAACTCCTTCGACATCGGTGACGTGACGGTCGTCAACGCCAAGAGCGTCGGCGGCTTCACCTTCACCGGCAACACGGTCCGCCGCCTGGCCGCACCGGACCAGCCGCCGTACACCTCGCCGCTGTTCGTCTTCCACGGCAGTACCGGGATCAAGATCGCCCACAACCACTACGACAAGGGGCTCAACACCTCGGTGGTCTCCGACTGAGGGAATCCCCGCCCGCCGCCCGCCGTTGTGCCACGCATCAGACTCCGCACGCACACCAAGGAGGCCGAGCGTGTACGGCGACTCAGCAACGGTCCGCAAGATCCTCACCGAGTCCGGTGACACCTGGGCGGTCGTGGGCCTGTCCTCGAACCGGTCCCGCGCTGCGTACGGCGTGGCGGAGGTGCTGCAGCGCTTCGGCAAGCGCGTCGTCCCCGTCCACCCCAAGGCGGAGACGGTGCACGGCGAGCAGGGGTACGCCTCGCTCGCGGACATCCCCTTCGAGGTCGACGTCGTCGACGTGTTCGTCAACAGCGACCTCGCCGGGGCCGTCGCTGACGAGGCGGTCGTCAAGGGCGCGAAGGCCGTCTGGTTCCAACTCGGCGTGATCGACGAGGCCGCCTATGAGCGGACCCGGGCAGCAGGTCTGGAGATGGTGATGGACCGCTGCCCGGCGATCGAGATCCCGAGGCTTGACCGCATCTGACGCCGCCACAGCAAGAAGGCCCCGTAAGAAGCCTGTGAACATGTCAAAGAACACCTCGAAGACAGGTCAAATTTCAGGCAACGGACTTCTGTAAATATTCATTCATTCCTAGCCTGAGGCCTCCCGTCCGTTAAGCATGCGTGCTGACTTCGAGAGGCCTCTTGACATGGTGAGCGTTGACCAGTCCATTCCGGAGGCCACCAGGGATCCGAGCGGCTTGCGGAGGGACGTCGGCCTGATCGGGCTGACGTGGGCATCCGTCGGCTCCATCATCGGCTCCGGGTGGTTGTACGGCGCACACGACGCGGTCATCCAGGCCGGTCCCTCGGCGATCATCTCGTGGGTGATCGGCGCGGTCGCGATCGTGCTGCTGGCGCTCGTGCACGCCGAACTCGGCGGCATGTTCCCGGTGGCGGGCGGCACGGCCCGCTACCCGCACTACGCGTTCGGCGGCCTTGCGGGCATGTCGTTCGGCTGGTTCTCCTGGCTCCAGGCCGCGACCGTGGCGCCGATCGAGGTCGAGGCCATGATCGGCTACGCCGGTCACTGGAAGTGGGCGAAGCACTTCCAGCACGCCGACAAGACCCTGACGACCACCGGTCTGCTGGTGGCGGTCGTGCTCATGGCGGTCTTCGTCGCGGTGAACTTCTTCGGCGTACGGGTGCTCGCGCACACCAACAGCGCCGCGACCTGGTGGAAGATAGCCGTTCCGCTGGGCGCGATCTTCATCGTCGCCGCGACCAACTTCCACCCCGCCAACTTCCATTCGGAGGGCTTCGCGCCGTTCGGCGCCAAGGGCGTGCTCACCGCGATCAGCACCAGCGGCATCATCTGCGCGCTGCTCGGCTTCGAGCAGGCCATCCAGCTGGCGGGCGAGAGCCGCAACCCGAAGCGGGACCTGCCGCGCGCCACGCTCGGCTCGGTCGCGATCGGTGCCGTCATCTATGTCCTGCTCCAGGTGGTGTTCATCGCCGCACTGCCGCACAGCACCTTCGCGAACGGCTGGGGCCACCTCGCGTTCAAGGGCGACAGCGGCCCGTGGGCCGGCCTGACGACTCTGATCGGCCTCGGCTGGCTGGCCTGGATCCTCTACCTGGACGCGATCATCTCCCCCGGCGGCACCGGCCTGATCTACACCACGGCCACCTCACGGGTCTCCTACGGCCTGGCGAAGAACGGCTACGCCCCCAAGCTCTTCACGAAGACCGACGCGCGCGGTGTGCCATGGTTCGGCCTGATCATGTCCTTCGTGACCGGCGTGATCTGCTTCCTGCCGTTCCCCAGCTGGCACAAGCTGGTCAGTTTCATCACCTCGGCCAGCGTGCTGATGTACGCGGGCGCCCCACTGGCCTACGGCGTCTTCGCCGACAAACTGCCGCGCCTGGAACGCCCGTACCGGCTGCCGGCCGGCAAGCTGCTCTCCCCGCTGTCGTTCGTGGTCGCCAACTTGATCATCTACTGGGCGGGTTGGGACACCCTGTGGCGGCTCGGCCTGGCGATCCTGCTCGGCTACCTCCTGCTCGGCGGCTACGCCTACTACGCCCACAGCAACAACCTGCCGGACGCGCCCCGACTGGACTTCAAGGCCGCGCAGTGGCTTCCGGTCTACCTGCTGGGCATGGGCCTGATCTCCTGGCAGGGCGGCTTCGGCGGCCAGGGCAACATCCCGCTGTGGTGGGACATCCTGCTCATCACCGCCTTCTCGATCGGCATCTACTACTGGGCCAAGGCGACTTCGTCCACGGTCGAGGACATCGAGCGCAGTATCGACGAAGTCGTGATCACGGACGCGCCCGCGCACTGATCCGACCCTCCTCACCCGCCATCCGAACCGGCCGCCGTCCAGGCGGCCGGTTCTCGGTTGTCGGGCCACCGTCATACTGGACCGGTGACTTTCGCGTCCCCCCACCCCAACTCACCGTCCGTTCCCCGCTTTCCGGTCGTCGTCGTGGGCGCCGGCCCTGCCGGGCTCACCGTCGGCAACATCCTGCGCGCGGCCGGAATCGACTGTCTGGTCCTGGAGACCGAGACCAGGGAGTTCATCGAACAGCGGCCCCGCGCCGGGGTCATCGAGGAGTGGGCCGTCCGCGGCCTTGAACAACGCGGCCTCGCCCAGAACCTGTTGGAACGGGCACAGCGGCACACCCAGTGCGAGTTCCGCTTCGGCGGACAGCGACACCGGTTCTCCTACACGGAGTTGACGGAGCATCACCACTACGTCTATCCGCAGCCGTTGCTGGTGACGGACCTGGTGCGGGAGTACGCGGACGTGCGCGGCGGCGCGATCCGCTTCGGTGTGCGGGACGTCGAGCTGCACGACCTGGACACCGACCGCCCGGCGGTGTCGTACACCGACCCCGAAACCGGTCGACGGCAGCTCGTGCACGGCGACTTCGTCGCGGGCTGCGACGGTGCGCGCGGGGTGAGCCGGGCCGCGATACCCCCGGAACGGGCCCGCACCGCGCGGCACGACTACGGCATCGGCTGGCTCGCGCTGCTCGCCGAGGCGCCACCGTCCTCGGACTGCGTCCTGTTCGGCGTCCATCCGCGCGGCTTCGCCGGGCACATGGCACGCAGCCCCGAAGTCACCCGCTACTACCTCGAATGCCCACCCGGCGACGACCCCGCCAACTGGCCGGACGACCGCGTCTGGTCCGAGCTGCAGCACCGGCTCGCCGCGACCGGCGCCCCGCCGCTCACCGAGGGCCCGCTGATCGAGAAGCGGGTGCTCGACATGCACAACTACGTTGTCGAACCCATGGTGTTCGGCCGACTCTATCTCGCGGGCGACGCGGCCCACCTCACCGCGCCCATCGCCGCGAAGGGCATGAACCTCGCCCTGCACGACGCGTTCCTGCTCGGTGACGCGCTCGTCGCCCACCTCACAAGGGGCGATTCAGCGGGCCTGGGTGGCTACTCCGAAGCCTGCTTGGGCCGGGTCTGGGAGTACCAGGAGTTCTCCCGCTGGCTCTCCGAGGTGTACCACGGCGCCTCGTCCGGCGACCCGTACCTCGCGGGCACCACCCTCGCCCGACTGCGCCGGGTCTTCCAATCCCCTTCCGCGGGGCTCGCGTTCGCGGAGTCGTACCTGGGCAAGGACCCGGCCGGCTGACGGACCGTCAGCCGTGCGGCGGGCGGTCGTCGATCCGGTGGTCCGCCACGTTCAACGCCTCGTCGACGAGCCGTCGTAGATGACCGTCGCTCAGTGCGTAGATGACCCGGCGGCCCTCTTTGCGCGTGGTCACCAGACCCGCGAGACGCAGCCGTGCCAGATGCTGGCTGACGGCCGGGCGGGCCGCGTCGCACGCCTCCGTGAGCGTGGTGACGTCGGACTCGCCCACCGTCAGGGCATGGAGGAGGGTCAGCCGGGTACGGTCGCCGAGCAGGGCGAGCAGTTCGGCGGCCAGCGCGAACTGTTCCTCGCCCGGGGTGCGCGGATGCGCATCGTGCGCAGGTGATAGGTGCATGCGTGCGCTCATACGCACATAATGGTCCCGTGGGCGCCGTACGTCCACCCGCGCACCGGAAGGGGACGCACGTGAGCGACCAGCACCACCACGAGCACCATCATCACCACCACGCCCCCAGGGGCATCCGCCACCGTCTCACCCACCTCCTCACCCCCCACTCCCACGAGACCGCCGACAAACTCGACTCCGCCCTGGAGTCCTCGGCCCGCGGCATGCGCGCCCTCTGGGTGTCGCTCGCGGTGCTCGGTGCGACCGCGCTGGCGCAGGCGGTCGTGGTCGTGATGTCCGGGTCGGTCGCGCTGCTCGGCGACACGGTGCACAACGCGGCGGACGCGCTCACCGCCGTACCCCTGGGCATCGCGTTCGCGCTCGGCCGCCGTGCGGCAACCCGGCGCTTCACCTACGGCTACGGCCGGGCCGAGGATCTGGCCGGTATCGCGATCGTGCTGACGATCGCCGCGTCCGCGGCCTTCGCGGCCTGGGCGGCGGTGGACCGGCTGCTCGATCCGCGCCCGGTCACGCATGTCATGGCGGTCGCGGGGGCGGCGCTGGCCGGCTTCGTCGGCAACGAGTGGGTGGCCAGGTACCGGATCCGGGTCGGGCGGGAGATCGGCTCGGCCGCGCTGGTCGCCGACGGACTGCACGCTCGTACCGACGGGTTCACCTCGCTGGCCGTGCTGATCGGCGCCGGGGGCTCGGCGCTGGGGTGGCAACTCGCCGACCCGCTCGTGGGGTTGGCGATCACGGCCGCCATCGCGCTGGTGCTGCGGGACGCGGCGCGCGAGGTGTTCCGGCGGGTGATGGACGCCGTGGATCCCGAACTCGTGGACCGGGCCGAGCACGCCGTGCGGGAGGTCGAAGGGGTGCGCGGGGTGGGCGAGTTGCGGCTGCGCTGGATCGGGCACCGGCTGCGCGCCGAGGTGGCGGTGGTCGTGGACGGGGAGGCGACGGTACGGCAGGCCCACGCCGTCGCCGTGGCGGCGGAACACGCGCTGCTGCACGCGGTACCGCGGCTCACCGCGGCCCTGGTGCACGCCGACCCGGCACCGGTGCCGGGCGAGGCGGACCCGCACGGGGAGTTGGCCCACCACCACAGCATGGTCTGAGATCAGGCGACCCCGAGACCTTCGAGTACGACCGCGCCCGGAAGTTCCGCGAACGCCTTGCCGGGGACGAGGAGTTTGCCGCGCCGGCGTCCGCTGCCGACCAGGACGTACGGGAGGTCGACGACGGCGGAGTCCACCAACACCGGCCAGTCGGCGGGGAGTCCGATGGGGGTGATGCCGCCGTACTCCATGCCGCTCTCGCCGGTCGCCGTGTCCATCGACGCGAACGAGGCCTTGCGGGCGCCGAGTTGGCGGCGGACCAGGCCGTTGACGTCGGCGCGGGTGGTGGACAGGACCACGCAGGCGGCGAGCGTGGTCTCGCCGCCGCGCTTCCCGGCGACGACCACGCAGTTGGCGGACTGCTCCAGCAGCTCCCGGCCGTAGTGCTCGACGAAGGTGGCGGTGTCGGCCCACTCCGGGTCGGTGTCGACGTAGACGATCTGGTCGGCGGGGACGGTGCCGTGCCAGCCGCGCACGGCCTCGGCGACCGGGCGGATCAGTTCGTCGAGGCAGTCGGGGGCGGGGGTGGCGTGGTCGAAGTGTCCGATGGGTGCGCGCATGACGGCACGCTAACAGGCGTACGGCGGCCGTTCACGGGGCGTCCCGGTGCACCGGCGGGACGGACACCGCCATCACCATCTCCATCGGTACCTCGCCCCGATTGCCGTATGTGTGGGGGGTGTTGGCCTCGAAGGTGGCGCTCGCGCCGGCCGGGACGAGATGGTCCTCGCCGTCCACGGTGAGGGTCAGTTCGCCGGTGGTGACATGGACGAGTTCGACGGTGCCGGTGGGGTGGGGTTCGGAGGGGCTGCTCTCCCCCGGCATCAGCCGCCAGTCCCACATCTCCAGCGGTCCGGGCGCCTCGGTGCCGGCCAGGAGGCGGTTGTAGCTGCCGGCCTCGGTGTGCCACAGCCGTACGGCCCGGTCGGCGGGGACGATACGGACCTTCGGGCCCTGTTCGTAGTCGAGCAGGGTGGTGATGCTGACCCCGAGGGCGTCGCCGATCTTGACGACCGTACCGATGCTGGGATTGGTGCGGGCCTGCTCGATCTGGATGAGCATGCCCCGGCTGACGGCCGCCCGCGCGGCCAGTACGTCCAAGGTGAAGCCGCGCACCGAGCGCCAGTGCTTGACGTTGCGCGCCAGGGACTGGTTCAGCAGGTCGAGGTCCGACACGTTCCGTCCATACCTTCAGTTCAATATTGTGGATGACAGAGTTCACTTCACTGAACTACGGTGTGGTGCACCCGATCGTTCACCGAACTGTACTGCGAGGCACCCCGTGACAGCACTCTTCGCCCTGGCCACCAGCCTCCTGTGGGGGCTGGCCGACTTCGGCGGAGGTCTGCTCACCCGAAGGTCCCCGGCGTTGACAGTCGTCGTGGTGTCGCAGGGGATCGCGGCGGTCGTGCTCGGCGCGGTCGTGATCGCCACCGGCGGCTGGAGCGAGGCCGGGCCGCGCCTGTGGTTCGCGTTCGCGGCGGGGCTGGTGGGACCGATCGCGCTCCTCTCCTTCTACAAGGCGCTCGCGCTGGGCCCGATGGGGGTCGTCTCGCCGCTCGGCACGCTGAGCGTGGCCGTGCCGGTCGGGCTCGGGCTGTTCCTCGGGGAGCGGCCCGGGCTGATACAGGTGGCGGGGATCGCGGTCGCGGTCACCGGAGTCGTCCTGGCGGGCGGCCCGCAGTTGCGGGGTGCGCCCGTGCAGCGGCAGACCATCCTGCTGACGCTGATCGCCGCGCTCGGTTTCGGCACGGTGTTCGCGCTGATCGCGGAGGCGTCCACCAACATCACCGGTCTCTTCCTCTCGCTGTTCGTGCAGCGGGTGACGAGTGTGGCCACGGGCGGTGCCGCGCTCTGCGTCTCCGTGCGGCGGGGCGGCACCGCGCTCCCGGAGGGCGGCTTCCGCTGGGCCTCGCTGTCGGCCCTGGGCTTCGTGGGGCTCGCCGATGTCGCGGCCAACGGGACGTACTCGATCGCCGCGCAGCACGGGCCGATCACCGTGGCGGCGGTCCTCGCCTCGCTCTATCCGGTGGTCACGTCGCTGGCCGCGCGCGGTTTCCTGAGCGAGCGGCTGCGGGCGGTCCAGGCGGCGGGGGCGGGGCTCGCGTTGGTGGGGACGTTGTTGCTGGCCACGGGGTGAGCGGCAGCGGAGGGTGGGGCCGGCGCGAGATCAGGCTTCGGCGTCGAGTTCCGCCAGCCGCGCGATCGTGTCGTCGTCGAGTTCGGCGAGCCGCGCCGCGGTCTCCTCGTCCAGGCCGGCCAGCGCGTTCAGCTGGTCCGGGGTGACGCCCTCGGGGATCGGCACCGGCGCGGGCGTCCGCAGCGGTGGCTGCCAGCCCTCCGCCGGAGTCCAGCGGCGTACGACCCGTGCGGGCGCCCCCGCCACCACGGCATGGTCGGGCACCGTGCCCCGGACCACCGCACCGGCCGCCACCACCACGTTCCGGCCGATCCGCGCACCCGGCAGGATCACCGCGCCGGTGCCGATCCAGCAGCCCGGGCCGATCTCGACGGGCTCCATGCGCGGCCACTGCTTGCCGATGGGCTCGTGCGGGTCGTCGTAGGAATGGTTCGTGGAGGTGACGTAGACGTACGGGCCGAAGTAGCAGTCGCTGCCGATGGTGACCGTCGTGTCGGCGATCACGTGGCTGCCGCGGCCGAGGACGACGCCGTCGCCGAGGCGCAGGATCGGGTCGGGGCCGAGGTCGAGGTCGGGCATCAGCCCCGCGGTGAGGGTGACCTGTTCGCCGACGATGCAGTGGGCGCCGAGATGGATCCACGGTTCACCGAAGACGGTGCCGAGCGGGAAGGCGAGTCTGGTACCTGTTCCCATCGCGCCGAAGCGGAAACGTCCCGGGTGCGCGGCGGTCACGGAGCCCGTGCGCTGCACCCAGGCCCAGCCCGCGTGGACAGCGCGTTGCGCGAGGTGGCGGCGCCATTCTGAGAACGTGTTCTTGCGCTTGGGCACCCGCTCACGGTACTCAGCGTGAGCCGCGCCCATGAGGTCCGGCCGCTGTGATCTTCGCCCTACCCGATGACATACGGTGCGGGTGTCTTCGACGAGAGGGAGAGCACGATGACGCACAAGGCGTTGATCACGGGTATCGGCGGCCGGGAACCGAAGATCGACGGGGAGGCCTTTGTGGCTCCTACGGCGTCGGTGATCGGGGATGTGACGCTGTCTGCGGGGGCGAGCGTCTGGTACGGCGCCGTGTTGCGCGGTGACGTCGAGCGGATCGCCGTCGGAGCGAGCAGCAATATTCAGGACAACTGCACACTGCACGCCGATCCCGGGTTTCCGGTGAGTGTCGGGGAGCGGGTGTCCGTGGGGCACAACGCCGTTGTGCATGGGGCGACCGTCGAGGACGACTGTCTGATCGGGATGGGGGCTACGGTGCTCAACGGGGCGGTGATCGGGGCGGGTTCGCTGGTTGCCGCGCAGGCGCTGGTTCCGCAGGGGATGGTTGTGCCGGCGGGGTCACTTGTCGCCGGGGTCCCGGCCAAGGTCAGGCGGGAACTCACGCCCGAGGAACGGGAGGGGTTGACCCTCAACGGGACCATGTATGCGGAGTTGGCCAAGGCGCATCGCGAAGTGCACTCGTAGACCGGCTGGCGGGTGCGGGTTCGTCGTGGCTGGTCGCGCCCACGCGGCGGAGCCGCATATCGAACACAGCCCCGCGCCCCTTGACTACTCGCCGGCGTTGACTGGCTCGGGTTGGTTCTTCTCTGCTGACATCTTCTTGGCCTTGCGCCTCACCATCAGGAGGGAGGCCAGGCCCACCAGTACTGCCGCTGCCAGGCCGAAGTACGAGAAGCGCTTGAGCCAGTCCTCGGCGACGATTCCCACGTAGTAGACGACTGCCGTGGTGCCGCCCGCCCAGATGATTCCGCCGAGGAGGTTGGCGGTCAGGAACTTCCAGTACGGCATGTGCAGTACGCCTGCGAGCGGGCCGGCGAAGATGCGGAGCAGGGCGATGAAGCGGCCGAAGAAGACGGCCCACATGCCCCACTTCTCGAACGACCGCTCAGCGGTGGCCACATGGCCCTCGCTGAAGTGTCTGGGGAACTTGGCGGCGAGCCAGGCGAGCAGCGGGCGTCCGCCCTTGCGGCCGATCGCGTAGCCGATGGAGTCGCCGATCACGGCGCCGAGGCTGGCGCACGCGCCGAGGATGATCGGGTTGATGCCGGAGTGCTGGGAGGAGAGCAACGCCGCCGAGACCAGGACGATCTCGCCCGGCAGCGGGATGCCCAGGCTCTCCACCCCGATGACCAGCGCCACCACGGCGTAGACGGCCACTGGGGGAACCGTGTCGAGCCATTCCTGGACGTGCAACGCCGGTCCTCCCGGGTTCGTGTACCGCCTTGCCTGCGCGCGCCGCGCGAAAGGGCGCACTCCGGGAAGGGTACCGCTCGCCGTCACGGGCCGACGCCCCGCCGATCGAGCGCATCGGAACCGCTCCGTTACCTACTGAGCGGGCAGAAAGGGCTCTCACTTCCCGCAATTCACTTAAGGTAGCCTTGCCTAAGTTGACCGGTTTCCGGAGGGTGGCTGGTGGGAGCAGGGGAACTGTCGGGGCGGGATGTTCTGACGCGCTCGGTCAAGGGACAGATGCGGCGCGTCGCTCTCGGCTCGGCGCTCGGATGCGTGCACCAACTGGGGGAAGCCCTGGTGCCGGTGCTCATCGGCGTCGTCATCGATCAGGCCGTCGCCGGCCAGGACGCGGGGCGGCTGGCGCTCTGGCTCGGCGTGCTGGCCCTCATGTACGTGACGCTCTCGTGGAGCTTCCGGCTCGGCGCCAAGGCCGGTGAGCGCGGCGCCGAAGAGGCCGCGCACACACTGCGGTTGGCGATCGTGGACAGGGTTCTCGATGCGCGCGGCGGTGCCGAGGACGGGCGGCTGCCCGGTGAGCTGGCCAATGTCGCCACCGAGGACGCCAAGCGGGTCGGCGCGGTCAACATGGCCTTGATGAGCGGGATTTGGGCCCTCGCGGGGGTCACGGTGAGTGCCGTCGCGCTGCTGCTGATCTCGGTCACGCTCGGACTGATCGTGCTGCTGGGGACGCCTGTTCTGCTGTGGCTCGGGCATCTGCTGTCCAAGCCGCTGGAGCGGCGCAGCGAGGCCGAGCAGGACCGGGCCGCCCACGCCTCGGGCGTGGCCGCCGACCTGGTCGCCGGGCTGCGGGTGCTGAAGGGGCTGGGCGCGCAGCAGGCCGCCGTCGAGCGGTATCGGCGGACGAGCCGTATCTCCCTTGCCGCCACGCTGCGTTCGGCGCGTGCCGAGTCCTGGCAGACCGGGCTCGTGCTCGCGCTCACCGGTGGATTCATCGCGCTGATCGCCCTGGTGGGCGGACGGCTCGCCCTCAACGGGTCTCTTACGTTGGGGCAGTTGGTGTCGGCGGTGGGGCTCGCGCTGTTCCTGCTGGGGCCGTTGGAGACGTTCGCCTGGGTCAACGCCGAGCTGGCACAGGGCCGGGCCTCGGCCGCCCGGGTCGCCGAGGTGCTCGCGGCCGGGCCCGCCGTCGTGGACGGCGACGACCCGGTCACCGAGCCCGTGCGCGGCGAACTGCGGCTTCGGGGCGTACGACTCGGCGGCCTCGACGGCATCGATCTCGACCTGCGCGCCGGGCAGTTGACCGGCATCGCGGTAACGGATCCGGCCGGCGCCGAGGCCCTGTTGCGCTGCCTGGGCCGGGAGACCGACCCCGAGTCGGGCTCGGTGGAGCTGGACGGCGTACCGCTGACTCGGCTGGATCCGACGGGACTTCGGGCGGCGGTGCTGGTCGCCGCACATGACGCGGCCCTGTTCGAGGGCTCGTTGGCGGCCAACGTGACTCCGGAGGAGGAGCCGGCGAGCGAGGAGGCCGATCTCCGTACCGAGCACGCCATGGCCGCCGCCCGTGCCGACGAGGTCGCCGAGTCACTGCCGTACGGCGTTGCCACCGGTGTCGGTGAGGGCGGCCGGTCCCTGTCGGGCGGGCAGCGGCAACGCGTCCTGCTCGCACGGGCCTTGCGCGCCGGATCGCCGGTCCTGGTCGTGCACGATCCGACGACGGCCGTCGACACGGTGACCGAGGCGCGGATCGCGGAGGGGCTGCGCGAGCACCGGCAGGGCCGTACCACGATCGTCGTGACCAACAGCCCGGCACTTCTCGCCGTCACCGACCACGTGATCCTCCTCGACGCCGGCCGCGTCGGCGCCGAGGGTACCCACGCCGATCTGGTGCGGACCGACGCGACCTACCGGACGGCGGTGCTGGCATGACGACGGAAGACATACGGACAGACACCGAGGACATGCGGACGGACTCCGAAGGCCTGCGGACTGACTCCGACCGTGCGCTGCTCCCCACCGCCACTCCTGCCCGTACCCGTGCCGCGGTCCGTGAACTGCTGCGTCCGCAGCGGGGGTTGGCCTTCGCCGGGTTCGGGCTGATGGTGGTCGCCACGGCTGTCGGGCTGCTCACCCAGCCGCTGCTGGGCCATATCGTCGACGTGGTCACCGAGCGCCGCTCCCCCGACGCGCTCACCCTGCCCGTGGTCGCGCTGGCCGGAGTCGCCGTGGTCCAGGGGGTTACCACCGCACTCGGCATGTCGCTGGTGTCCCGGCTCGGGGAGACCGCGCTCGCGCGGCTGCGTGAACTGTTCGTCGAGCGGGCGCTTTCGCTGCCCCTTGACCGGATCGAGAAGGCCGGTTCCGGGGACCTCAACTCCCGTGTGACGCGGGACGTTTCGCGGGTCGCCGACGCGGTGCGCGGTGCGCTGCCCGAACTGGCGCGGTCCGCGCTGTCGATCGTGCTGACGCTGGGCGCGCTCGCCCTGCTGGACTGGCGCTTCCTGCTCGCCGCGCTGATCGCCGTGCCCGTGCAGGCGCACACCGCCCGCTGGTACGTGCGCAACGCCGTTCCCCTGTACGCCAAGGAGCGCATCGCGACCGGGACCCAGCAGCAGCAGTTGCTCGACACCATCGGCGGGGCGCGGACCGTACGGGCGTACCGGCTGCGGAAGGGGCACACCCGGCAGGTCACCGAACGCTCGCGCACCGCCGTGGAGTTGACGATGAGCGGGGTGCGGCTGATGCTGCGCTTCTACAGCCGGCTGCACATCGCCGAGTACCTGGGGCTGTCCGCCGTCCTGGTCACCGGGTTCCTGCTGGTGCGCGACGGTTCCGCCTCGGTCGGCACGGCCACCGCGGCCGCGCTCTATTTCCACAGTCTCTTCGGTCCGGTCAACACCGCGCTGGTGCTGCTGGACGACGCCCAGTCGGCAACGGCCGGACTGGCCCGGCTCGTTGGCGTCGTGGACGAACCCGCGCCGATGGTCGCCGGGCGCGCCGACGACCGTACGACCGCGCCCGGACCCCCGTCCGTGACGCTGACCGGTGTCTCGCACGCGTATGTGCCGGGCCGCCCCGTGCTGCACGACGTCGACCTGGAGATCCGGCCCAAGGAGCGGGTCGCACTGGTCGGGACGACCGGTGCGGGCAAGACGACGCTCGCCAAGCTCGTCGCGGGGCTGCACCGCCCGCAGGCGGGCCGGATCGACGTCGGCGGCCAGCAGCCGGACGAGGCAGGGCAGTTGGTCGGGCTCGTCACGCAGGAGGTCCATGTCTTCGCCGGACCGCTCGTCGACGATCTGCGGCTCGCCCGGCCCGACGCGCACATCGAGGAACTGCGGGAAGCCCTCGAAACGGTGGGCGCGCTCGGCTGGGCCGAGGCACTGCCGGAGGGCCTGGACACGGTCGTGGGCGACGGCGGACATCGGCTGACCGCCGACCGCGCCCAGCAACTCGCCCTGGCCCGGCTGCTGTTGGCGGACCCGCCGGTCGTCGTACTCGACGAGGCGACGGCGGAGGCGGGCAGTTCGGGCGCCCGTCAGCTCGACGAGGCCGCCGAACAGGCCCTGCGGGGCCGTACGGCGCTGGTCGTGGCGCACCGGCTCAGCCAGGCCGCCTCCGCGGACCGGGTGGTCGTCCTCAGCGGCGGCCGGGTCGTGGAGAACGGCACGCACGACGAACTCCTCGCCGCCCGGGGCCAGTACGCCGCTCTCTGGCAGGCCTGGTCCGACAGCCGTTCCTCCGGCACCCCCTAGACCTGTCACCCCCCCGCCGACCCATCGCGACGAACAGAAGGATCATCCGATGCCCCGCGCCACCAGAGCCTCCCGGCTGTCCGGCCTGCTCGCCTCCGTACTCCTGCTGGCCATCACGGCGGTGGGCTGCGGTTCCTCCAACTCCGGTTCCGATTCGTCCTCTTCGGAGACGGCGGGTTCGGAGGCGAAGGTCTCCGCCGACGCGTTCCCCGTGACGATCGCCCACAAGTTCGGCAGTACGACGATCAAGTCCGAGCCCAAGCGCATCGTCACCGTCGGCCTCACCGACCAGGACGCCGTGCTCGCCCTGGGCAAGGTGCCGGTCGGCACGACCGAGTGGCTCGGCGGCTACAAGGGCGCCATCGGCCCGTGGGCCGCGGACAAGCTGGGGAGTTCACCGGCGCCGACCGTCCTCAAGGACACGGGCACCGGCCCGCAGGTGGAGAAGATCGCCGCCCTGAAGCCCGATCTGATCCTCGCCGTCTACTCGGGCCTGACCAAGGCCCAGTACCAGAGCCTGTCGCAGTTCGCGCCGGTCGTCGCCCAGCCGAAGGCCTACAACGACTACGGCGTGCCGTGGCAACAGCAGACCGAGGAGATCGGCCAGGCGCTCGGCAAGTCCGCCGAGGCCAAGACTCTGGTGTCGGGCGTCGAGGCCAAGTTCGACGCGGCCAAGAAGGCCAACCCCGCGTTCGCCGGCGCCTCGGCCGTCATGGCGACCCCGTACGAGGGCGTGTTCGTCTACGGCAGCCAGGACCCGCGCTCCCGCCTCCTGTCCGACCTGGGCTTCTCGCTCCCGAAGGATCTCGACAAGGTCATCGGGGACACGTTCGGCGCCAACATCAGCAAGGAGCGCTACGACCTGCTCGACCAGAAGGTCGCCGTGTGGATCGTGCCGGACACCACCACGGCCGTCACCAAGCTGCACGACGACAAGATCTACGGCGACCTGAACGTGGTGAAGCAGGGCCGCGAGGTCTTCATCAAGGAGACCAGTGACTACGGCAACGCGGTGTCCCTCTCCACCGTGTTGAGCATCCCCTACGTCCTGGACCGCCTGGTGCCGCAGCTCGCGGCGGCGGTGGACGGCAAGACGTCGACGAAGGTGGAGCAGCCCGCCTCCTGACCCAACTGGAGGGAGGCCGGCCCGAGTTCAGCGCTCGGACCGGCCCCCCTTTCGTGTGCTCAGACCCCGTCGACCAGGCTCTTCGGCCGCATGTCCGTCCAGTTGGCCTCGATGTGGTCCAGGCACTCCTGCCGGGCGGCGGGTCCGTGCGCGACCGTCCAGCCGGCCGGTACGTCCACGAAGTCGGGCCACAGGCTGTACTGGCCCTCGTCGTTGACGAGAACGGAGTAGACGCCTTCGGGGTT
>Ga0307509_10005548_pt1 | contig 17498 bp, 7 predicted proteins | sample 10_EM_MG_FD_202245 | JGI IMG/M metagenome (GOLD analysis project Ga0307509, IMG submission 202245) | Populus trichocarpa ectomycorrhiza microbial communities from riparian zone in the Pacific Northwest, United States - 10_EM | ecosystem: Host-associated > Plants > Roots > Unclassified | place...
ATCGGGTGTGGAGATATCCGTCATCGAGTAAAATCTCGCCAGCTTGATACCTAATACACCCTCCACAGAAGACAGCGAATTCATGAGCTTTGATGCGACTGAGACGTACCTTATACCGTTGGGAAGCTGGCGTCAAGCCCAACAACCTCCCGCAAACAGAATCAAAATACGTCCATCGGGTGTGGAGATATCCGTCATCGAGTAAAATCTCGCCAGCTTGATACCTAATACACCCTCCACAGAAGACAGCGAATTCATGAGCTTTGATGCGACGGAGATGTACCTTATACCGTTGGGAAGCTGGCGTCAAGCCCAACAACCTCCCGCAAAGAGCATCAAGATCCGTCCAGCGGTTGTGGAGTAATCTGCCGTCGAGTAAAATATTGCCAGCTTGAGACCTTATACACCCTCCACAGAAGACAGCGAATTCCTGGGTTCCGATGCGACAGAGACGTACCTTATACCGTTGGGAAGCTGGCATCAGGCCCAACAACCTCCCGCAAAGATCATCAAAATCCGTCCAGCGGTCGTTGAGTAATCTGCCGTCGAGTAAAATATCGCCAGGGCTACTATAAGGATCCTCTCCACAGAAGACAGCCATTTCCTGGGCTTTGATGCGCCAGAGACGTACCTTATACCGTTGGAAAGCTGGCGTCAGGCCCAACAACCTCCAGCAAACAGAATCAAAATTCGTCCATCGGGCGTGGAGATATCTGCCATTGAGTAAAATATCGCCAGCTTAATACCAGATACACCCTGCACAGAAGACAGCGATTTCATGGGTTTCGATGCGACAGGGACGTAGCCTAGACCGTTGCGTAGCTGGCGTCGAGCCCAACAACCTCCCGCAATCGGATTCAGGATCGGAGCAGTGGTTGTGGAGGAATCTGCCATCAAGCTCTGGGATCGCCAGGGTATCTATAAAGACAACTCTCACAAGGGTCAGCGATTTCCTGGGTTTTGATGCCACAGAAACGTCCTTTATACCGCTGCGTAGCTGGCATCGAGCACAACAATCTCCCGCAATCAGATTCAGGATCGGAGCAGTGGTTGTGGAGGAATCTGCCATCGAGCTCTGTGATCGCCAGGGTACCTATAAAGACAACTCTCACAAGGGTCAGCGATTTCCTGAGTTTTGATGCCACAGAGACGTCCTTTATACCGTTGCGTAGCTGGCGTCAAGCCCAACATTCTCCCGCAATCAGATCCAGGATCGGAGCTGTGGTTGTGGAGGAATCTGTCATCGAGTTCTGGGATCGCCAGCACCCCACCTCATTCAGCCCTGTAACTTGATGAATAATATCCCTCTGGGGATGAATCTTATACCGCTGGATAGCTGGCATCGAGCCCAGGAACCGCCAGGTGTCAGATTCAGGATTGATTGTCTGGCTGTTGTGGAGTGTTGCAGCTGTGGCCCGGGAGTGTGGATGTTGTCACGGTATGTTGTGATGAAAAGACTCGGTGTGTCACGTCGCGTCCAGTTTGAGGCTAAGTGCCGAGAAACCACCAGGAACTATGCTAGACTTGAGACTGTTATGGCTATCACTCGCTTTCAGACTGGAGTGAGCTGGCATTTTCGCTCATTCAAAGATGATGTTCTGAAAATAGAACTCTGAGTGCCAGGGCCAGTGTGACTAGGGGTCTTTAGCGCAAATTTAAGATTAAGGGTAGGAGGGCTTTCTCACCAGGCGCCAGCACTAACTCTATTTTCTTTGCCAAGAAATACTCCTTACTCACATCTGGCCTAGAAGACAGAGAAGGCTGAAAGGAGAATCAGGGGTTGGGTGAATCCTGATGTGCGATGGTGTTGAGGTTTAAGTCAGGATGCATGGGAGGCAGGGTTGCTTAGTTGCATGTGTCCGGACGGAACCCAGTGTAGGCAAGGGTCTCTGGACGCACCAGACGCAACCAGATGTGGCGTACAGGTACAGGACGCACAGGACGCACAGGATGCAGAGTCCGAGTCAGGACGCAACACTACAGTATCTGACGCAAACCACCTTTTTGCTGATGGAGTGGTATCAGATGAAAGCTGTAATGAAGGTGAAAATAGCTAGGTAAGTCATGAACATTATTTGAAGCAATTCCAGGTGCGGGGGTTGGTTAAACATGGCGAGTTTTGGTGCAAAAAGGCCATTTCACCAACACTTTTGCGGAGGTGCTTTACTTGGTTGGATAATTATCTTTTCAAAGCTTTCACAATAGTGAGAAGCTGCCAAACACTTTAATATCTTAGTAATAGAGTAAAAGGTTTTATCTCAACAAACTCAGGCTTTTGAAGCCTTTGCTTGATCAATATCTTCTTGTTAGGTGGTACTAGATTTGTAAGAACAAGCGAGATGGGTAAGACCAAGGTAGTTTATTGTAGACAGAGACGTGTCTAGGAAGGCTCAATATAAACGTGCGTAAAATAGTGATAAAGATTTTTCTAGTTGTAACTTATTATATAAATAAGGTCTGTTCTCCGTAGCGTGATGATTTCAGTAAAGCTCGGGATTTTCTTTTTGTTGAATTCATATATTCGCTGTTAAGGTACAGAAACTTGTGTGCAGCGCTAGCTATGGCATAAACAAAACCTTAATTCCAAACAACCGCCCTCTTCACCTCTTCATGGGACAACCAAATACCCCCCCATCTGTAAGAAAGCAGTCAAACATGAAAGAAGTCGCTGTACTCGCGGGATCCTATAGTATGGGCCAAACCGGACATCAGCCATCAACACAAGTCAATGGGGAGGAAAGCATAGGAAAGCCACTGCCAAACACTAAAAAGCCAACGTAAAGGTGTACAGGAGCAAAGAAACCCTTCAGCTGGCCGCCAACAACCCCAGGAAATATGCGCTTCGGCCCACTGGACCTGACAGAAAGTATAGAAAACCACAGCCCCAAAAAAGACAACTGCTACGACCTATAGTCTTTAAAAGTAGGGTCAGCTATAACCTAAAACAATTTGGTCATGCCAAACATCACACCAGGTCAAGACACTGGCAACAGTTAAGGAGGTAGTGCTATACCAAGACAGTGCGTACCCGAGGTAGAGAGCAGTAGTCGAAGGAGGGTAGGGCAGTAAGATGCAAGCTCCCGCAGTAAGGTGTCAGCAAAAAGTAGTGCGATAGTAGGGTATCAGCCTGGAAAGGGGGCAGTAGGGTGCCAGCTGATCCGACCGTGTAGATGGATGAGGAAAGGTATACCAACTTCTTTGTGATAGAAACTAGTAGTAGTCGTGTTCTTGTCTGACTAGGCAGCCACCCGCCGGTTCTTTAGAGGTTGAATGGCGAAAAGCGACCGTGGCCTATTAAAACATTTCCCCTACTGCAAACTGTGTTCCCATTCGTCTGTAACATGGACGTTGGAGGAAGTGTTCCTGACCATCCAAAGGCTAAGAGAGCCAAAGCAAGTGCGGTGTAGGCAGAGGAAACAATATCGCGAGATGAAGAAACCAACCACCAGAGGACGGAAAAGAGGAGAGGATGGACCCAAAGGGTAGACCTAAGAGCGTGGAGAGAATAGAGGGAGTCCAGCACCCCCCAGGGATAAACCCATGATGGGGGGTGTGAAGGGAAGAAGCGGTGATAATCTTGTGGTGTTGAGATTTTAATCACTGGAGGTGTAGAGGAGACGGAGAATGTCAGTAAAGCTCAGGAGGCACTTCAATATTTATATCCCGCATTAATAGACTGTGCGGCCTACAAGTATCGACCATACTAACTAAGTACCTCCTATCCATTCCGAAAATTTCCTCATAGTGTGAATACCATTTTGCTCTGAATAAAATCGCCCCACCATTGACTTCCAGACTGGAGCTCTTGATTTCTCTGCTGTGGCACCATGTCCCAGTCAGAATTCACAATCCTTCTTCCGTCAGGAGGAACTGAAACTTATCTGCATACTAGATAGTATCCGCATCATTGGACCAACGAAGTGGCCAACTTCATAATCAGACCAATCGTACTTGCAGATATCACTTAGGCTTCATGTGTAGAGGCTTTGGTTGGACGAGAGCTCGGGAACGTACCTGTAGCACAATTCGCACATAGTCCTTCCTTACCGAATAGTCATAAATGATGATATACCATTGGTGTGGATGCGGTCATACTCTCATTTCATTCTAGAGTAGACAGGACGAAAACGTCCGGTTACCTTAGTGACATAGTGTCCTGTACTGTACCACTATGTCTGTAACCTTATGCGATGTCAACTGACTTTGCCCGGAAGACTTGCATTGGCTCGCCAAAGGTCCCTTCTCATATATCCTGCGAACAGGATTTGGTCGAACAGACAGCCGTGAGGTATATGGTGTTATGAGATGGGTTCCAATGATAGTGTCCTTTGCTGTTGGGACGCAACTACGATCCAGTCTGATGTTGTCAGGCCATTCCAACACCAGGGCCAGAGGGGCGTGTTAGCTTCACAGGGTGAAGGTAAGGTAACCCCAGGGTGTACAAAACAAGGCGGAAAAGCGATGCTTTTCCCATATGCCTAACACCTCTGTCCACTCTTTGGCTATGATTTCAAGCGTGCAAGCTGGGACAGTTTCTTACATGTTTCAGCACACTAAAACAAATAAGAAAATACCCTAGTATTCAAGCTACGAGAATGTGGATGACATTAAAATAAATGACAGTAAGGGGTAATAATCTGATCACAATAACTTGTTCAATTAATAGACTTACTCTACTAATTCCTATCTCAGATTACTATTAGCTTCTTTATTCCAGTTCATATACTTTATTATATTATTACTATATCAAGTTTATAAAATGTATACAAAGTGCAATCTTCCTAATACATTTCTTTTGTAGTTCTGATTCCTGAAATATTGTCTCAAAAGAGTGTAACGACCCTATATATAGGTAGCTACAGAGGACTAGACTCAAGCCCATATGGTATACCAAGAGGTAACCAGATTGAGGATAGACCAGTATACTTAGTATACTAGTGGTAGACATGAGTTGGTAGTACTAGGGCTTTCAAAAATACGTATATTATTATAAAATACGCTATTTTTGACTGTAAATTTTATACCATACATACAATACATACGTGCCCTAGAGTCTTTTACCCTAAAATCTTACACTAAAGCTATATCTAATTAATCATTAGTTGTAAATCAGTTGGTACCCTAAGAGTTTGGTGGATGATTTTTCTGCTTGCAAGTAGATTCTGTATTTGAGGGCACCATTTATTACTTGATACGATCTTCTCGGAACAACAGTGCAATAATTCTGAAAATAGGCCATACAAAGGACCCACAGCTCCACAGTGCTTACGAGACTGTCCCTCCTGAAGCAGGGAAGAAGGTAACTCATTCTACTCCTTAATAAAATAGATATTTGAATATACTAAAGATGATGTAGCTTGAATTAGTTCGTTATATTGCATGTGGAAAAACCTTTGCCAAAAGCCCAACACACCAGCGCGAGCACTTATCTACATGTGTGAAATACCAAGAGCAGATGGCCATGGACGGAAAGTCAAGTATCAGAATCTTGAATCCAGCCGCAGGACAAACACGCATTACTAGCCGAGTCCAATGCCTCTCTCCTACAGAAAAGCATGACACAGATATCTCATTTGGCTTAGCCGTCTATATGAACAATCTTCCGTTTAACGTTACTCAATCGCCCTACTTTCTGGCCCCATTTCAAAAGATTTCACCAGCCTAGAAGCCACCCAACATATTCCTATTGCATACTACCTTACTTGACGAGACCTATCATCTGGTCAAGAAAGATGTTGAGAAAGTTATTCGATCATCCTACTATCTCAATATTATTACCAACGAAAGCCAGAATATATCCAAGGATCGGATTATCAACATATCAGTTAATACTGACTGGGGTACCTTTCATTACTGTTCTGAGAATGCTAAAGCAATGGCATTTACTGCAGAGAATTTGGCTTCCTAGCTTATGGGCAAGCTTGGTGAACTCATTAAAGAAGATTGGGGACGAATCAATAGCTTCGCCACCGATTGGCACAAAACATGACTAAGCAAGGCAGATTTTACATGATTAATACTTATTAGTCATAAGGTATGTTGGATTCCACATTATGACGTTGCTTGACTCATAGTTCTTACATGACTGCGAACTTACGAGTCATCATTATATTATGAGTAGTTGATTGTTTCATGACTCACGATTGTGACGTCATATGATTTAATGACTTTTGCACATGACTCAGATTATGAGTCATGGGTTTCACGCATGTGAGTCATTTGAGCACATGACTTAGTTTATGAGTTTTGATTGGTTAAAAGATATTGCACAGTTGACTCATACAAGTCAGCTGATGGATTTCACGCTATGACTGACTATGAGTCATAGAGGTTAGGTTACACGAGGTGATGAGTCACCAGGGTTAGGGTTGAGGGAAGATGCCTATATAACTTGAAGGGGTTTGGTTCCGACCAAGAGATAGGATCTTCACCCAACCATTTACGTACTTTTCTCTAATTAAGTTGCAATACGATTACTCTTTACTCTTTTTACATATACTTCTCTACGAAAGCCTACGCTCTAAGAACCCGGAGACTATTGTGATAGTGTCGACTGGTAGAAACTAATATAGCACTATTGTGATAGTTCTATCAAACACGACAATCTACGCATCTTACTATCTGACGAGATACTAGTATTCTTTGACGAATCCCTCAAAGACAAGCAAGCCACTACCCTACTATGGGAAGAGATAGTATCCCCTTACCTTTTAGTACAAGATAATGAGACTTGAATAAGTGGGAGACAACTGTCGTTACCTGTTGCATAACTATCTGGCAATAGGATTGTTACGCCTGTACATGCTCTACAATGCTTTTGTTTGTGGCTGGTTCTTGCTGCGGACCAAAGATTACAACTCTCAAAAGCACTCTTAGTTCCCTGCGACTCCCATGGCCTCCAACTACTCATTAAGGATGTACTTGGAATTCCTCACTATAAGGTTATCCAGTCCCAAATTATACTGGTAATCAATACATTTTGTCGGTCACCACTTCAGCTATCAATTCTTTCCGAGAAACAGAACGCTTGTTACGGCAAAACGAGTGCTTTGGTCCTTGCTGTCATTACCTGCTGGGGGACGCAAGCACGGGGGATCGAATCTATTTATAAGAACGAAGAGGCCTTTAAGGCATATGTACTTGATGATCACACCCAACTTGATCATAAGGTTTCCCAGGTTCTCTGTTCACGCGACTTCTGGAACAATATTGAGGAGCTCTGTGATATTATCCTTCCCATTCATAAGGTCCAAGTCCAATCAGAATTCACCAATGCTCATCTTGGATTGATTGTGTCACGCTGGCTTACCATTCGAGACTATCTCGAGCTTATTGTTGATCTGCAGCCTGCTCGGCCAGAAATCTTACAATTATTTAAGAAGCGAATAGGCCGCTAAGTTCTAGCTCTTCCTGGGACAGCCTACTTTCTAACTCCAGGCAATATTGGAGTTGCCACAACTGTTGAGCAACAGAATATGGTCATTAAATATCTTGGGAATGCTCATAGTGATCCTATTATTCAGAACCGTGTTCAGGAACAATATTACATGTACAGGGCGAAGGGTTCTCATAACCTGGCCTGGAATATTACTTCACCAACTAGTTTCTGGCATGCCCAGCATTCCTTCTCCCCTGAGCTTTTACTCTTAGCTACCAGACTGTTTTGTACCCAGCCAATTCTGTTCCCAGTGAGCGTTCCTTTTCTACACAAAATCATATTTACAGCAAGATCCGCAATAGTCTCAACTCTACTCGAGTTGATAAGCTTACATATATTTATCTCAACCGTCGTGTATTGGATGACAAGGCTGGTGAACCACGTTAGTGGCAGGATCTGTCTGGTAAGGCAGAAATTGAGTTGGAAGATGTTGTTGAACTACAGGACTCAATTGAAACTGAGAGTGATGAAGGTATTGTAATTGAATTCCTTTTTAATAGACTTACTCTTTTTGCTTTCACCATTGACTAATATTATTATGGGCTATTTAGAGGACAGATATGTGGAATTGGCAGGGCTGAATGCAATGTAAGATGATGAACCTACTGCCAATTACATGGAATCTTCTATTGTAGAGCAAAATTCTTTCCAACTGTATGACAATAGCCAATCGCTTGATGTTCAGTCTAGTGGATCAAAGAGGCCAAGGTATACTAATGATGACAACTACTAGCTAGCAAAAAGATCAGATTTGTAACCTTGTACATCATGATTAGTAACTTGACAATTGAAAGTAGTATTTTCAATTTTCTACATAACTGTGCCATTGAACCCAATGTGAAATATTTAGTACTACATATTTTGAAACCTTGAATAAAATATGTATTTAAAAATAAAATACTGTTTTTATACGATATTATAGGGTATTATACAAAATGGTATAAATACGATCTCAAGCACTAGAACTTGGTACAAGTGTCTATAAAGTGACTTGGTGACATAAGGTTAGACAGGGTAACCTAGGTAGGTCAAAGTTACCCTACTAGGCAGGGTAACCTTTGGAGGGTGTGATTGCGTAAAGTTAAAGACATATAGTAAACTTTGCACGGGTCTCCGAAGCGATATTATATGTGGTCGCGCGAACCCTCAAGGCAATAAAGGCATGAAAGAGTAAACTTACCCTACATTGAAAACCTGATTACCCTACCTTGGAGACTCAGTTACCCTACTGAGGTACCCCAGTTACCCTACCTTCACCAACAAAGTCATCTGCGGACTTAGGGGTAAGTTATCCCACTATAGTGGGGCTCATAAATGTTCACAAGGCTGCTTCGTATGGCACAAAACGGACTACTGACGGAGCAGGAGTCGTCCGAACCTTCTGTAACTTTCAGGGGATATTCCTAACACCCCCCTGCGGCCCCAGCATTGGTACATCGCGACAGCACTGTATGGCTGTGTAGTTGTGTGCTTCCTAGTAAAGTGAGATCTATTGGAACGCTCTTGCAACACCGTATGAGTTGTGGCCATCCAACTGACCAGAAGCGGTTCACAGATATATAAGGGGTGTGAGGGTGACCGCCTCCCGGGGCGCCACCTGGATAATACCTGGGAACTACCTACAGGCATACTTTGAGCTCCAGGTAGTAGTATGGTTAATAGGAGAGGGCTTGGGACTGACCAGGAAAGCTGTGAGGCTTCCAGGACAACCACCCCAATGCTAGTCCCAGGCTACCCCGTGAACTGTAGCATTACCATGGGTTATTAGTGGACTCTAGAGGTGTGAGTCTTGTCATGATTTAAGAGGGTCCCTCATGGTTGACTGTGGGTAATGCCCATGCAGTCAAGCAGTAGGAGGATTCTTATTGTGGGAACATGCAGTCCGGTTTAGAAGCTTAGTATAGCCAAGTAGATTTGCCGATGGATTGCGCAGCTTCTATAGACAAAATCACCGGTGGGCCAGTGAGTCCCAATGGATATTATCTCTACGGTTGGCATGTCGGTCGGCCACTGACATGCTAGCGATAGGAAAGAGTTTTCGCTCATGCAAATGTAGTTGGAGAGACATCACTGGAAGCACTTACTATTTGTGGAGATAGTTAATATCTGAGCAGTCCAACTGCCTCCGAGTGTTAGCTAACTCTAGGCAGGTGAGTTGGACAGCCCTGAGCTGAGCAGGGTGCTCGTGAAAGGTCAGAATGGTTGACGGGTTTCCTCAGGCTTTACATTACTTAACTAAAGCGAGAGATACTCTATTCTGATAACCAAAGATCCTCAAGAGAACTTATTGAGTGAAGCTTTCAGGCTTAACGATATTAAGTTTGACTGCTTGATTCTACTTTGAATTATCCTTATCTTTATTTTGATCCTTAGTTCTACTTTGAGTCTTCGGTGCGATCGCAATCTTAGGATCCGTGTTCCTACAGAGTGCTTCCGTTACAAAGAGTCCTATATCAATAGTATAGTGGTTTGTTCAGATCACTTTTCCTCAAGCTTCTACGCTGCAGTCAATTAATCTATTTTCAAATTATACCTGTGTGACATTCTGTTTTACTGTTAAGAAAGACTTTGTTTTCACAATATGGGTATCACTGTAACTATGAAAGAATTAGTAGAGAGTACACTTATGGAGTTGATTATTTAGCTTCTCTGCCACAGTGGAAACTGCTGTACAAGGATTTTCTGCCAAGAGGGTAGTATGTGTAAGCAGGTGATGCTAATTTTCTTGAAGTAAAACAAAAGGTCCACTGATTTGTCCTAGTGAAGTTTGCTAATTATTATTACCATTATATGTAATTAAGCCTATAGTGGCCTGAAAGTTAAAGGTATCAGAAGCACTATCTGTGTGAGGCCAGATTGAAATTACAGTAGTAATAGGAACTTGAAGACTGGTAGTGATACACTACAAAGACCAAAGAGAAATTGTATATAAGAATTTAATTTTAGATATTGAGGTTGAAGAGAGAGTAATTTGGGTTTTTAATACTATTTGTAATTTTTCCTCATTGGTTTTGGTACTATAAAACCTCTAAGAAACAGTCCTGAGTTGTTTACTTGAAATCCTAGCCAAAGAGTTGACTAGGCAGATTGATCAAGTAGAGGCTCAGAAAGGTTGTTGAGATAAAACCTTTTACGATATTAGTAAGGGTTTGATCTGTTTGGCCGCTTCTTACTTGTATATTTGTAAAAGTAACTATTTAATTAAGTATATTGAAAGCTCTGTTTGTCAAAGTTTGCCTCTTCTAAGTGTGAATAGAGTTCGTTACAGGGTGGATGTGGTTCTGAAAAACGCGGGCCACTCATCCTTTTTCCCGCCACGACCCACTTAACGGCCTGGGGCTGGGTATCTTTTTCGACATTCCCTACCCATATCCCGGCTCAGAGCCCTGCCACACCCATACCACAGACTGGTCCCCGTTAAAAATGGTTGGTAACAAGCGTGGCTCTGTACAGGGCATGAGTGCTGGTAGGCCCTAGATGGTAATGACCTGAAACATACCCCTTGTGCCCGGTGTAAGGGTGGGGCCTGGCGAGGGAAAACCCGCCCTGCCCAGCCCGATAGCCAACACTAAGTTTGAAAGAAGCTGTGTTTAAATAATAGCTGGTTTATCCCCTATTTCGCTGTCGCTCATAGTCGGGAGAAGCAAGTGTGACGCGGAAGCAAATGTGACGCGCTAGATTATTATTTTTCTTCTAGAACAAGTCCCCTAACCCACATGCTGACCTGGGCACAACTATAACGCCCAAAGTGATTGCGTCCCAGCTAGCAATACCAATCACCTCCCCAACTGACAGGTTCCCAATCACCTGTGCTCTAGAGGCCCCACCAGCACTTCTGATTCTTTGGTCTCTCCGCAACTCGGCTACTCTGGCACCTCAGATTCTTGTGCAGTTCGTTTATACAACTTGAACGGGGCAGCCCGGGGGGCTCAGGATGGATATGCAAGAGGTGGGGATAGCCTGTCATACTGGCCATAAGTATGAGGATTTGGCTAATGAATCAGACTCTGATTCTTCATGCATAACGTATTTTACCTAGTGTTGGGACATGTCATAGTTATGGGACGCTTTTACAAACAAGCAACAGAATATGTAAGATACTTATATCTCCATCAACACAGGCTTAATAGATTTAGAAATTGTAGGCAATAAGGACAAACCACTTGGCTATTGGCTAGCAAAAGTTGAATTAAATTCATGTAATTGTCAATGATTGAGTTCTTAATAAATAGTAAGTATGGAAAAATATGTAGCAGTAAATTAAATGAGATTGGAGAATTGAAAATTGCATATTCTTGAGAGCAAATTCAGGCAGCTGAAATACATAGGTTTGGAGAATTATACTCTAGATTTGCAAAGAGAAGGCTCTTGTATTTATCCCAAGTCGTGAATTTGAAATGTTGTAGTCTAATCTTTTGCTCAAAACTGTATATTTTCTGAAATCACTATACAACAAAAATCAACTCAATCAGTTCAAAAAAGCCCAAGTCTACTGGCAGAAAGCAAAAAACCTCTCCAATACAGAGGAAACTGAATTATACTTTAAGCTCAGATGGGGAAGATTCTTGTAGTGTAAGGTTGACTGGCATGGATGAGGTAAGCGACTATGATGCAGTTACTGAGGTATGTTACACTGTATTAATAAGTACACTACTTTAAACCAACGACTTGGGTCCTGTAAAGTTCCAATCAACTTGCAACTACTTCTCAATTAAGGTTCAGACCTCAGCGTACCTGTACTAGAAAATGATATAATTTTACCATTTTCGCTCAAAATTTGGCACCTGAATAGCTAAACTTGTTTGCAATTCTTTGTTTTTATACTAAATGTATGATAGTTGCAGTACTAGTGGTCTAGTGAACCTGTAATCTGACAAGTGAATTCAAACCCCTATGGGCATTCTAAATACACAATCTGATGTGATTCTGTGTACTCTGCATTGCTCTGTTGATGTTTTTGTATATTATATTTCTGATGTAAAAATTGTCCCATAACTATGACACGTCCCAACACTAGGTAAAATACGTTATAATCTAACTCTATCACGAGAAATGCTGTTATATTAATAGTTTGTAACCTATATGAAATCGGGATATGTGGTTGTAAACTAGTATTATGTAAGTATAAAAAATAAAAAAATCCGGCGCGTCACGCTTGCTTCCGCGTTACACTTCAAGTTGCTTCCACGTCACACTTGCTTCCGTGTTACACTTGCTTCCGCCTCATACTTGCTTCCACGTCACACTTGCTTCCACGTCACCCTTGCTTCCGCGTGATACTTGCTTCCACATCATATGTGCTTCCGAGTCATACGTGCTTCCGAGTCATACTTGCTTCTCCCGACTATGAGCAACAGCGAAATAGGAGGGTCATGGGCTATTATACTGACTACCTTTTCTAAAGCCTTACTTCTATAAGTAGAGCCTCTACCTTACAACACCTATGATATCAAATCAATATCATGAAATGATACATTAAGCAATCAAGATATTAAAATGATCTCTTAAGACAATACTGCAAATACTGGAAGTTCAAATCATACTTGTGGAACATAATTGGGAGAGGAACATAATTGGGAGAGGTATAATCATGTATCCTGAAACTAAATATAAAACAAACCAGGTATCAAACAATTTCTCCTAATACCCAAGGCTACAACTGAGGCTTGTCTCCTGAAACCAGACTAATCCTAAAAGAAAATCTATCAGTAACTATAGTATCTGTACTGGTTATAATATTGGTATGAATGCTTACAGGTCTCTAGGTTCTAAAGCTAACATTTTCAGGTATGATACTTGTAAGTTTTTTGCTACATTAATAAAATTCTACTTCGCATTAAATTCTTCTACCTTTATACACATTTTTATTTACCTTACAAAGTAAACATACTGAGAATTTAGAACAGTTGTTTCCTTAAACTGGAGTGTTTCTATCAGCTCCCCTGCTGAAGCTAATCTTCAGATTGCGTGACATGCTCTACAGCTATCGGTAGAAAAGATCGGGAATTGTGGAAATTAAAGATTCGAAACACGGTTTTTCAATTGGCCCGAGCACACCGAACTCTCCAATCAGAACCCCAGAAGCTGTTTTGTCATCTCCCGATTTTTTCTACCGATAGCTGTACATGCTGCCCCTGCATTGGCTACTGCATTCCTTTGTTCACTCTTTTTGTCTGCTCTCACTTTCACATCTTCCCCTATTCTCCGCCTGTTCGATCGCTAAATTCCTGCCCCCAGTACAAAACCACAAATGAAAATGGAAAACTGCCACATGCTTCCTTCCCGCTATTTTCTTGACCGTCTGTTACAACCAATCAGAACACTCGGTTTCGCCACCCTCAACACCACGCTTTGCTATCGTGAGAATCCTTCGTTGACGGTCGCGTTTGGCGGGTTTTTTGCCTTCGGGCAGTTGGAGCTTTTTGGCCTTCGGGCAATACTTCTTTAGTGGCTCGCCGGGCTTTTATTACCGGTGAATTTCTTACCTTTTTGTCGGTTGTTTGCCTCCCCTCCGGGTGGTGAATATTTCCCCTCCTCCTCCTTTGGTGGCTCGCCTGGCCTTTGCTACAGGTGAACTTTCACGATGGGTGATTCTGCCCTCCCTCCTCCTCCCCGGTCCCCCTCCCCAGTGAGGCGGGCTATTACTGCTGGTGAACGTGGACTTGTGCCCGTTCATGGTTTTTCCTACGCTACGCCGGGTGGAGACTATCGTGGTCTTCACATTGTTCACGTTTTGGGCTGTTCCAATGGCGGTTCTGGCAGCTTTGAGTTCGACGACGAAGTCCGGCACATTGTTTCCGGCCTGGACTTGCGCACTTTTGACACTGTTGAGAAGGTTTGTTTCGGGATCCTGGCTGCTCGCGGCTGTAACTCCCTTGCTGTTGCCTCTGCTGGTTGCCACGTCGACCGCACCACATCTTTGGGTTTTTACGCCCGTTTTCACACCCCCGAGGGCTCCTCCCAGTCCTTCGCCCTATCCAGCTCCCGGTTGGTGAGCTCGGATTTCCATTCGACCATGGCGTCTGATCCCATGGTTCCCTCTGCATCCTGGCCGTCCATTGACGAGGACCGATCCCAGGACCCCCTGTACGTTCCTTCGGTGGTTGAGGTTGATGATAGCCAAAGGCGCCTTCCCTCCCCTGTTGAGCGACTTTCCTCTGGTGAACGGAGGCTGTATAGCAACTTCCGATTGGACCGATCGTCGGACGAAGACTATGCACCTCCTGCAGGTAGCATCCCCCCTGAGGATCGGATCACTCAGGTTTCGTCCCCTCCCCCCTTTGTTCCCCCTTGGTCGCGTCCTGGTGCTGGTTCTGGTTTCGCTCCGGATTCCACCATTCCCTCTGGCCGCCGTGCGTTTGTTCCTGTGTCCAAGAGACACCATGAGTTCATTGCTCATACCAAGGCGCTACGGGGCAACACCCCCCCCAAGAGAGACTCCCCGTCCCCCCTTCCTTTGACCACTAGTCAGGTGGTTCCTTCGTCGGCGGTTATCGTTCGCGATACCCCTATGGACTTGGGTGGTGGGTCTAACACTGACGGCACTGGTATTGGTGACTCTAGGTACGCCACCGATGCTCAGCCACGATCGGTTACTCGCAGCCTGTCGCCTTTGGCCACCCCGACCTTTTCATCGCTTCCCGCCCTCCCTCTTACCATGAGCTATCAGTCGCCTTCCCAGGTTGACATGGCCTTGTTGAGCGGTCTCGAGGAAATCCGTTCCGGCAATGCAGTTCCCCTGTCGTCTTCGCCGTCCTCCTCCCACGGTTCGGTCGCGTCGTCCTGGGATTCGGATCATGCCTCCATGGTTGATGGGTGCCGGACATACGCGTTGGTAGGGGGCAAAGAGACGTATGGTTCCCTTGAGGAGGTTGCTGCTGACATTCAGCGTCTGGGCAAGCAACAGAACAACTGCTTGGATGAGATTGTCTCTCTGAAAGGGGAGATCAAGTTGTTGAAGGCCGTCATTGCCCGATTGGAAGGGGATACGGTTGCCCATGAGGCAAAGCTGACGATTGGCAGGGGTGAACCTGTTTGGAGCTCGCGAGAGAATATTCGGGGGTCGGTTCGTGCTGAAGCTGCTAAGCGCATGAACGGTGGTGTGACTCCTTCCCCCCCTCCTGCTGATGTTGGTGTTGCGTCTTCTTCAGGTAGTAAGAAGGTCGCTTTTGAGGATTCGCCCGGTGCCGGCTTTGTTGTGGTTGACAGGAAGGATGCTCGTGGTCGAAAGGCCAATAGACGGAAGCGATCCCGGGTTGCCGGCCCGACTGCGACCTTGGCCCCCGCCCCTGTTCCCGCCCCTGTTCCCGCTGCTGTTTCGGCGGTGTCCCCTCCAACCGGGGCGGCAATGTATAGCCGTGTTGCGGCTGCCCCTCCCCCTCCCCCTGTGCCATATACGACTAGACCTGGTCGCCAGGTTAGGTCACGGTTGGTGTCTTCTCCGCCCCCTGCCCTTGTTACCCCGGGTCCTTCACGCACCAGGGTTCCTACGTCCTCCCCCTCCCCAAATGCCCGCGAGCGCCACATTACCATGCGCTTTGATGCCGGCAAACGGACTCAGCTTCCCATTACACCGGAGGCTATCCGTATCCGTATGAACCAGACCTTGAGCAATCTTGGGAAGGTTTCTGACAAGACCCCGTATATTCGGGAAGCCCGCTCCAAGCTTGAGATTGGATGCATCTACTTGACGCTGGCGGAACACACTGCCACGGAGGTCTGGGATAGACTGGAACGATGCCGCTCGACCCTTATCCGGGAACTCGGCCCTTCTGGTCTTACTAACTTTGTCTTCCACAAGGATGTGGCAAAGGTTAAGGTTTTGGTTTCTGGCGTCCCTCTGGCTCCCACTGGTAGGGGCTCTCTGTGGAAACCTGAGGATTGGACCGGCGATAAGGCTTTTGATGGCCTCCGGACCGATATCGAGGGGTCGAACCCAGGTGTTGTTACCGCTGGCCGTCCCAATATGCTGGGCTCTGTTTACGCTATAAAACAGGCTGGCGCCACCTCTTGTGGCATTCGGTTCACCCTTGAGCGCAATGCGGCCAGTGATGGGATCCTGTCTTCCGGACGAGTTTTCTTGTTTGGCAAGTCCAGGAATGCTAGGTTCTTTGAGGAACACAGGTCTGCCCCGGTTTGCAACAAGTGCCTTCAGGTTGGCCATGTTGAGATGTTGTGTGCGTTTCCTCCCCGTTGTTGTTTTTGTTTGGGGGATCATTTGTCGAAGTCCCACCGATGTGGGCAACTTAACTGCCCCGGTGAGAACGGTCAATCATGCAGCCACACTGTACGAAGGTGTATGCTGTGCGAGCGATCCGACCACTTCACCAGATATAATAGGTGCCCAGTGGTTGTCGCTTCCGGTTCTTCCCCTGCCCCCGCTGGTGCTAGATCTCCTGTCGTCGCCGATGATACATCTGTTACGGGTGTGTCCGACCGGTCGAGGAATCGTCAACGTCGTCGTCGTCGTGGTGTTCATGTTGAGATTACCTCGGAGGTGGTGGTTGAGAAGGAGGTCTCTGCTAAGGGACTGACTGTTGAGGTGGAGGGTATGAGTTATGCTACTAGACGTGCTGACCATCGAAGGGGCATGACTGATAGCGCTCGGCCTAAGGCTAAGGTTGTCCGGCCTAAGGTTGACAGGAAAGGTAAGGGTAAGGCTATTGATGCTTACGAGCAGGCTGGCCCCTCCCGTATTACCGAGATTGTGGAACCGGCCCCCTCCGGCAGAGGTAACAAGGCCTTTAGGCCATCTAGTTCTGCTGACCCGTCGGTCGACCCTCCCATTAAGACCATCCATGACGATGAGACCATCAGCAAAAGTACACATTTGCCCCCTATACCTCATGAGGCATGTGAGGGATGGGGGGCAAAATTATCAAACTCCAGTTGATGTATGGGTAATCCATACCCTCATAAACCTCGGTTAAATCCTGCGTTACCGTGCCCCGCTCTTCCCCCCCCCACGTTCGTCCCATGCATATTCCCCGGGACGCACTACGTCCCATTTGGGCCTTTCCACGGTGCTTTCGAGCTTTGACCATTCCTCTCGAGTTTATCC
>Ga0307509_10005549_pt1 | contig 17495 bp, 11 predicted proteins | sample 10_EM_MG_FD_202245 | JGI IMG/M metagenome (GOLD analysis project Ga0307509, IMG submission 202245) | Populus trichocarpa ectomycorrhiza microbial communities from riparian zone in the Pacific Northwest, United States - 10_EM | ecosystem: Host-associated > Plants > Roots > Unclassified | place...
CACAATGACGGCCGTCCTGAGGTTTCTGGGACGGGTGTGGACCGCATTCTGCCGTCCCGTCCGGTCCAGGGCTCTTGGAAGTCCCCCCGCCGGGTCCTACGGGGGCCCCGGACCGTTGCGAACACTGTACCGGTGTGAGCAGAAAGAATCGACTTTGGGTCTCATAGGAGATGGTGAGATTTTAGGGGTTAGGATAGCCGTAGATTTCTTGAGATTGCTAGGGATCAGCAATCCTCGGCTGGGGTTTATCTCTAGAGCTAAGTGAGTGAGGGAGTTTTTCAGCACCCGCAGCTGCGGAGATATATCTCTTGACCTACCTTGAATAAAGCCCGGGGGGGCAAGCAGCCGACGGCCCCACTACCATTCCATGTTCAGCAGCGCTTGAAGCCTATGGCTATTCCACTTTTCTTGTCTCATTCGGTGATGCTTTCTTTATACTTCAACGAACTGACTCAGGAGACTTTGTGTGAGGTAATTTAGCATGGAGGACGCGTTTAGCCACTGCATGGTGGAGAATGGCATAAATGTGGACCAAGAATAACTTTGTTTGGATTTTGGGCACTATCCTATAGGCTTGTGATTTCCTGCATGCCACCAATCCAGCTGCCTATTAGCAGAAGTGCCGTAGTATGGCATCCCGCTCGCCTGGCAGCGAAAAGAGATTTTCCGGTCAGAGGAAAGAAAGAGAAATGATCACACGGTAGAAACCCTTTTTCCGTACCCTAGTGGGCAAACGACGCTCTCACTATAAGAAGAGATAAAGGTCTAGGCGATGTTGATCAAAGAACACACTGATGAAAGAAGTTGTAAAGAAAGGGCCTGATGAGCAGAGAGTAGATACAAAGTAGAGTTCCCGCCGTTACCTCTTCCGCTTGTCCCTTTCCACTTAAAAACCCACAATACACCTGTGTGATTACAAATCACTCTCCTCCATGCTACACCTGCCACCACCATCCCAAGCTAACTAATCTAGCGAGCTCGCCTATCGCTCGCCTATCGCTCGCCTATCTCTAGCTAAAAATATAAAAGATAAAAGAAAACCCTATAGACTAGTTTGCACTCTCACGGCGGCTCTCGTGTGCATTTTGCCATGAGTCCCAGGAGCCCTCGGAGCGAGGTAAGCACGCAGTTTTGGTGACGCACAGCGGTTCGTAAGTATTATACTACTCCTGTTGTAGAAAATCGCCAAACCCCCCATGTAGCCAAAGCCCTTGTTCTGGGGTGGTGGCAAGTTGATGTGTGAGAGGCCTAGAGCCCCATTCTTCAGGAGAGCCCTGCATCCATGGATCTCTTTGTAGTGTGAAAAAATTGTGTGTTTGTGGTATCACGTGCTTAACGGTCTTGACTGCGCAATGGGGAGTTTGGGGAGCATATAAAGTATCTACACCCACACCGAACATCCTTTAGTTCTTTCCTTCACTTCAATTACACCACATCGGGACGCCATCAAAAATTCTTACACAATGGTTAAACAAATTCTTCATTTCAAGATCGCGCAAAACCTTGGCTTTGCTGGTATTCGCCTTCGTATGGGGTCTTATAAAAGATTCCACAGTACTAAGGTAAGTTATAACCCCATTCCAATATAATAAATCATCGGTCTCTAGACACCTTGACTAAAATCAATTAGAATGTTGGAAAATGCGACACTGTCATCGAAAGTATGGAGACCCGTCTCATGAACAGAATGGAGAACACCAAGGACATACTTAGCACCAAAATCGAGCATGTCCAGGGGTATCTTATCGATGAAATCGAACATCAGGGCATGGCAATCGACGATTTGCAGTCCACAATCAAAAGTTTGGAGGCCAGACTCACCATTGAAATCAGAAAAGTAGGCACCAACGATCGCTAGTAAATTAAGCGACTTAGCGATAAAATGAGTGATTATTATGAGGTATGTTTTAAACTTTCGGGCATAAGTGAGGCTGCTGATGTTGGATCAGGGCCAAAAATGAAATCAGGGCATTCGATTTGTTGGTGTTCACGCTATCCTCCTTCCGCTACAGTTCAAAGGTCCTTACTCTAGTTAGAGACAATTCACTTTATAAATGCAAAAGTTAATATATTTTTATTTTGCTAGTTTGACACAGGAGTCGGTGACTTTTCCTTTCCACATGCAACGTTGTACAGTACGGCAATTGCTCAACAAGAAGCCACATTGCCCAGCATTCTCTACCTCTGGTCACTGAATTTTTTAAAACCCTTTGTGTCCTACGGATCTTGCTACCATTTCTATATTCAACTAGTATTTTGGCTAGAATACTATCGCCCAATATTCTCACATGTAATCAGCCAAGATTGGTAACTGTAGAATCCACCTTGGAAAACAAGATTGGTAGTTTTAACAACACCTACAAGTCGGATAACAACGCATAAGCTATGTGCTGGACCTCTCAACTGGTGCTGAGTACTAGATAACATAACTTGCTCACCCGGCTATTTAACAAGCTGGAGGGTAGCCCGTCGTGGGAGTTGAAGGGTGGTCATGGTGGAGGTAATAAGGGTGTTTTGTTTCGCTCTCGGAAGCCCCCGGTGGACAACACATATTTCAGGTATGTAGTATCGCCAATATTCTCAATGGGCCAGGCACGGCGACTGCCAAGAACGCTGAAGCGACTGGACGGCAAAAGGAGGACCATTATCGTCAGGGAAAGGACAAGATAGTCGTCATTGTTGAGGACGGCAGGCCTTACAATGTAAGATAAATTGGAGTAGGGGACTCTGGGGAACTGCTGGGGTCTGTGGGGTAAGTTTCTTTACCCAATTCGATAATTTTGCCTGATAAATAGAAGTGCGTTATTCTATTCTAATAAGGGAGGGAACGGACCCTTATTAGATAATGTCCCTCCTAATATCTCATCATTGCCCGAAGTGGAAAATACATCGGAAATATGGTATCCCATGAGAATAACAATAAAGCACGAAATACCTCTACATGATTCTTAATTTCTCCTCGCACGCAAGAATCTGCTATAAGGATCTCCTTTTACATAATCAACCATTGTGATGAAAAAACCCTTGCATTTCCATCTCCGGCTCCTTTAATTCAAACTGAGTTACGGTAGAGAAACGAAATGACAAAGGGAAGGACGAAAGATAAAGCAAAATATATTACAGTAAACAATACCAATGCACAAAAAAAATCAATACAAAAATGATAGGAAAAAGGTGGGCGATCCTGGGCGACTTTCAACACTAGGGATGACAGAGGGACTGCTGGGGATAGTGGGGGTGCAGCCCTTGGCGGTGAGTTGCAGCGCAAGTTTGGAATTGGCAGGACGGGACTACATGACGTCGTTGGTCCTCGCTTTGATCTGGAGCAGAAGGACTGCCCCGTTGTCAACACTGAATACTACTGAATACGGAGGAAGGACTCCCCTGTTGTCAGCACTGAATACTATTGAATACGGCGGTTTATAAGAACAAAAAGCCCATGAAGGGTTGTAGAAGCGGCCTCTTCAAGTTGTTTATGTAGTAGGTAGCAATCCACCTCCTGTAGAGAACGCCTCCTCTATATCTCCGACCGTCATCACAACTAAGTGATTATTTCACCGCCATCACGTTCTTACACTGATATTCTTTCTAGGTCTCCCGAGGTCGGTTTTACCTCGGGCGGGGGGGCGGGGCAGTACCCTCGGTCGCTTAGTCCGCCATTATAATATACCGGTATATGAGGATGTGAGAACACGCCGGAGTGATACGAAAGTCAGCTTGACCGGGTGCACTGTAGAAAATTTCTACCCGCCGCGTCCAAAGATCTTGGAGCTGCTACTAGCCTGATGGAATGTTTTATAGGCACCTTGGGGAGCCCGATTTCCGACAATTATCAGCGCCAGAGAACACACAAACATAGTGCACATGCACCAAAAAGCAGGACTACAGAATAAGTCACCACATCAGCGATCATCCACCACGTCTCGTCACAGCCGAAGGCAAGGTAAATCCACCGAGAAATCCCTACTGCAAACAGTGCTCAAATATCGACGAATAGACGTGGGATCTCTGCTTTTTTTTTCCGGGGTGCTTCTACTTCTCTAGCCATCATAATGGCCAAGCATTGATCGGACTTAGGTACGCTCACTCTGAAAGGAAGGGTTTACTGCAGGAACGATGGACGCGTTTAACAGCACAGCACCTGCACCAACCCTTTCCAGATGCCCAATAATATGGGTATTCAAAGCTACGACACTGAATTTATCTTGAAGGTGGTGATGGAAATCAGAGTGGGCTAGGGTGGGCCACTATCCGTTTTCGTATGCATGGTTGGAGATTCACTTTTTGAACGGGCACCCTGAGGTCTGTTTTTGACCTGTTAATGTTGTCTATGCTCTTTTTCAAGATCACACATCATCTCTAGGTGGTACAAACTATGACACCACCATGCAACTAATCCGACTTGATAAATGTTTTCTCTATTTTCTCCTTTCTTACCCATTTTCTCTTTTCCCATTTTCAATTCTGTCTTTCCTTCTCCCTTGTTCTGCTCTGCTTACATTCTTATTCCCCTTTCCCCTGCTAACTTATATTGTCAGGGTGGTATGAATCTTGGGTTGGATGGTAGAACAAAGCATTCACTGACCGAGAAGAGCAAACTTGAGCCGTTATTCTGAGGTTACTGGTGTCATATATGCTATCTTCAAAGTTATGAACAGAATGTGCACTGTTTGAATACGGACAGTATAGCGAGAAGAAACGAGTATATCGAAGACAGACTTATAACTCTGGCCACCTGGCCATCTTTAAATACATAAAGCAATGTGAACTCTTCCGGGAGTCTCTTGAACATAATCAGGCCATTTCCCTTCCCCACATCATTTCCTTATCCTTCCGATCTTTGCTTCCCCATTTTGGTGTACGTTCAGCCCCACAACTTGGCATACATCACCAAGTTCCTAACTCCGGTGAATCCTCCGACATTCTTCTCCCTTCCTCTAATAAGTGGGGGTGTAAGCATTATATCAGGAGGAGCACCAGTGATTAACAACAATATCTAACCCCAGTCTCCATTGATTAATCGCATCAGTCAATCCACCTTTAGTGTAAGATGAAATCAAAATGAAAACTCTGGATACGGAGCGACAGTTATTAACTTTGTATACCGTCAGTGTTGAGTGGGTCAACTCCATAAGGTCCTAAGGACAGTTCTTGAATACCGGTACAAACTGCTGTGCTATACCCGAGTAAAGAGATTGTCCCCGCACCTGTTTATCCAAAATTTGTATAATTGGCACTAAAGTGGAAAAAAAAAACCCCCTGGCCCACACCCGGTCTCGTACTCGGACATGGTATGATATCATAAATAAGAGTAGAAAAAGAGAGTTGCAAGGGTATGGGACGTAGTCAAGATGCAGGTTGCTTCTATGGAAAAACCCTTATCCTAGGAGATACCCGAAATCCGGATTGAATGTTCGAGTATCTCATGACACTGCTGGTGAAATTTCTAATATAGAGCTTAATCTATTCATTCACACGAACCTCTTAAAAGAACTGCTCTACTCTAGAAGCCCTAACTCCTTCCATCTAGTCTCAATTCGGCATCACCAGATGGAATAAAGTCGACAGATTCATGAATAATCACTCAGTTTAACTGCTCCAGCCAAATGGCATCATCTAATACTTATCCCCCCTTTTCTGTCTTGACTAGTTCTCGGGATCTCTATACTATTCAAATCTCTTCAAAACTTTCCAACAATACCAAGAGTACCAGAACTATTCTTAGCCAAAGTTCAGTATTCTTTAGTGTTCTTCGGTGTTCCCAACCGTCTGGGGGACTCCCAAGAGCCCCCGACGAGACGGGACTGTTATCTGTAGTCTGTCCGGGGCCCCTTAGGGCAGGGCGGCGGGAGACGGCACGAGTGATGTCTCATGATGTGAAAAGAATTCGTTTAGAGGTATATAATTTCAGCTTAGTTTTTACCGGAGGTCCAAGTGCTGGGACCATAGTCCCATATTGTCCGTCCTGTTCCCAAATTCTCGGGCGTAGTCCGTCTTAGCACCCTCCAAAAAAGACAGACTATGAGCCGTAGTCCATCCCGTCTTCCCCCGGAGACGGACGGACTGGACGGCTGGGAACACGGGTATTCTTATGTTGCGATACCACATGAGATCTATCGCAAAGAATCACACTTTTCCATCATGACAGCGGCAGTACAAGTAAAACTGCCCTAGTGAGTTCATGAAGTATGAATCATTGGTTGCGGAACTTTTTTATGATATACAACACTACCTTAACTATAAGTTCCTCCATTAGAAATATAATTCGATTCACGCTGCAGTCTATCGTATCACACCACCATAATTCTAGCTCTAACAAAACCCCACCACTCGCCCCACTCTCCCTCCCTAGGCCAATTTTACTTCTAGACGGAATCAGGTCATACTCTGGGCTTTTCACAATAGTCCATCTATTGTCATTCGAGGCGAGTGCATCCCACAGTAAGTCAGAATCACTTTTTAGGGTACTTTCTATTAGTAATTTTGGGAAGCTCGCTTATTGTTGGATAGCTTTCCAGAAAGGTCCTAGATGTGTTCCCCTAGGCCTATCTCACGGCGCATAATATTGTAGTATTGGGAATTCGGTGGCCTTTATGTGGCATCTACTGAGAGAGAACGGCAGTTGACTCTAGCAACCACTATAGTGTGTGTACCTTCTTGGTTTCACCGCGGCTATATTTCATGCTATCAAGTTGACAGCTCGACGAGTGAGATTAATAAGTAACACAGACGGCCCACCCGTGAGGTTCCAACCCTCCGGACCCACGTCTATATCAGGGGTAACTAATGGGTACTATGAAGCTCAAGGTCGTAAATATCCATTAAGCCGTATGATTTATGGTAACTGGTGACTTATGGTTGGTGCAGTTTTTGTGTTGTGCACAATCAGCTTAAGAATCATTGTACTATCATTTACCGCCTCTGCTCTATCTAAAAAAACCGCTCTACATACAAATCGATCATCACTCAGAGAAGAGGGTGAAAATTTTCAACAAAATGATTGGTGCACAAAGAATTCGATCACTAAGGATGGAAGAACCAAAGCTTTTATCGATACGAACTGGTATGGCAAGAAGAGAAGGCGAATCTGATAAAGAATAAATAAGAAACGAATGACTGACAATCTGTGTACAGAAGATAGAGTGAGGAGAAAAGCGAATGTCTGATGGAGGATCAAAAATAACGAACAAAGGGAAAACAGGAATCCTTTTATCCACCTCGACTCATAAGTTCCCTTTCTGACATACGACCTGCGCATGCCAAATCTCTCATCGCATTTCCTCCATTCTAACCTCTTTGCCGAATCTCCTCCGATCTATAACCGAGGTGGTATTGCTTTTACCAAGGGGACGGTTACGTGCTTCGCTATGGATAGCATGACAGACCGAGGAAGGAGTGTTCGATTGGTATCACAGGTGTGGTGTGGGTTGCGGCTGCGATAATATGTTTGATGTTGTTACACCTTATACTTAAGGTGTTTCGTACTAGTTGATCGGTGGTGAACTAGGTATGCAGGATCATGGGAAATCGGTATGAGGCTAACAGTCGTGAAGTAGGTATCAAACGAAGGTAGTTTGGAACTAATTCTTCGAATAGCCGTTCGATGAGTAGTTGTACTCGCAGTAGGAGTTTTCTGTCCATAAATCTGTATGTAGTGAGCAGCAAAAATTCCAACAGAAAAAAGGGAGAGATAAAGTATAATATGGGAAAAAGCAGGACTACAAGAAAAAATCTATAACAAGGAGGCAAAAATCAAATAGAATAGAACGAAAACTGTAAGCTATACACGAAACCCTCTGGCAGCAATAGAACTATTTCCCCCCACACACCAGGTTCCACAGTGCCTTGAAGGCAGAGACTCATAAATCCTCACTCGGCGAGGTTAGGCGGGGGTAGTAACATATATGTATGTACCTTCCAATCTCATGGGATTCATCGCCTACAACGGGTAATATTTAAGGCCGGGTTTAATGAGCAGCGTGTCCCGAAAAGAAAGGAACGACATTAGTTGCTATGAAGTTGCGTCTCTAGGCTTCAAAAGGTATTGTGGGCTATAGCTTCATGAGGGTGTAGCAGCGTTACCACGCTCTGATGGCGGTACTTAGTGGCAAACATGAGCGGCGTTTGGCCCTCACTATCTGGCTTGTCAGGGTTTACCTCTCCTTGCGCGAGTAGCATTTTCACCACTCCCTCACACCCATTTGAAGCGGCATACCAGAGCGGTGTTCGACCATGAATATCTGGGTTGTTGGGGTTGACGTCTTCCCGGCCGAGTAGTATTTTCACAACCCCCTCGCGCCCAGCCTGAGCGGCGTGCGACAGCGGTGTTCGGCCCTCAGTATCCTGCTTGTCGGGGTTGACCTCTTCCCGGCCAAGCAGTATTTTCACCACTGCCTCACATCCACACCGAGCGGCATGCGACAGCGGTGTCTGGCCATAGTTATCCCCCCTGTCGGGGTTGACATCTTGCTGGTCAAGCAGTATTTGCACCACTCCCTCACGCCCACACCGAGCTGCATGTGACAAAGGGGTTTGGCCGTCTCTGTCGCTATCCGGCTTGCCGGGGTCGACCTCTTCCCGTCCGAGGAAAATTCTCACCACTCCCTCATGCCCATTCTGAGCAGCGAATGAGAGCGGCTTCTGGCCGGAATTATCCGGCTCCTCGGATTTGATCCCTTCCCACTCGAGCAGAATCCTGACGGTTTCATCATGTCCATTATGAGCCGCCCACGCAAGTGGTGTAAACCCCAAAATATCCTTTTCATTGATATCATAGTAGCCTAGCTCTATCAAACCAGTTACGACCCAAGTAATCCCCGAGAATGATGCGCGGTGTAGTCCACTGAGCTGGAGTTTGTTGCCGAAATCTCTACGAATTATGTACCCTAGCTTCTCAAAAATAAATTTGGAGGATATGTGGTTATCATATTCCTGAAGCAGCTCGAGTGCAAGTGACCTGGAGCAGTCCGAGAGTTCCCTTTTCGCATGCGCCCCCCAGTATAAAGAGCAATATTCCAGAAAAGGCATGTTCCGGATGTCGGGAGAAGGATCGCCTGTAAGGGCCTTGACCTGTTCAGAATTCAGATAGGTTAGGCAGATTTCGGCCATTGCCGAGTGAGGTCTACTGAAAATATCGGGATGGCCGGAAAGATACTCTTGTAGCGTAAAGTGAATCTGTCGCACAGTTGATTCATCCTTGTCCACAGTAATAAGCCTGAGACAGCAGCTCACCAATGTCGAAATCGATGGGATATTGCTAGAATTGAAATCCTTGGAGCCTAGCTCGATTGCTAGGGCATTGCAGAGCTCATCCGCCCTCAACGGCCGTTCAGCATGACTGATCCACATCAAAGATCCCATCCCGAGTCTCGATCTATCCCCATCCTGCGCCTTTATCCGTTCGATCGTCGCGCCGTAACAATCTCCCAACTCGAATCCATTCGTCATTTTGTTGAGCCTCTCTCGCCTCCGATATATCGTTGATTCTCGCAAGATTGCCTCGGTGCTTAAGGAAACGAGTAGGAACCTAAATACATCTATTAGCCGATAGCGTGGGGTGGGATTCTCATTACTTTTACGCACATTTCCGATAGACTTTCGGGTATCTTCTCCAGGATTTCTGCCTCCAGGATCTCGTCCATGGCATCTGGTGCTTGGCCATCACCCAATCTAACACGAAGATAACTGATAATATCGCCTTTACTATGGCGTATTAATATACTCATCACCCGTCCGGCAAGGCGTTTTTCGATCTCAGCCCGAATATGAGGTCTCCCAGTCACGAATACTCGAGCGCTCGGTGACTTCTCAAGGATTTGTTTCAGCGAATCAAGTAGCTTGACTCGGTGCACTTCTGCACATTCGTCTAGTGCGTCAATGCACATGAACGTGGGTTGTAAGGGGGTGACGAGCTGTAGCATCTTCACCATATCAACCAATCGAGGTCTGCGTCCACCAATGGCCTTCTTCTGGTCCAGCAAGGCCCGCCATATTTCCTGGGGGATCCTTTCCATTCCGCTAACCACCTGCTTCAGCAAGGAGCCAAGTATACTAGTGGCAGAGTGCTCCTTTCGTGCTGCAAAGTCGAAGTAAAAACAGGTAACGACGATGTTTTGTCCTCGCTTCATCGCATAGTTTGTCTGCTATTAGCGAGCTGCCATCACGAGTTGTTAGTACGGGTTCACTTTCTTCTCTCCCTTGGGAATAGTCTTATTACTTAATGAATGTTTTGCCGGCCCCCGGATCTCCGTAGCAAAATAGAACTGGCTTATGGCCTTCGCCTTCCCCACCCAAATAGCACCATCTCCTGAATTCCTCTGTCTGTATGAGCCATTCCCCAACATTGTCGACACGGGGCTCTTGGATGCCCAATGCCGCAAGCCCGGCTCCAGGGGTGATAGCCAGGTCAGGAGTCGGGACCGATCATCGCCAACAATATAGTTTGATACATTAAAAGAGTTCGTATTATTGCTGAGAGTATATTGAGACATCTTCCGCTCGTTATTACTTGCTTTGTTGAAGAGAAGGAGTTACTGAGGATGATTAGTTGGTGATATTTCTGGGAGTAGGAGAAAAGCGGGGCGAAGCTGAAGAAAAGCGGGGCTCTGCTCGTGTTAAAACAGCGTCGCAGCTGCTATCCCTAAGGTTGCCGAAGGAGCTTCCACCCAGGCCATCCAAAATGCGTAAAACTAATACCATTCCTGCGGCTACCTGGCTACCGTAAATTTTGGGTAAACTCGACCCGCCGCAATACTTCTTAGGGTAGTCACCATTCCTCTTAAGAACTAATCTCGTGGCGAATTCGCCTTTCTGGTGATAGTACCCACAGGTAATAGTGGCGGTCGAGTTTGCCAAGAATTTACAATTCTGCGCCGATACTGTGGTGACAATGGGCTTCTAAGCCGTAGCTTACAGCACAGGTCCTACCAACTACAAAACAAAACTCTCAAGTACTGACGGTTAAATAAGAGCTTGTTGGCATAGACGGTCACCTAGTAGCTGGGGACGGCAGCGACCGTCAAGGTCTTGACATTTTGAGATATGGGGGGAAATGGATGGTGTGGCGTTTATAAAAACTAAAGTGGGGAAGACTGAAGTGTGACACCTTTCTGTGCGGAGGAAACTCTCTTGATTGCTTGCGTTGCTAACTACTACACAAAGGAAATGAACAAGTACTTATACGACAAAAATATCCTGGTAAGAGATAGAAAAAAGAAGACTGAAAACCCTCCGCACACGCACCATCCCTTTCCTAACACCCCATTCCTCTAGTCTCTACCCTCGGCCCGGACCTGCCAGGTGTGAATGTGTCCGACGGTTATGTCCGGCTTCACAAGATATCTTGTCCGTTGTAGTAGGATACCCGAGGTGTTGCGAGTGGTTTTGCCGAGGTGCCGGGTTCCCCCCGAGGTGCGATAGACGCCGCATACTAACAACAGTTTACCCAGTAGCCTGCTCGTTGCTCGGGTAGCGTCTGCAAACTCACCTCCGAGGCAACCCCTCGCTTCGACTGTCCAGCAACAGGAGTTTTAGCCACTTGAAAACTGGGTGAATACTTTTGCGTTGTCTATCGAAGAATAATGCTAGTCAAGATGCCACCCTTCAGTTCCATCCCCAAATTTTAAAACTAGACGGTTAGGTCAGCTAGGCTGAGCCTGGATATTGGTGGATCTGAAGTGTGATATGGGCTATTTGAGCATTGTATTTTGGGTGGCTGGAACGGCTAAGCAATTTTTGCGCGAACCACAAACCCCATCGACCGCGATAATATTGTATGCTTGAAGTACTCGGGTACAAGGGTAAGTCTGGCGCGGTGCCACGGGTTTTCTTGGTTTATTTCCTATTCTGGGGGTGCGCCCGACTTTTGCTCACATACAAAAAAAAGCCACAAAAAGCCGTTTGTATGGTAGAAAACCATAGTTACTGTATATGGGGTGCGCCCGACTTTTGCCTACCCCCTAGTACAGGTACTGTACTGTACTGTGCTCCACATCGAACTCAATAACACTACAGCAGATACTCTACCCCTGCGTACGTTACCATTACAGTTGCGCGGCAAAGTTACAATACAGCCTCTCTCACGAAAGGCCAAGGGCGTGTTCGTCGCGGTGGTGCCGTTCAGGACAGTTCCTTTGTGAAACGGTTTGATCAGTAGAAACGGTTGTAGATTTGGCACCGTCCGCTTCCGGAGAAACATGTTTGAATGAACAGTCAAACCGTCGCTGCCAAACACCCATTCCATTCACCCCTTTTGGAACCGAAGGGAAACAGTCATTTGTATGGACAACGGAACGGAGCCATTGCAACCAAGCAGGCCCCAAGTGTCCTGGGAAAATTACAGACACATCGTAGTGCTGTACCAGGCGAACAATAGTGATTTGTTTAATTAAGGAATCCAGATATTCTTCACAAGGGGCACACAAGAAATTCTCCAATGTGATATGGTTCTGGCCGTCTATAACGTCCCCCAAGTCTATCCCCTAAACCGCTGAGACATTCAGGCCCGTTTGAAATGTTGAACACTAACTTTGTGAGGAAATGATCGGCATCACATGATATCAAATTCATGTGCTGTGTAAGTATGCAGAATACCAGGAGAAGAAAAAGAAAAAAAAGGAATGTAGCTATTGACACATATCATGAAATAGAAAAAAACATTCCCGACATAATGCATAATTACACTCCCGGCAGCCTGTATTGATTGACTTCACCTTCCGCCCAGGCCATCCCATGGAAGAATCCTCCGCTCGCAGCCAATGACAAAAAAGACAAAGAGTTCTTGTCGGACGATGTTCAAAAGTATGGCTCGGTGGGGGTGGAAAGGTGACTGGAGTAGGCCGAGGGCTAAAGTTTGGTGCTGTTGTAGTGTGGCCACTCTGAGCACGGCGGATATAAGTGATCTTGGGCTCCCGGGGTGCTGGCACAGAAGTAAAGGCCGGGGAAGAAGAGACATCAATGGGGTCCACGGAAGGAGTAACTCTCTCACTCTGAGTAATACCAGAGTGGATGAGTTGGTCGGCAACTTCAGAACGAAACCAAAAGTGTTCGCTCTGTAACTTCCGATATCCAGAAGAGTACATTGTTCTTTGAATTTGATAAGCATTCACCAAGGATGTATCTAGTAGCCAATAGAATAAGGGGAACCAATTGCGACGGCATCTTTGCTGGGTAGTATAGTAGGACCTCAACTGGTGAGCAATATCCACACTACCCATATGGTAGTTGTAGTCATCGATGAACTCAGGAATTGGTAGTACCTTACGGGATTGGTCCTGAAAGATATCGCGAACTACCGTAGCATTGGTGCTAGTTTTCTTGGGCCGACGACGAAGCCTTTCCACCTTTTTGGTAATATCATGATAGCTAGTCATGAATAATACCGAACTATTATCCTGCCATACTAGACAGCAGACGTTACCCACAACCTCACCACTTACATGCCCCCATGATAGAACCTTTTTAGCCTCCTCCTTCTCAATTTTTAATGTACTGGGAAAGCCAGCACAGTTAACCCGAGTAGTACTAGCAGCCCCAATTCCTAATTCTAATAACCTTTCAAATAGAGGAATATTTGTAAAGTAGTTATCAAGCAGTAGATTCCACTGGTGGTGTGATGGGAGAAGTTGGGCTAATTGCAAAACTCTTCGTGATGTAGGGCTTAAATTAGGAGAGAGGGAGGAGAGCTCAGCGATGCCTTCAGTAGAGGAGTACCAAAGGAAGCCATAGGTATAGCCATGGTGGCATAAGGCAAAGATTTTATAGCCTTTGTTTATAGGCTTATTGCGTATCTTAAGAGTATGCCTACTTCGTCCACAAAACCGTATAACCATCTCATCAATAGCAACTTTGGTGCCAGGAAGATAGTATTGGCCAAAGCACTGGCGAAGCACTGATGCCAAAGGTTCTAGCTTCTTATACCAATGCTTTAGATCCAATTGAATCCTTGGATCTGATACATGGAAGTATCCTTTAAGCTGTTCAAAGCGGTTCAGGGACATGCAGCTGCGGGGAACTCGATATGGATATTTGGCTGACAGTACTCGATACCTTCTTAGTGGTCGCTTCGATATCTTCCTCCATCCATTTCTTCCTCTCTTTGACCAATATAGGCTCAGCCTTGGCTCCTTATGCAAACCCATTTTTATTGTCAAACCACTAAATATCTGGAGCTCAGCTGCAGTCGTCTCCTTCCATTGACGGGCTGAAATGGGGTCTTGACACTGGACGTTAGTCCAAGGCACACAACTACCGGAGGGTCCTAAACGATGACGGTCCTTTAGCCTGAGGGTTCGGACATGATAATCTCAAATCAAGGCTGATCGTGTAACAACAGATCAGGGCCAGGGTTCGTGGGTTCTTGGCGTGGATCTTAGATATCAGAATAAAAGACGTTATATTCTGAAGTACAGGAGTCGTGAAAGAAATACCAGGTAGCGTAAAAAATCAAGGAAATAAGGGGGCGGGGCCCCCTTATATAGAAGGAAATCCTAACTCAGCCTTTTGCCACCCGACTCATATCCTAGTATGAGTCACATATCCGCGTAACCAAGGAAACAATACAATTGGTCGTAAACCTTACAAAGGAAATCCCTCATAGCAACCGTGTAACAAAGGAAAGAACACCAAAGATATTCCAACAAGTATCTCACTAGGAGACCGTGAGACGGGCTCTTGAACTAGAACCTGGTTTCTCCTTACTCTTGGCATACAAATTCGTATTTACTGCTAACAGCTTGAATATATCATCGTCCCAGAAGAGCGAAAAGAAATCAAATGGTGTTGGCCGCGCCTCTTCTGTAAGTGGCAATAGTACCTAATTTGCATATATCTTTAGTCTACCTAACTACATACTACTCAGGCTGATTTATTTAGAGATTACTTATACGAGCGGTATGAGGTTCAAAAGGAACCTCTATAGGATTATATTGTGGTAGACGGGGCAGATCTCTAGCAGAAATCCTTTACCGTGGTGTTCCCTTTACCGCTTGGAACTCAACTACCGGTGGCTCAAACCCTGCCTGCTGTAATATAGATTGAGCTGGATCTTTCTCAGTTGCTGGGTCTCGACTGACTGGCTCTGCTGCCTTGTCGGGGCTCAGATACCCCAGTGTATTGTGGAGGGGGAAGGCTGAGCTCTCGGTCGGGGGGCCATAGGATTTGGAAGAAAGCGAGTTTCTCGCTTCGGATATCTTTCCTCTCCTCAAGTGGTGCAAGCGTCCATTCTCCTGCACCTCAGCTAGTGATCTTCGTTTGGAAGGCAATTTTGAACAAAAAAGTGTATTGAATCCGCCTGATCTAAGCTAGTCCACCTTTCTCATACCTAGCAACTATGGGTTTGTGCAATCTGTTGACGTTGACAAGTATGCCGATCATTTACTCTCTAAAGTTAGTGTTCAACATTTCAAATGGGGCTGAATATCTCAGCTGTTTAGGGGATAGCAATGGGGACGCTGGCTTGGCACACTTATTAGGGTAAAAAATTACAAAATCAAGAAGCTAGGGTTCTTTGATGTATTTAGTCATAAGATATCATATCATATATGATATGATATTATATTATATTGTAAGGTTTGTGGTATAATACAAGTGCCACCGAAAAAGTGAGTGCACACATCCACCACGTCAGCTACAACCACAGTCATTGAAATTCTTACTTCAGTGATACGTCACATTTACGGTTTTGACCAATCGCGATCCTTGGGAACCATCTCATGATAGCCTCAAGTCTTTATCTTCTGAGCTTCCTCCTCATTAGATTTTCATCATTTGGAAGATAGATTTATCTCTTCCATCTCATATTTTATCGTTCCTCATCCTTACCGACATACCTATTATCGGTTAATATGGCTAAGCGAGGTTCAACATCTTTTTCGGCGGCCAAGGTTGCCAAATCGGGTTTGATTACGGCGAGGGCTCTAGAACGCGTTCTGGAGTTGGAGAAGGAGGTATCGAGGCTGCGGCATCACGTTTCGGTGCTGTCAAAGAGGAATCACAAGCTGGAGTTGAGGCTTGGTGAGGTTTTGGTGGAGGGAGATAGGAGGGAAAGGGGTGTGGCTGATGAGGAAGAGGAGGCTGGGGTACCAGACCCCGTGATGGTGAGCCACATTGTGGCTTTTGGGGATGATGATGTGGTGGTGTCGGGTGTGGCTGGCACGGTTGTGGCTGTGTCGGTGGCGGAGGTCGAGGAGGAGGGGAGTAGTGTGGCACAGGTGAGGTTGCCTGGTGTCAAGAAGAGGAGGTTGGACGAGGAAGGAGGAAGTTTGGAGGTGGTGGAGGATTTGGCGGTGGTGAGGGCTCCGTTGGGGCCGAGAGGGAGGCAGGAGGGTGATGGGTCGGTGGCTTCTGGGGTGCCGACTGGGCCTAGGGGGCATGTAGGTCCTAGGTTTGGTATGGGTCCGATTAGTGGTGGGGATGGGTATAGAGGTTATGGAGGGCGTGTGAGAGGGAGGGGTGTGGCGGCCCCGAGTAATTTGTTTTCTTTGCCGTCCAGACCAGTTGTCCGAGACCGTGGAAATTGGCCTGCGGGGCCTCTGGGGAGGTGCAGGTAGACTTTGAGTAACCAGGATAATGGCCAACGTCGACCGCGATTGTCAGGTACGGAGGGTTGTGTCGAGGTAGGGATTTTGTGGGCCTCCTGATGTTTCCCCGAGTCCGCCTCCTAAATCCTGGGGGAGTTCGGAAAGTGGTAGGTTATCTTGTTATTGTTGTTTGTACTAATGTTTAGGGACTGGATCGGGCCTTATTGTGACTCGCTTGGGGTGCAGTTGGCTACAGGGAGATAGGGTCGGGTGGTTTGGTTTCGAGACGGTTAAAGAGTTTACTTGTGGTCTAGTATCAGAGGTTTAAGGTTGTTTGGTTTGGACCTGTTGTGTCAGGTGGCTTTGTGATGGGGCGAATGCTTTAGTGTAGCTTAGGTGCCCGAAATGGAAAAAGTTTATAAAAAGAAAAAAAGAAAAGTGAGTGCACACGTGGGGTTTTACACCAAAAACAGCCAATTTCACCCACTAATTCCACCACCAATATCTGAATTAAAAATAAGATAACTTCATAGAATGTTCAGAAAGGATCTAGGCTACTGGACTTCCATTGAAACCTCAAATGAATTTAAATTCCCTGGGGAGGAGTAGCGCAGAGAAATAAAAATTTCCTGAAAATTGCTCCAAGACCGTCATTTTTGGTGAGAAAACTGTGTCTTGGCGGAATTTGAAAGTTCAACTGCGTACTGCTCCTTAGAGAATTTTAATTCATTTGAGATTTCAAAAGAGGTTGGGTAGCCTATAGCTCTCTCATCCTCCGTCTCCTCTACACACCCGGCGATTGAAATCTCAACACCATGAGATTATCACCACTTTTCTTTTCTCCACCCCCAATCATGAGCACGCTCTAGGGGGTGGAGTCATACCTCCTCTACACTCCCCTCCCCTTAGGTTTATCCCTTTGGGCTTTCTTCACTTTGGGTGATGGATTTCGTCTTCTTTGATGATGTTTCCTCTCCC
>Ga0307509_10005550_pt1 | contig 17495 bp, 16 predicted proteins | sample 10_EM_MG_FD_202245 | JGI IMG/M metagenome (GOLD analysis project Ga0307509, IMG submission 202245) | Populus trichocarpa ectomycorrhiza microbial communities from riparian zone in the Pacific Northwest, United States - 10_EM | ecosystem: Host-associated > Plants > Roots > Unclassified | place...
AATTAGCAGGCGGTACTCTTCTGGTACTCTTTGAGCCTTTCGTGTTGTAAACCGAAGGCTGATTCGATACCGCTGCAAAAAATTCTGAAACCAGCCATTTGAGAATGGAAAGCCCTGTGAGGCATTCAGGTATACTCTCTTAAATATTTGGCCTGATATTCTGTGAAACCACCCCCGGTGCACTGCCCGGCCAGCATCTCTTTCTTCCAAAAACCTCTGATTCAATTTCTCTTCCATCTCCGGCCAATGAGATGTCACAGCTTTCTTCACAATTCTCTCCCCCTTTCTGGCCTCCAAAATCCTCTCACTATTGCATACCCAGCCACTGATTGTGGTCTGGGGTATTTGAAAATGCAGCGCAGCTTTATCTTGGGAAGGAGGTCGTGATCCAGAAGGTAAGGCACATTGTACTCGATGGTCAGAGAGGAATTTGAGTACCTGGAGCTTTTTTGCACGGGAGTATGTTCCAATGGGTCGCTGAATCTGGTGTGCTTCTGCTACTCTTCTCTCTGCCAGCGGCTTGGGCTTTGGGCCTCGACGTATTTTGGACATATTTGTTGTGAATTCTTGGAGTCTTCACAATATTCAGGGATTTGAACTACGATAATAGTATGACAATTTTCTTTAGGTGTTGTTGTCCTTTCCTCTAAAATATCGCACTAATGCATATCCTAGCGCCAAGATCCTCCTTAGCTGCATAGCGAGTTTGGCGAGTTTTTACGGTATGTGGATTCGTTGCCTCATGTCTGGGGTAATAGCTTCGGGAGTGTGGGGGCTGTGCGGTTACTTGTATAATAGAACTTGAGCTTTTCCTGCTATTCCAATGCTATTCAGGCCTCGCGGTATTGCGGTGTTAGTGCCTACTACTGCTAATAGTTAGCTTCTTCCTGGTTTCCCGGCTTTCACTTCGTTGTTTAGCCAGCCACTAGCTACCGTGGCAATAGATTATTGACTTATCAACCTTCACCATCCCGTGCGATCGGTTCGAAATATTTCCCCATTTCGCGATCTATGGACTTCTACAACACACCCGCTGATCGGCGAATGCTGCAATTCTGGAGAATCCAATTACTCTCTTGCTTCACCCTCTCTAGGAGAAGTCCGGAGGCCAGAAATGCGACGATTTTTCCAACATCAATTACCTCGCAAGCCAGATGCGCTCCCGCTGGTGATGGTGGTAACAGAGATAATGAAGTCACAAAGGGCGACTGGCAACGGGGATTCTATGCTGGGCTAGAAGACTGCCCAGTACTCTCTTGACGAGCTATTTGGTGGATCGAAGGTCAGTGGCCCTTCCGGGAGGGATATGGGCGGAAGTGAGGGCGGGGGTTGTTAACTTAAGAAAATGGACACTCTTTCATATTTTTTCATTTTCTGTCGATATATTCTTTGACCGGGCTTTTTTTTTTTTTACCTCCGCCTCCACTAGCTATTAATTATGTCCTTGGCAAGTTGACAAAGTAATAGTAACTCATTCTACTCCGTAGCGAGCTATCTATAGTTTCGGGCAATGCGACGGCTGAATCTCAGTCCGGATTTAAATAGCCACTTGTACCTGTGTCGCGGACGACTAGCTGTGTTGAACCCCCCTCACATCCCTCCCTTCCACGCTCTCATTTTCACCTCTATTACAACCACCTCATCGTCCTTTTCTCTACATACCGTTCCTTCATTTATCACTCTCTCATCCGGGCAAAATGAAAAATTTAGGACTGCCGCACTCAAGGCGGCCATTCCTTCTTCTACCTCCCCACACACCCAACCCTCCAGTCCCACCATTGTTGGAAAGCAGTGTGGCGCACCTAGCACTGCAGACTCGAGAAATGTGGCTACCTCAACTGCGAGCTCTCTTTGACGAGCGTAACCGCCATCCCAGACGGGTTTCACAATATGGGGAATTAGCGAAAGCCAGCGGGTTACCGCTTCCTTGACTATTGATTGTCATGCCATTCCCCACCTACTCTCCTCGCCATTACGAGGGGTGGGGATGGTGATCAGGATAACCGCCCCATCGGCGGGTCACGACGGGGGAGGTGGAGAGAGTTGTTAGGGCAATTGTTATCCCAAACAATGGAATGGATGGAGGCCGACGACGCATGCATTCCGGGTCTAGTTTCGTTGGCGGAGCGCAAGGTGACACGCTCTGTGGGGGATTACAGAGGGTCGGTGATGATCTCCTTGTACTGTCATTAACCCCCTTAAGTATCTTTATTTTTCTCCCCACCAACTACTAACTTCGTCCTAGATAGAGGGCCACGAGTTGGCGAGTACCTCAGCCGACCGTCACGAGTCTGGTTGCCCGTCCGACAATACCGTATTCGTTTTGGTTAATTACTTCATAAGTGCGACCACGCTAGGCTACATAAATCCGGATAGATATTTCGCTGGTTGAAACCTAGTCTTTAGTCGACTAACTTAACAAATACCCTCAAAATGCACTAGCACTTTTCCCCCAGTTACTACAACTAACAAAATATGTTACCATGACAGGAACCTCTTCTAACTCTTGCTCGACGACTCATCAGTTCTAACCAGCATATCATTTGTCCTGATGGGTCCCTCGCTCACCCTAGTCAAGATAACCCTACTAACACCATCCTTCAATGCCTTGAAAGACCAATTATCGTATTCCAACGCAACCTTTGCATACTTTCTGGTCTGGTTTACTCCGCAACCCCTGGCGCTACTAACAGTCCCATGACGCCCAGTGCCTTCTCTTCGTATTTTCCTGATAATAAATGACCCCATTAGTCACGCATCCAACCTGTACGCCCCAACAGCCCACCCTTAGACCATATTCAACGCTTCGTCAGCACGAATAGCAGCCCTGGAGACGTCATCCATGTAGTCAAACCTCATTGAACTGGTTAACCAGCCATGTTGTGAGCAGCAAACTGTTCAGAGCCCCTTTTCTTAAGAGCGGCAGTCATGGCCTCCATTCTCCCAGGAATAGCGTTCCGAAAACTTTGGGCGAAGAGTGCAGAGGTATCCACAGCAGCTTGAATACCAGTCGTAGGGGAAACTCCTTCTTTGTAGTAGACCCGGCAGGAATAACAGCTTTCATTTCTAGCGAGTGAGATTCCCCTGCTACTCCCACCGCTCCCACTGACTGCCCGTCCCATCTCCTGCGCGATGTATCCACTCAACAGCGATCTGCTGTCCTCTCGGTTCTTTCTCGAAATTTTGAGCTCGCGGAAGCCCGCGGTTTGCTAGGCTCCGGAGATGTCCTGTACTTCTCCATTAAGTCAGGGAGTTCTCGGTGAAGGTGATGCTCCAGGCCGCTGTTGTGTGGGCTCTTAGGTCCGCTTAGGAGAGCGAGGAGTTGGTGGGGAGATTGAGCTCTGTGCTGCTCTTGCTCCACTACCTATTCAAAATATGTCAGATAGGGGATCGTTCGATTTTAGGGTTATAAGAGGAAGGGATGGGCGAGAGGAACATCGGGCAGGGGTCAGAGGGAGCTGAGTCGAGTGATGGATGGTTAAAAACACATTTGACGACGGCAATGTTGACGGGGGCGGTGGTGCTCGCAGAGTAGACCCTCTCGGTGATAATTTATTCTCGTGACGTTTGGATCAAAGAGGAGAAGAATGAATGAAAACAACTGAGGGGGAAAATTGACTGTCTTTTCAATCGGGAGGTGAAACGACATTCCTGGAGCTATGATAGCTCACCAGCATGGCCATGCCAAGCGGGTAAGTCTCAACCCCGCCGCGAGCACTACCGGAGCAGACTCATGTCCGGTACCTCACTCGAGTGGTTCAACATGGGTGTCCCGGTGAAACCCTCAACATCGTGTCACTCGTCTAGAAAGAACCAGGCGCTCCCAGCTGCCCATCTTCAGCCCTCTAATTTAGAGCTCTAAGTCGACCGGGAGGCTCATAGGAGTTCTGAGAATTGATTCCAAGCTCTAGCTACTCAACCTTGAGCATTCGCTGATGTTTGTGAGCTTACAAATGTGGTGGGTCAAAGCTAGCCTCTTTCTCCGGGGACAGAGACTTATGATGAAAGCCCGCTTCATGGTATTATCGGGTAGCTACTCCTCCCCTTCTTTACCTTTCAATAAATAACGCGAACTAGCTACCAAACGCCTTCCGACCGCCATGACTGGACCACTGACCGCTGCGGGAAAGAGGATGGGCTACGTTATTGATTTCCTTAGTGGAAACCCCGATACGAAATGTGCGGAAGCGTTCATCTTTTACCCAGCCCTTAGTCCAAAGTTATTGCCGGAGAGTGCATGGATGAGGATGCAGCGATTGGCAGGGTCGCTCCTTGGAGGTGGTGTTGCAGGAGATCTTCCGATGCTAGTGAGAGGGAAATTAGGCTCAGAAAAAATAGAAAAAAAAATAGAACCTGCGAACGTTTTTCGCTGATGACCAAAGTGAAAGGGGAATTGTTTAACAATTTGGTGGAATCGCAAAGAGAAGGTAAGGAGATACAGCCTGGCCAAATGACGTGGGCACCTACTATAACTATTGAAAAGCAATACTCTCTCTCTCCTTCCCCTTTCCCCCTTTTCTATTATCACACGGAAAATAACTAGTAACACACACAGCCAACCGTTCTCTTCTTGCCCTCCCACCCTCTCTTCCCCTCTTCACTGCTATATCTCAACCTTTACAATAATGGCCGACCAACGCGAAATCGCCGGGGGCATGCTCACGAAGGGGCTTAAGGAACTTTCTAAGGAGAACTGGGTGAATGTTGAAGTGAGTCTTCGATTCCTTGTTGTGTCCCTAAACTTATGTAGCTTTGCGACTGGGAGTAACAAGAACCGTTAATCTGATATTTTGCTCTTGTTTTCCGTTTCCTCTAGAGCTTCGGGACGGGAACCTGGTTCGCTTGGATACCGCCCCGACTGCCACAAACCCCACGCCCCTGCACCGGGAGGCTTATCTTAAGCTATTACCCCACTTTTGTTTTGTGCCTGCAGTGGGCACATTTATCGGTATTGCATGATCTAACTCGCCTATTATTTTTTCTTCCTTTAATTTCTCCAGCCTCAACTCAAAATTCCGAAAGATTATCCCATGACCCCCCTCGAGTTTAAGTTTGTCCGTCCGCTGTTCTGTAATAACATCTACCCGGATGACAAATTGTGTAATTTGATTTTTCATGCCCCTAGGTAAGGTGAAACATCTGGAGAAATCACTTCGGTACTTGAATTGATGCCCCTCACCCCCGAGAGGGTTTATCACAGAAGTTAACGGTTTGTTAAGAGCATTGGTCGCCTACTCAGCCAACCTTTACCGTGTTCATCTCAATGTTATCGCCGCTTAATGATGCCGATGTTTCGAGGGCAGCAAATGTCGATGCTGGTGTTAGAATACTCAAGGAGCTGGAAAGGTATAAGAGGGTTGTACATGAGCATGTGGAGACTTCTAAACGGGATATCTCTGCTGGGTTCAAGATGCCTAGTCTTGTCGAGACTAGACTACTAGAGAAGGAGGAGGTCCGCGATGATTTTTACTTCGAATTTGAGAGGGGAGAGAGATTTCAGCAAAACTAGTGAAGACGAGGACATGGTTTTTGGTATGATTTTTTTCCGAACCCTGAGTACGGTTTCTATTTGCTGATTCTTTTGGAATTTGGGGGATGATGAAGAATCCGATCCTGATGAGGCGGAGGAAATGAATCAAGACGGAGAGAAGAGTAGTTGAATTGCCTACCAATTACATTTCTGTCTTACTGGTTATCGTTTTTTCTGTTCTGGAATCCTGAAGTCGTATTACAATATACTTTCCTTGCTACCTCTTTTCTCCCCACATCTTGTTTCTTGTTAATGTGCTCTTTTATTCTTGATCCTGTGCGATCAAAATTTTAGGGTTGCATCTTCCCCACTAATTTGAAACTCCCTCTTCAATCCTGTTTTATTTTGCTGTCAAATCGACATGTTTCACTTTGTGATGGCTGGTCAGAATTTCTTAGGCAGGAGATCGATGAGGGCGGCCGCAGCGCGGGGGGGATTCTGTTGCGGAGGGAGTCCGAGGAAGGTCAATATTCCTTTGATTCTAATAGCCATGTTGCCCTTAAGTCCATTCGTTTTTATATTTTTGTTATGACCTTATGAGGAATAACTGGATCATTGTCTACCATGTGTAATTGGTGATCGTGAGGCTGATTTCCCAAACACCCATATTCGAAAAAAGGGCTGGACGCCTCACGAGTGAGGAACCGTGATAATAGTCGCAAAAAAAAAAAGTGAAGCAGACTCAGGCGAGAATACAATAGAAATTAAATTCGGGGAAAATTTTTAGATGGACTTCCTCACTATTAGGTGGACTCGTTTTACCATGGAATACTGGTACTGCAGGGAGGGCTCGGTATTAACTAGCATAGCATAGGTTCCCTTCAGGAATACACGATATCATATGACCAGGTTTTCTCACACTGGTCTACGTATTACGGCATTTTGACAGATAATTTTTCAACCAGGTATTGAAATCAACATTTGTTTATTAACAGCTAAAACAATGAGCAGGCCCGAATCAAAAATGCATCTTTTTTTCATAGCCAATAAATAATTAGCCAGAAGAGATGGAAGTTTTCCACTTTCCTCCCAGAGGGTTTTTCTATTTTTCTGACATTTTCGATTTGAATTTTTTTAACGGATATCCTCTGAACTAGCCTAAGCATGGGTAAACAGGAAGCGCGTCCCCGGAAGCTATCTAAAGATAAAGGAAGTATCCTGAGAGTATCGCGAGTAGTATGATTTCTAACATAAAGGTGAATCGTGGTCGATTAGTTAATGATATCGAGATCTTAAGCGAAATCTATGATCTATGGAATAGTTCCCTGGTTTATTCAAATTCCGAGTGATTTGCTATGAAAAGCCTGCCGCTCGTTCACCAATATCTGCAGGCTGCCCAGGCGCCTACAGGCCATGCAGTCCAAACTCAAAATTTAAATAACCTAGCGGCTTCTTCTCTGACAACCCGAGGATATTACAATAAATGTTTATTAAATTTTAACCCAAAGGTACTTTTTTAATCGGGGGAGCTGTATGTACAAGTAGAGTAGATATAGACACTTTGGGAATTGCAGAATGCGCCCAGGGCTTGCATGCATAAACAAGGCTCCCCTCTATGAGGATACAAGGTTGAGCTCTAACCCTCCGAAAGACACACCTACAAAGTGATTTCTTATTCCCACCGGGTCCATTCCAGATCTTTGTAGGTGAATGATCGAAACAATACAAGTAGCGTTAGACAGGATGCAGGTAACCTCGGTAAAACGAATGCAAGTACCGATTGCTCACCGATTCCGGCAGCATTCCCGTAAGAGCATGGCACCAACAGCCTCAACTTCTCGTACGGGCGATTAGTCGTCCTCACTCGCGAGGTCAAAAACATCAAGCCTCATACCTTCTCTCTTTTACTCGAGGCTTCCAGAACGCCACCGTAACGGTGCCGACCTCGCCTCGAGCGATCACACCTTGATCCAACAGCACTAGTTTTAGGGGCTGATTCTAAGAGTGGAGTGCCGTAGGTTTGTTCCGCGGGATTACGAGAGGGGGCTTTTTTTTTGAAACGAGTCCTGTTATTGCGGAGTGTCGCATATGCTTGTAGGTGATAGGGGGGTAATGTACGTGTAGTTCTATTATGGAAGCAGATGGCATCTGTCATTAGGTGTCCATTTCACACTCCATGTTGGACTGCGCTGATAATACCGGTCGCTCGGGCCTGGAGTCAAAAAAAAGATAATTTTTTTGCTAGCCGTATCTAGGAGACAAGTCGGTGGCTGGTTTGTGAGATATATTTTCCTATTAGTCATGCACCTTGGCCGAAGAAATCATCATGGTTGTGCCACAGAAAGCCTCATCACCCCGCTTTCTTCAGCTCGGTTAACTGAATATTTATAAACATACCTCGACGAACTGCTATACCAGTTCTGCCTTCAACCAACGCCTGGGATAGGATATCATGGACCAAACTCGACTCATGCAATCGGTCAGCTTTGGCGACAGCAACACCAACTGCGGTAACATAAACACAAATTTCAATACCTTCTATTTGTCTGACGAGGATGCGCGCATTTTGCATTGGCTCTCTCCATTGGAGCCCAATCACCGACACCAGGGCGTACGCACCGACCGGGCCGAAGGTGTTGGGGAATGGCTTTTGGCAACGAGCGAATTTAGAGAGTGGAGAGGTAGTGAGGATGGAGTAGGAAAGGAGGTTTTGTTTTGCTCCGGGAGTCCGGGAGTAGGTAAAACATATCTATGGTAAGTAGCAGGATTATTTCGAAGAAGCGAATACTACTGATGGCTAGAACCCTAGCTCCCTTGTGATCGACAACTTGTGCGATCAGGCGGGGAAGGAAGATATCGCTGTTGTAGGCTTTTACTACGACTTCCTTTCACAGCAGGATCAAACAATCGCCAACCTCATGGGAGCTATTGTCAAGCAGCTAGTACGCAGAGGGGGAATCCCGGATTATCTACGGGAGGCGTTTCAAAAAGCAACAAGGAAATTCGGTGGTAGGGCACCGCGACTTGTGGATGTAATGGCGATATTAAAAAAAACAATTTCTTCGCTACCCCAGGTTTTCATCTGCCTCGATGCCTTGGACGAATGTTTACCGAAGTACCTCCCTGAGCTTCTCGAGTCACTGGGGGATATTGTTCGGGAGTGTCCTAGGACAAGAATATTCCTCACTGGGAGGCCTCATATCGGGGGAGATGTTCGAAGATATTTCTCCAAGGCGGTTGTGATACCGATTAGCCCTAGCCCTGGTGATATCCGGAATTATGTGGAGATGAGGCTGAACAGGGATGCCGAACCAGAGGCAATGAACACGGACTTACGGGCGGATATTGTGAGGTGTATTCAGGTGAATATATCTGATATGTGAGTAGGAGCATCCGGCACGCCCATACCATCGTTGATGTATAATTGCCAACGATTTTGTCTAGATTCCTGCTCGTATCGTTAAACATCGACGCTATTCTGGGAGAGGTCACAATTCGTCAGAGAAGAAAGAAACTGGAAGAAATGACACGGGGCAATGGACTGAGCGAGGCCTATACTGCAACCTTATCACGGCTCAAAGGGCAGAAGGGATATAAATCGGTACTCGGATTGAAGGTCTTGATGTGGGTGTTGTATTCGGAACGGCCATTGCGAGGCGAGGAGCTCTGTCATGCATTAGGAGTGGAGATAGGATCCGCGGATCTTGATCCTGAGAACGTTCCTGCGTTAAGGACACTTGTAGCATCTTGTCTTGGTCTTGTCACTGTGGAGGAATCTTCGTCCACTGTCCGACTAGTGCACTTTACTCTCAAGGAGCATCTATCTAGTGATCCAACACTATTTCATAATCCTCACTCAGCAATGGCGGAGGTTTACCTGACTTACCTCAATTTTAGATCTGTGTTGTGTCTTTCACCCACTCTTGATTCGGCCCCCGTAACAACCCCCCTTCTAGAATATGCTTCGGTTCATTGGGGGGTGCATGCAACAAAGGGGATGACTGAACCTATCAAAATACTTGCGCTGAGGCTCCTCGATAGATTTGATCAGCATATATCCGCTCATCTGCTGTTGTTGCACTATCATGTGATATTCAACGAACCATACTATAGCGAGGCGATAGGACCTAGGGCATTTACGGGACTCCACGGGGCAGCATTCCTGGGGATCGTGGAGATAGCTGCAGCATTGCTGGATATGAAGGAATGGGACGTTAACGCATTTGATTGTACGGGGAATACGGCTCTGACATGGGCAGCTCGGAGAGGGCATTCGGGGGTAGTAAAAATGCTTTTGGAACGAAAGGACATCAATCCCGACAAGGCAGACACAGGAGATAGCGGATGTGAACGGACACCACTCTTGTGGGCTGCTCGGAACGGGCATTCGGGTGTAGTCCAGATGCTTTTAGAAAGAGAAGACGTAAATCCCAGCGCGGTAGACTCCATGTTTGGCCAGATGCCACTCGCGTTGGCGGCTGAGAACGGGCATTTAGGAGTAGTAAAGATGCTGTTAGAACGAGAAGGCGTGAATCCCGACGAGGCAGACACCTGTTTTGGCAGGACACCACTCTCGTTGGCGGCTGCGAACGGGCATTTGGGAGTAGTAAAGATGCTGTTGGAACGAGAAGAAGTCAATCCTGGCGTGGGAGACATCCATTATGGCGAGACGCCACTCTTGTTGGCGGCCGAGAACGGGCATTCGGGAGTAGTAAAGATATTGTTGGAACGAGGGGACGTCAATCTCAACCAGGCGGAGACGGAATTTGGCCGGACGCCACTCTTGTGTGCGATTGAAAATGGGCATTGGGAGATAGTAAATATCCTTTTGGAACGAAACGACATCAATCTCGACCAGGCAGACACCTTTTATGGCCGGACGCCACTCTCGTGGGCGGCTGAGAAGGCGCCTTCGGAGGTAGTCAAGATGCTTTTGGAGCGAGAGGATGTCAACCCCAACCAGGCAGACACCTTTTATGGCAAGACGCCACTCTCCTATGCGAATTGGAACAAGCATTCGGGGATAGTAAAGATGTTTTCGGAACGGAGAGATGTCCTCGCCACCGTGCCAGATAACTAGAACTAAATTCCACTATCGCTAGCCTCCCCCAACGAACACTACAGAGCCGAAACAATCCCGCCGGAGCCATTGCCCCACAAAAAATCACGGCGTCGCAAAATCTCTCCCTTCCTCAGCTGTCCATCCGAGCGAGTCTGTGGTGGAGATGAAATTCAAATCTCATGATCTTAATGCCAACATATTAGGCTCTAACAGCCAGCCTGATACCCTACAGGTATCTCAGGGCGCGCAGCTGAGGCTATTAGGCTCGGGTTATTCTGTCTTCAAGTCTGCAGGTAGATGCCGCTCAAGGCAATCCTATTGGTGGCACTAACCGCTTTCTACCTTGCCTCTCAACCTCTCCGCCTCCGGGGTAACACTAAGGCCATCACCGCAACACTTATCAAATCCTCTAATTTGCAGTCGACCAGTAGTTTTCCATATGCCCCCTTATTCCTCCCTTCACCTTTCCCTTCCTCGAGCTTCCTTCCTAGTTACTAGATATATTGTTATTTTATAGAGGCTTGCTAGGTGGGGCCTTGGGGTAGGTGAGATTCCCACGCAAGTAGACCTTAATAATGGGTTTTTCAGGTTTCCTTTGGCTATTTATCGTTTATCGACTTTTGTGTGTTTTCCCTTTCCCTTTTCCCTCCAATCGAGTTCTACTTAGACTTGGTTATATTGCGCCACTCTTGTTCATTCAGATTAGTTAAGTCGGTATTTATCTTGTTTTGAGGACGGTGGGTATTGACGGATCCCCTCCGGCTACGGGCGTTCTTTTTGGTGGGATTTGGCAGGACGGATTATCGATGTCACGATAGACTGAAGATCAAAAGAAAAGAAAGACAAAAAGAATCATCCAATCCAAATCCCATGCGCAGAACAATTCTGGATCTCGTCCTCTCCGCTTGAGCATGTCCCCAGAACCGCCCTTTTAACTACCAAACATGATGACTAGCTATGACAAAACAATTGCGCAAATTTAGAAATATCAAAGCCCGCTAGGTGTTTCCCAACAACTCGCCCGACAGTATCTCAATGTAAATGTACAGTGTGGCCCACTACAAGCAATTTTGTATGAATAGGTGGCAAGTTTAAAGAAGACCGCCCAATGTCCGCAAGCCGCGGCTTAAATCCCCTTTGTAATTCCTTTCACGGTTACCACACTCTCACCGGGGGTCTCCTTTGCGAGCTCTCCTAATAAGATACGGCTCTACGATAAGCTAAACTAAGGACGTCCAAAATCTTTTAAAGACAACCATAGCCCTCTCTTTAGTTGGTATCCTTTGAATCCCAGCTAAAGGGTCAGTGGTTACCAACAAGATGGGAAGGGAGGCGTTTCTGTGGCGTGTGGCGTGGGCTAGTTGAGCTGGCTTCAATAAATATCGGAGGTTGTATTCTGGGGCAAGGCGGTGGGAATATCTATGGAGCGCAGTAATAGGTCTAGTTCTAATTCATAATGGCTTAGGGATAATATTATGAGACAAAAGCTTAAACAAAATCTAAAAGTTCTTCGCCAACAGGTGGTTCTAAAGCTCTCCCGGTTTCCATAATTGTGGATGGGGGGTCTTGCAGCTGGAGACTATTCGAGAGGGCTTGTGAAGTGAGGCCGTGGAATATAGGAATTAATCATGGTGGGGGTGCTTAAGCTTTAGCTGTGCTTGGTGAGCCTCGGGCTTCCACCACACTTTTTAGGCGACTAAGAGCCAAGAAAAACCACTACGCAAGATTGGTTCCGGGAGGAGTGGTGAGAACTAACATGGGGGAGGGGTCAACGAACAGGGGGGCTCAACGAACAGCCTGAACAAAATCTCAGCTTACTAAGTGATTTCTAGTAGAGTGTTCGCTGAGCCCCCCTGTTTGTTGACCCCTCCCCATGTTATTGCGACCAAAATTTTCTAATTGTACTGCCTTACTAAGCACTCTAAATCTAAAAAATTCATGAATTGAAGATCAATAGAAAAACCATGAAAATTCCGTGGAATCCATGGATCGGCTGCGACGAGTGAACCGAGCCGGCCCTAAGTTATGATTTCCAGGACGTCGAAGCTAGGGGTTGGATGAATGGCAACCCACTGCCTGGTAGATTTGCGGATGGGGACGGCATCCGGGGCCCGTTTTTAACAGAGGCCGAAAGATGTAATATGAAAGACGGGGTGGTTTCTTGGTTCTTCTTTTGCCAGTCATGGTTCTTCAACAAGGGATGAGCGATAGAGGTCTGGGGGACCAACGTTCGCTCAAGTTCTACGCGCGGGTCATGTTTCTTCGGATAGAGGGTGTGAAAGTGTTTTATCATTTGTGGCGCTGTTTGACACAAAGTGACGGGACTAGTCAGGCATGGCCCGCAAAAAACAAATCCTGTAACCTTGTGCCAAACTGAGCCACAAATGATAAGTCACTTTCACACACCACCGAGCACCTGTAGCATGGTGGTCGGGAGGCGGCACAGCCCCCGGATGCAAGCTCCCACCGTGGGGTCTCTAAAATGCGTCAGCCTTCTACGCGCAGTGACTCATTGCAAGTTTGTAGTTCTATCTACAGCACCTCGGCTAAAATTAATCGACTAGAAGCAGTGGGAAGGGTCATTAACAGAATTGTTAAAAGTGAGGAAGGGTAGGATCGCGGTTGATGAGTTCGGTCAATCTGTTTTCTTATGCCTGAAAGACAAGAGATCCAGTTCATGACATCGATGTATCTTCAGCGAAATCTATAGCCTACCCGAGTACTAGTTTCCTCGCAGTTTTATTCCAATTCCAAGCGATTTTCTGTGAAAAGCCTACAGGTCGATCAAAAATATGGTACCGTAAAAACTCGAATAGAAGAAAAATGTGCTAGGACGTTGTAGTTTCCTCTCCTAGTAAGGCTCTGTCCATATTTCTTTTGTTTTGTCTCAACTGAAGGCTGGGTTTGCGGTGTTTTCCCCTCGCTTAGCTGAGAAGGGAAATTCCAACGTCCTAGCACATTTTTCTTCTATTCGAGTTCTTACGGTACTTGTACTCGAGTACCTGCACGCTGCCTAGAACCCTGAGGTCATGCAGTCCGAATTAAAAATTTAAATAACCCGGCCGCTTCTTATATGACAGCTTGAGACATCCATCATAAATATTTATTCAATTTTAACATAATAGCAAATTATTATTTTTTCATCGGGGCAGCTGTATCTAGAGTGGGTATAGACACTTTGGGAATTCCAGAATACTAACCAAGGGCTGAAATGCAGAGACAAGGCTCCCCTCTGCTGGAGTAGAGATGAGGATGCAAGGTTGAGTATTGACTCGCCGGGAGATGCCTAACAAGTTATTCTTATTCCTCCCCCGGACCTATTCAACATCTTTGAAGGAGAACAACCAAAACAAAAGCGTGAGACCGGATGCATATACTCGGACAGGGTCAAAAAGGGCGGAAAACTTTCGGTGGCAAAACAAGGATAGAGGGGCTGATCGATCAGGAGTAAGTGGAAAAAATGGGTGTTATAGGATGCTATTAACCTAGAGCAGTTGCAGTGCAGTTGCAGTGCAGTTGCCATTGTATTCTCATGATGGGTCTTATTAAGAATCTGATGGTACAAGGCCAAATTGATACCCAGGGGGGGGGGGAATCAGGACTTTTGGAATAATTCTTCAAGAGGTTAATATAAATGCTTGGGTTCAACTGCAGACTGGCGATTCCATCATCATCTAAATGTCATCTAAATGGTCAAGGCTCATACTGGGATACTTATTTCTTCAGTCCGGATTTCCGATGTCCGCCAAGGCAATAATTTTTCCACTATTGCAACTTCTTTCATAACAACCCCACCTGATCTTGCTGATCATTTTTTCCGTCCTTTTTGACCCTGTCCGAGTAAGCTCGGTAAAACGAATGAAAGTCCCGATCGCGCCCCACATCTGCCGGCATTCGCTCCTGGCGCCAACAGCCTCAATCCCGATACGGCAATTACTCAGCCTTACAGGCTAGGTCAAAAATATCAAGCCCTAATCCATTACCTTCACCCTTTGATTCGAAGTTGTCGGAACGCGACCGGTAGCGGTGCCGACTCTTCTGTGAGCGATCATAGGGCGATACAACAGTAATGGTTTTTGGGGTTAATTCCAAGAGCATAGTTCCATAGGTTTGTTCCGTTGACTCAAGGGAGGGGTTTTTTTTTTGAACTAGATTCAATTATCGGGGAGTGTGGTATTTGCGGGTAGGAATTAGGTAGGTAGTCTAGTTCTATCACCGGTAGGGGAGGGGAAGGCGAATGTCATTAGAGTGTTCACTTCCCACAGCACTTTGGCCTGCGCTCTAGCCTGTCGCTGGGGCCTGGAGGGAGAAAAAGACAGATTTTGCGCCGGCGCTATGGGAGGCGAGTGGGTGGATAGGTTTGTGCGACCTATTTCCTATTGGTTGTGCGCCTTGGCTGAAGGGAAGTGATTGGATAATGATCGGCACAACAAGCCTCATCACCCCGCTTTCTAACCTCTGTCCACCCAATATTTAAAAATTCCTTCATACCTCCACGAACCGCTATACCGTTTCTAACTTTATCCAACACATTGGACATCATGGCCCAAAATCCCCTTATGCAATCGGTTAGCCTAGGAGACGGCAACAAGAACCGCAACGACATAATCGGCAGTCCCAACAACACCTTCTATTTGTCTGACGAGGATACGCGGATTTTGCGTTTGTTCTCTCCATTGGAGCCGAATCACCGACATCAGGGCGTGCGCACCGACCGATTCGATGGTGTTGGAGAATGGCTTTTGGAAACGAGCGAGTTTAGGGAGTGGAGAAATGGTGAGGATGGAGCAGGTAGGCAGGTGCTGTTTTGCTCCGGGGATCCGGGAGTAGGCAAGACATACCTGAGGTAAGTTGCAAGAATCTTTCGAAGAAAATAATAATACCGACGGCTAGAACCCCAGCTCCCTTGTGATCGACAGCTTATGCGATCAGGCGGGGAAGGAAGATATCGCCGTTGCAGGCTTGTACTGCAACTTCCTTTCACAGCAAGATCAAACAATCGCCAACATCATGGGAGCTATTCTCAAACAGATTGTACACCGAGGAGGAATAACTTTACTGCATCATATACGAGAGGTATTGCAAATCAGACAAAAAGAATTCAGTAGTAAGGCGCCGCGAGCTGTAGACTTGATAAGAATGTTGAAAATCGCAATTGCTTTGCTACCCCGGGTTTTCATCTGTCTCGATGCCTTAGACGAATTTTTACCCAAGTACCTGCCTGACCTTCTCGAGTCGCTAGGAGATATCATTCGGGAGTGCCCTAAGACGAGAATATTCCTCACTGGGAGGACTCACGTCGGAGGAGATGTTCAAAGATATTTCTCCAAGGCGGTTGTGATACCGACAAGCCCTAGCCCTGGCGATATCCGGAATTATGTGGAGATGAGGCTGAACAAGGACACCAAGCCAGAGGCAATGAACGGGGACTTACAGGCGGATATTGTGAGGGCTATTGAGGAGAAGATATCTGATATGTTAGTAGGAGCATTCGTCACCCCTACACCATCATTGATATATATTTTCTAACGACTTTGCCTAGATTCCTGCTGGTATCGCTAAACATTGACGCTATTCTGGGAGAGGTCACAATATGTCGGAGAAGAAAGAAGGTTGAAGAAATGATACGGGGCAATGGACTGAGCGAGGCCTATACTGCAACAATATCACGAATCAAGGTCCAGAAGGGATATAAAGCGGCACTCGGATTGAAGGTCTTGATGTGGGTGTTGTATTCGGAACGACCATTACGAGGCGAGGAGCTCTGTCATGCATTAGGAGTGGAGATAGGATCTGAGGATCTGGACCTGGAAAATGTTCCCGCATTAAGGACACTTCTAGCATCTTGTCTTGGTCTTGTCACCGTCGAGGAATCTTCATCCACGGTCCGGCTAGTGCACTTTACTCTCCAGGAGCATCTTTCAAGTGATACCGCCCTATTCCGTAGTTCTCACTCAGCAATAGCCGAGGTTTGCCTGACATACCTCAATTTTGGATCTGTGAGGCGTCTATCACCAACTCTTACTTCGGCCCCCGGAACCACGCCCCTTCTAGAATATTCTTCGGTTCATTGGGGGGAACATGCAAGAAAGGGGATGACGGAAGACATCAAAATACTTGCGCTAAGGCTCCTCGATAGATTTGATCAACATATATCTGCCAATGTGCTGCTGTTCCACTATCATCACGAGATACTCGGGGGAGAATACTGTAGCGGGGCGGCAGGACCTGTGGGATTCACAGGGCTCCACGGGGCGGCCTTCCTAGGAATTGGGGAAATAGCCGTAGCACTATTGGACCTGAAGGAATTGGACGTCAATGCACCAGATTGTACGGAATACGGTTCTCACATGGGCAGCGGCAAGAGGGCGAGAGGAGGTAGTAGGGATACTTTTGGAACGGGAGGGCGTTAATCCTAACCGGGCATACACCAAATATGGCCTGACGCCACTCTCGTGGGCAGCTCAGAACGGGTATTTGGAAGTGGTAAAAGTGCTTTTGGAGCGAGGGGATGTCGATCCCAACCAGACGATCTACCGCTACGACCGAACGCCCCTTGCGTGGGCGGCTGAGAATGCGCATTTGGAACTAGTAAAAGTGCTGTTGGAACGAGAGGACGTCAATCCCAATCAGATAGCCACCCAATATGGCCAGACGCCACTCTCATTGGCAGCTAAGAACGGGCATTCGAAAGTAGTACAAGTTCTGTTAGAACGAGGGGACGTCAATCCGAATCAGGTAGATACCAACTAACATCATTTACCTAGAAGCCGCTCGGCACCGGGATGCGGCTCCTCATAGCAACCACAGGAAAATCAAATGTATATTAGATTATCTACATAAATAGTATTGATATCATATCAAAGGTTTGTTAGAAAGTACTTTTCAATATAGAGAATCAGAATCTGTAGTTTTTATTTAATAATAAAAAAGTAATTCTTCTTGTACACTCACTTTATTCCA
>Ga0307509_10005551_pt1 | contig 17492 bp, 12 predicted proteins | sample 10_EM_MG_FD_202245 | JGI IMG/M metagenome (GOLD analysis project Ga0307509, IMG submission 202245) | Populus trichocarpa ectomycorrhiza microbial communities from riparian zone in the Pacific Northwest, United States - 10_EM | ecosystem: Host-associated > Plants > Roots > Unclassified | place...
TAACGAAACCCATATTAATTGAGACAAGATGATCATTCGCAATACACACCTTAAATTAACCGCTCTGTACGACGTCCAATTATTCGAGTTCTTGCGGTATTATTGTCTTGAGTTGAGAAGATACGCCCCAATGCCGGCGACCTACCCTCCGGTCGCGTAATTTTCACTCCCGTCGGTCGACACATGAAGCAGAATCAGCAAACACCGGGCTCGCCCTAAATATAGAGCCGCATCCCGAAAGTCTCCCGATTCTTCCAAGTACAGTGATACTTGTCCTAGGAAACGCGTCTCTTACCAGTAAACGGAGACGGCTAAACGACGGAAGGCGGAAGACAGAATAGCAAAATGGCGGCTGTGAAACGAAACGCCATGATCCGGCCACACAAAGGTCAGATCTCCAACTCACAACTTGGAGAAGGGAGCTTATTCAACTGCTCGCCCACGCTCACGACTCACAATGCTTAGCTAACCAAACTAACTAGCGGTAAAAGACAGGAGTATATATAAAACAATAACGAAGCCTTCCTGCCATTCTCCCATCGATCGCGACACAGGTCCATTCTCTTCCACGCATGTCCCCCTTTCTCTTCCGCAAAAACTCTTATACCAACAAAGGGGAGACAAACATCACAGAGAAAACTTCCTCATGCTCCATAGTCCCCGCGCATCCAACTCCTTCCCATATCGTTCCGGTGCTGCATACATCCCAGATGCATATCCCTGGGGATTGTCAGAAAGATAACGGGATAGGTTGCACATATACTAAGTATGCCGGGTGGCATTAAAGGCTTCCAACACACCCTGCCGTATCGCTTCCGGGCTTCCACATTCATCCCCACGGATGTATCGATCTAGAGCGCATGTCCAAAACCATTGTTTGAATGATCAAGGGGTAAGCTGTGCGCGCAATGGGTCTCATGCCAAGCAGCATTGAAGACTTTCAACAACCTTTACATCCCATGATGCAGTAAAACAAATTGGGATAAAGGTTTCCTATAACGAGTGATAACTTGCACGAACCAAATATAATCGACCTTGGCAGTAGCACCCCGGTACCGTAACACTACTTCCTGACTGAGCGATGACGGTTCTGTGGGAAATAAGAGTGTCACAGCAGTAGACGATGAAGTCAGAAAATCCGCGTCGAAATTAAGCATCATACCCTGTATTACATAATAAGAAGAATATGAAATATAAAAAATCCACCACTTGCGCCTCACACTCATCCTTTCAAAACCAAACTACCGGTGGAGACAGGTGTATAATTGAAAACTTACCCAGAAAACAAAGTCCTGATCCTTCCATGAATCACGACATCTCTGGATAGTTCCGGCTTCAAATAATTAATAAAAGAATGGGATGGGCAATGAATTGCTTGAATCCGTCTAATTAGCAACATTGCGGGGATTTCACATCACCCGCTAGAGAGAGAGATACCCACCTCGAAGGAAGGACGCAGGAGGGATTGAGTTCATATGGTGTGGACCCAGTTCCACAACTGCCAAATTTTAGAGTGCTACTTGAGTATAAACTAACTCAGTCTCTTGAGATCTCGGCTGAGTCGGAAATAGGCCAACAGTTGCAAGCTCGAACTATAATGGGGCTAGGCTATAGTGGAGGTATAACTAGAGACTTGGTTCTCTCGTGCCTTACTTACTAGCTAGCCAAACCATGAGTATATAAGGAATGTAAGGGAGTCATCCTGATCGCTCCATCGCTCCCAACACCTGGCGATATCTCCCCACGTAAATTATACCCCCATTTGCCTGTCTACTTCTGTAACAATAATGGACAGACATATCACACCGATTGAACGCTCCCCGTCAATCATTCTAACTCTAGAACAAATCTAATCTCGAAAGATATTCTGCAAACTCCTATCGTCAACTGCAAATACCCTCTAATTCCGGCAGGTCTCACATCTATCTTCATCCGTCGATTCTGGTAACTTCGGTCAGCACTTGAAAGAAAAACATGAGGATCTGGCAGGAAGACTCTTTTTTTAAATTTCCACAAAGTTGGAGATATCTGGTGAGTCTATCTCTACTCCCCCTGTTTTTCCTTTCTTCGGCCTATGCCGCCTAGCCTTCTAGGCATGATGGCTCTATTGTTAACGGGTAGCAGGAGATACGGCAGGCGGAAGAAAGGAGCACAATATGTGTGATTAGATCTTCAAGATCGCTATATATGTCCCCTCATTGTATAAATTAGTACATATAGATTAGAGGAGGCAAGATTGGGATATTTCCCAAAAGAGATTCTACTGGAATCCCATATACTATACTCCAATAAAAAGTCCGTTGTATTATTAAATAAAGGAATTAGGAAATATAAGAACGGTATCATAGGAGGCGGGGTTCCCCCCCCAAAAAAAAAATGAAGAAAAAAAACTTCTAAATTAAATTAATCCTCAGAACGCCAGGAAGAGATTTTAGGGAAATAAAAAATGACAATGTCCTTCATCTTATATATCTCATACTTGATGGCATGATCACCCTCGACCAGCTTAAGATTTCCGGTACTCAGAAACGACGACATAGGCAGGACGGTCTAGGGGACTTAGACTTAGGAAGGCATGAGAATTCGGGGAGAGGATAGAAATAGTTGTAAAGCGTCTGTTAATGCTGTGAAATGGGCGCATGGGAAGGGGCGAAGACTGCGAAAGAGGTAATATCTTATACCGTGCTAGGAGTTGCAGGCTTTCGGGCATTGAGTAGCTTCACTACCCTAGCAGGTGATTTCCGGTGGCCCACCAAAGAGTTGCTCAGCTAGAATTCTGAGGCCGATCGGGGGTAACGTTTTCCCGTTCCAACAGTAGCTTCACCGCTGCATCATGCCCATTCTGGGTGGACCACGAGAGCGGTGTTTGGCCATCATTGTCAGGCCTATCGGGACTAACGCCTTCCCGCTCCAACAGCAGCTTCACTACGCCAACTTTCCCGCCCCGGGCCGCCCACAAGAGCGGTGTTTTCCCACCATTGTCAGGCCTATCGGGGCTAACGTCTTCCCTCTGCAATAGTAACTTCACTACTTCATCGCGCCCATACTGGGCGGCCCGCAAGAGGGGCGTTCGGCCGAAATTGTCAGGACGATCGGGGCTAACGTCTCCTCGTTCCAATAGTAAGCTCACTACTCCACCATGCCCAGCCATGGCAGCCCACGAGAGCGGTGTTAAGCCATTGTTGTCTGGGCTATCGGGGGTAATGTCTTCCCGTTTCAATAGTAGCTTCACTACTCCATCATGCCCATTCCAGGCGGCCCGCGCCAGCGATGTTCGGCCATCATTGTCAGGTGCATTGAGGCCAATGTCCTTCCGTTCCAACAGTAGCTCCACTACTCTATCACGCCCATTCCTGGCGGCCCACGAAAGCGGTGTTTGGTCATAATTGTCAAGTCGATCGGGGCAAACGTCTTTCCGTTCCAACAGTAGCTTCACTACTCCATCATGCCCATTCCGGGCGGCCCACAAGAAAGCTGTTTGGCCACAGTTGTCAAGCCCATCGGGGCAAATGTCTTCCCGTTCCAACAGTAGCTTCACTACTCTATCATGCCCATTCCGGGCGGCCCACAAGAAAGCTGTTTGGCCACAATTGTCAAGCCTATCGGGGCAAATTTCTTCCCTTTCCAATAGTAGCCTGACAACACCACCTTTCCCGTTCCGGGCGGCCCACAAGAGTGGTGCTTTGCCACCATTGTCAATCCTATCAGGGTTAACATCATCCCGTTCTAAGAGAAGCTTCACGACCGCATCATGCCCATTCCGGGCAGCCCACGAGAGCGGTGTTTGGCCGTCATTATCGGGCCTATCGGGACTAACGCCTTCCATTTCCAATAGCAGCTTCACAACACCACCTTTCCCATTCCGGGCGGCCCACAAGAGCGGTGTTTTACCAGAATCGTCAGGCCTATCGGGGCTAACGTCATCCCGTTCCAATAGTAGCTTCACTACTCCACCATGTCCATTCTCGGCGGCCCACGAGAGCGGTGTTTGGCCATGATTGTCAGGCCTATCGGGGTTAATGCCTTGCCGTTCCAACAGTAGCTTTACTACCCCATCGCGCCCATACCGGGCGGCCCACGAGAGCGATGTCTGGCCATCATTGTCTGGCTGATCTGGGCTAATGTCTTTCAGTCCCAATAGTAGTTTCGTCACTCCACCATGCCCATTACAAGCGGCCCACGAGAGGGGTGTTCGGCCACCATTGTCCGGCCTATCGGGGTTGACGTATTTCCTTCTAAATAGTATACTCATTACTTCCCGCGCTCTATGTTGACGGCCTATGCCCCCAGGGTTGATAAATAGAGGACCGAGAAATAGTCTAACCACGCCTTCATGTCCACTCCCAGCAGCCCATGAGAGTGCCGTTCGACCATATTCTGTGTCCAGCATATCAGATTGGATATGCTTATGCCCTATAAGCAATTTTACTACTTCTTCACGCCCATACCTCGCTGCCCACATAAGCGGCGTTAGACCTGCACTATCTCTGCGGTTCACATCCCATTTCTTCGTCTTCATCAAATCAATTGCAACTTCGGCAATGCCAAAATGCGAAATGCAGTGAAGCGCAGAAAATGGCTTCATACCAGTAAGGTGGGGAGCGAAGAACTCTTTCTTGGCAGACTCCCAAAGTAGCTCGGCTGATATGTGCCTATTGTACTGATCAAGAAGGTCAAGTGCAAGTGATCTTGATCGATCTGAGAGCTCGATTCGCATGTGGGTTCCCCAATGTAAAGAGGAATATCCTAGGAAAGATGCCATTCGGGGTTCACGGGAGGAGTTGGCCGAGAGACCCTTGATGGCCTGGAAGTTGAGATATGTCAAACAAGTTTCGGCCATTTTCGAGTGAGGTCTGTCAAACAAGTCCGCATGCCCGGAAAGATACTCTTTGAGCGTGAAATGTATCAGTCTAATGGTTGAAGATCCTTCGTCGACCGCCGCAAGTCCTTGACAACAGCTTAGCACTGTCTGGATCGAAGGGACATTGTTAGGATTAATGTCGGTTGATCCTATCTCGACAGCTAGCGCCTGACATATCTCATCGATACTTAACGGCCTCTCCGAATGTGAGATCCACATTAGAGCCTCCATCCCGAGTCTTGTTCCATCCCCTTCCTGTGCCTTTATCCGCTCTATAGTTGCATCGTACGCCCCTCCCAAGCCCAGACCATCTGTCATTGCGCTAAGTTTCTCTCGCCTCCGATGGAGTGTCGTTTCCTGCAGAATGGCCTTGATGTTTAGAAACACCAGCAGGAATCTGGACACACATCTGTCAGCTCATGGTTTTACACATCTCTCAATGTCTTTGGTCACTACTAACATCTTTGAAACCGACTCGGGAATTTTCTTTATAATGTCCGCCTCCAAGCCCTTTTCCATCGCGTCCGGCGTTGCATCCTTTTTCAGTTCCGCTCGAAGAAATCGAACGATATCGTCGTTGGTTGGTATAATGGGCACAGCCACTACCCTCCTAGGAAAATGTTTCTCCACCTCCTCTCGGATCTGCAATCTTCCGGCCAGGAATAGCCGTGTGTTCGGGGACTTGTGTAAAATTTGATTGAGTGAATCAAGCAGCTCCACGCGATACTCAGCCATGCATTCGTCGACGGCATCAATACATATGTAGGTGGGCCGCGAGGACGAGATATCCTGCAACATCTCAATGATTTCCCTCGGTCCGAGCCTCCGGCCCCCGATGACCTTTTTCTGGTCTCGGAAGGCCTCGGCGATCTTCGCCGGAATCTCTTCGAGTCCACAAACAACCTGCTTCAGGAGGGAGCTTAGAGTACTCATCGGAGATTGCTCCTTCTGGGTCGCGAAGTCGAAGTAGAAGCACGCGACCGCAACATTTTGTCCCCTCACCCCATCGCCTAATTTATCTATTACCAAAGAGCTGGTATCGCAGCTTCTTAGTAACTCCTTTGCCTTGTGGAGAATATGATTTTTTACCTAATGTAGGTCTTCCCGACTCCCGGATCTCCGTAGCAAAGTAAGACCGAATTACTGGGTTCGTCACCGTGAATGCCGTTAGACCAGTTCTGATATTCTTCTGTTTGTAAGAGCCAGTCTCCCACATCTTCGACTCGGCGCTCTCTGATGTCCTGGTGTCGGATGCTGGGTTCCAGTGGAGATAGCCATGCGAGGATCTCGGCCGCCTCTTCACTACCGAAACTCACGTTATACACATTGTTGAATGAGTTCGTATTATTGTTACAGGAGTTTTTGTTATTGAAAGAGTTGCTACTTTCCCCGCGATGAGATTGCGACATTTCCGTTTTGTTGGTGCTTGGAGCGTTGCGTATTCAATGCAGAGGATTCAAAAGATGAGTTGTGGAGTACGGTATGATCGATTGATCGATAGAGTTCTCGAGGTTGAAGAAAAGCGGGGTCGCCCATACAGTATCTTGCTGCTTTGTTAAGGAACACGAACACCCGGCCCAATCAGCTTGTCACAGACCCCACGTGATTTACCTTTAACTAAATTTCCAAGCCATCTCCTATAAGAACATAATTACCCCGACATCTCCGAATATAAGTTATAAAACAAGAATTTCTACATCCTGAGTACCCTAGAAATACGTTCCCATAATAACCGAGGAGAGCGTTAATACTATATGTGATTGTAGTCTGATGTTGTGAGAGGGGATTGTTATGTAGATGGACGCCCCGCATCTCCAGGCAACGCGGGAGTATTTTAACCAAAATGCTGTTCAAGTCACTATTATCTAGGTATATGCATAGGATGGTCGACAAATGACGAGTTATGAAGTAAAACTCGGTGGGCAGTCCTTGGCCGGGCTCGATTCAATTGGGTTTATCTACGTAGAGCTAGATTAGAAGCACCGCCGGCCCGAATGTACAGCTCTCACAACCTTGCGTCCGTGAGAAAGGCAAATCCAGACCTCGCCTATCCCACAGTACTGTAGACCTAGAAAGTACTCGTACAGTACCACATGCATACCCCATAGCATCAGCTGAGAAGTCCATCAGAGACACGGTAACCGCAAACCTGAAATATGTCTGCATAAATAACCGAATATCGCGATGCAACGGGCGCACCATCTCGAGACCAGACTTCTCTGTGAGTTTCGAAGCCTGGATTGGCATGAATCTCTTGCCCTTAAGGCATAATAAATAAGATTGAATCAACAAATGACAGCCAAAACTGCAACTAAATTATTATTATTTTTAAAAAAACAAGTACATAATCCTAATTAGCGTCATGTCATCACTCTGGCTATGATACGGTAGATAATAGTCTTTTGTCGTGGTAAAGGTAGGGGCAGGGTTAGGGAGTGATAGGGCGATATGGCGCTCTAGAACCTAGCGAGGTCAAATGTTCGGTTACCGTAGTATCGCGGCACCCTCAGATTCGTTCCCTGCTCAAATTCGGTTTCTGGGCTACGCAGGACAGGTATCACCATCACCCAGTACGCAACATGTGATTATCTGCCGTGAATATGTCGCGTTTTTAGTCAGATTCTTACTGGTACAGCTACTACAAACCTGCGTAGCCCAGAAATCGAGTTTGAGGAGGAAGCGAATTTGAGGAGGAAGCGAATTTGAGGGTGCCGCGATACTATTTATGCCAAGGTGCAATATCGGCACTTACCGCTTCGCTTAGAATCCTCACTGCATTAACCTTAACCCGAACCACCAACCGGTTTTGAGGCTCATATCATATTTCTAGCCATTGGACTGGCCCGATCGGGATCTCAGGGAAACTACTGCAGGTAAACCGTGTGATAGCCAGCATTTATCACCCCTACTCAACTCCAGTTAGTTACCGTAGTTCATGGCTGTCAAAACTTTTACTATATTAATAGTCTAGGATATACTCGAGTAGGTCTCTGATTTCTTTTGCGGCTTAGCTCGGAGCATGCATGAGAGGATAAGCGAGAGTGAGTACGAGCAGTGCACCACTTATTATTTTTTATCGATGTTGAGATTACAAGGATCATTTAATTGTCAGTTGGGGGAGATGAGTTCCAATGCTGGCGACCTACCCTCGGTCACGTAATTTTGACTCCCGTCGACACATGAAGCAGAACCAGCAAACACCGTGCTCACCTTAAATATACAGCCGGATCCCCAAAGTCTCCCTATTCTTGCAAGTACAGTGCTACTTGTCCTAGGAAACACCCCTCTTACCTTAGTAAAGGGAGGCAGCTGAACGGCGGAAGACAGGCGACAAAACAGCAAAACAGCGGCCGTGAAACGAAACGCCTTGGTCCGGCTACACAAAAGTCAGATCGCCAACTCACAACTTGTAGAAGTAAGCTTTTCATCCAACTGCTCGCTCACGCTCATGGCTCACGATGCTCAGGTAACCAAACTAACTAGCGGTAAAAGACAGGAGTATATATAAAACAATAACGAAGCCTTCCTACCATTCTTCCATCAATCGCGACACAGGTCCATTCTCTTCCATGCATGTCCCCCTTTCCCTTCCTCAAAAACTCTTATACTAACAAAGGGGAGACAAACATCACAGAGAAAACTTCCTCATGCTCCATAGTCCTCGCACATCCAACTCCTTCCCATATCGTTCCGGTGCTGCATACATCCCAGATGCATATCCCTGGGGATTGTCTAAAAGATAACGAGATAGGCTGCACATATACTGAGTATGCCAGGTGCCATTAAAGGCTTCCAACACACTCTGCCGTATCGCTTCCGGGCTTTCACATTCATCCCGGCGAATGTATCGATCTAGAGCGCATCTCCGAAACCATGATTTGAATGATCAAGGGGTAAGCTGTGCATGCAATGGGTCGAGCATGCCGAGCAGCATTGAAGACTTTCAACAACCTTCACATCCCATGATGCAGTAAAACGACTTGGGATAGAGGTTTCCTATAACGAGTAGTAACTTGCACGAACCAAATATAATCGACCTTGGCAGTAACCCCCCGGTACCGTATCACTACTTTCTGAGTGATGACAGTTCTGTGGGAAATATGGGCGGCACAGCAGTAGACGATAAAGTCAGAAAATTCACGTCGAAATTAAGTACTCTGTATTATATAATAAGAATATGAAATATAATTTCCACCACTTGCACCCCACACTCATCCTTTCAAAACCAAACTACCGGTGGAGACAGGCGTATCATTGGGTATGATTGATACCCAGAAAACAAGTCCTGATCCCCCCACGAATCCCGGCACCTCTCTATTTCCCACATACCCCTATTCCTCCGTGCGCCCCCATGATAACGAAGGCAAGTCATTTCAGCATCATCTATTGTTAAACAATCTACCGGTATCCCGTTTCCAAACCATTCGCAAGGCGCCTGAAACGATCCCTTAAACTCCCATCAAACTATCGAAGTCAAGCACATTCTTCTACCACGAGTGAGTGTCTATGATTTTTTAGATTAGATTTATTACCATCTCCGGACAGTTCCTACTTCAAATAATAAAAGAATGGGATGGGTAATGACGTACTTGAATCCTTATGATTAGCAACATTGCGGGGTTTTCACATCACCCGCTAGGGAGAGATGCCCACCTCGAAGAATACAGGAGGGGTGAGTTCATATGTAGTCCTAGTTCCACAACAGCCAAATTTTATGGTACTGCTCGAGTGGGAACTAGCTCAGTCCCTTCAAGATCTCGGGGGAGTTAGAAACAACTTAACGGTCCGAAGCTCGAGATAGAATCAAGCGAGGATATAGGTAAGGAGTAAATGAGAAACTTTGTTCGCTCGTCCTCTACTACCTTAACTGGCCAAAGCAATAGTTCCTACGGGATGTAAAAAAATCATCTTGATATTAGAGTGCCGTTGCTCCCCACACTAATGCCGATTTCTCTATTTGCTTAGGAACTTCCGTAATAATAAAAGAAAAACCATGCCACAAAACCTTCTCCGTCAATGGTTCTAACGCTAGAACAAATGCAATCCTTAAAAACTTCCTGTACACATGCCTCCATTGTCAATTACAACACTCTCCGCTTCCGGTAACTGTCACATGTATCTTCACCAATCAATTCTGACCACTCTCAGCCACCATCAAATTAACTAAAATGAGGGGCTCTCTGAGGAAGCCCTCTTTTGAATTTTCAACTAGGTTAAAGATATCAATTCACTCTATTCTTGCCCCCCTGGTTTCTCCTGTCTTCTATTTATTCTATCCGGCCTTGTAGGTATGATGGCTCTGCTGCTACCCGAGTAGCAAGCTGTAGGGGGTAGGGTAGAAGGGAGAAAGGAGCACAGTATTTGAAATTGGATATTCAAGATCGCTCTATAAGTCTTTTCACTATATAGTATAGTACACAAAGGCTATGCCAATTTCATTTTGACTTGGCCGAACCGGACTGTACATCAGCACGCTATCTGCAGGCCGGCCTGTCGACCTGCGAACACTGTACAAGAGGCAAGATTGAGAGACCTCGCAAAGGAAATTCCGCCCTAATGCCATATGCGATGCCCCAACTAAAGTCGGTTCTATTATTAAGTATAGGAATGGAGGAATACAAGAAGATATCATAGAAGGCGGTGTTCCCCCCCACCAAAAAAAAAAGCTCTAAATTAATCCGTAAAACGTCAAAGAAAAAGAGAAAAAACAGGGAAATCAAAAAAAGTGACATTCATCTATCTATCTCAGACTCGATGGCGTGAACACCACCGACTAACTTGACATTTCCGGTACTATCAAATGACGACGTGCGCAAGACAGTCGGATCGTCCTGAGAGGTCGAATGAGAATAAGGGGAGATTGTAGAAATAGGGTCAAAGCGCCTGCGGATGTGAAATGGGTAGGCGTGAGGATAGCGAAAGAGGTGATATATTATACGGTGCTAGGAGTTGCAGGCTTTCGGGCCTCGAGTAGCTTCACTACCCTATCGTGCCCATTCCGGGCGGCCCGCAAAAGCGGTGTTTGGCCACTATTGTCAGGACGGTCGGGGCTAACGTCTTCCCGTTCCAACAGTAGCTTCACTACTCCATCGTGCCCATTCCGGGCGGCACACGAAAGCGGTGTTTGGCCACTATTGCCAGGACGATCGGGGCTAACGTCTTCCCGTTCCAACAGTAGCTTCACTACTCCATCGTGCCCATTGTGGGCGGCCAACAAGAGCGGTGTTTGGTCGTATTTGTCAGGCGTATTGGAGGTAACGTCTTCCCGTTCTAACAGCAGCTTTATTACTCCATTGTGCCCGCTCTGGGAGGCCAACAAGAGCGGTGTTCGGCGATAATTGTCATGCCTATTGGGGTTAACGTCTTTCCGTCCCAACAGGAATTTCACTACTCCACGATGCCCATTCTGGGCGGCCAGCAAAAGCGGTGTTTTGCCATCTTTACCCTGCCTATCAGGGCTAACTTCTTCACGTTCCAACAGTAGCTTCACTATTTCCTCATGCCCATTACCGGCGGCCATCATGAGCGGGGTTTCATTAATATTAGCAGGCGTGTCGGGGGAAACATCTTCCCGTTCCAGCAGTAGCTTCACTACTCCGCCGTGCCCCTTAAAGGCGGCCCAGAAGAGCGGTGTTCGGCCGCCTTTGTCAGGCGCATTGGGGGTAACGTCTTCCCGTTCTAACAGCAGCTTTATTACTCCATTGTGCCCGTTCTGGGAGGCCAACAAGAGCGGTGTTCGGCGATGATTGTCAGGCCTATTGGGGTCAACGTCTTCCCGTTCCAATAGTAGCTTCACTACTCCATCATGCCCATTCTTGGCAGCCCACAAGAGTGGTGTTTCGTCACAATTGTTTGGCCTACCGGGGCAAACGTCTTTCCGTCCCAACAGAAGTTTTATTACCCCAATATGCCCATTACAAGCCGCCCACCAGAGCGGTGTTCGGCGAGAATAGTCTGGCCTGTCGGGGTTAACGTATTTCCTTCCAAATAGTACACTCATAACTTCCGGCACAGCAGGTTGACGGCCTATGCTCCCAAGATTGATAAACAGTGGACCGAGAAATAGCCGGACCACCCCTTCGTGTCCACTCATAGCAGCCCATGAGAGTGCCGTTAGACCCCGTAACGCGTCCGGTATATCAGGTTGGATGTTCTTCTGTTGCAAGAGTGCTTTTACGACTTCTTCGTGCCCGCGCCTCGCAGCCCACATGAGGGGTGTCAGACCTGCACTATCTGTGTGGTTCACATCCCATTTCTTCGTCCTTATCAAATCAATTGCAACTTCGGCAACTCCGAAATATGAAATACAATGTAGGGCAGAAAATGGCTTGGTAGGGCTAATGTAGAGAGTGGAAGACTGGTTCTTGACTGACTCCCAAAGTAGGGCAGCTGATATATGGCTATCGTATTGAATGAGAAGGGCAAGCGCAAGGCGTCTTGAGCGATCGGAGAGGTCCATTCGGAGGTGAGTTCCCCAATACAGAGAAGAATATTCTAGGAGGGATGTGCCACGGAGGTTGCGAGGGGTGATGGCCGAAAGGTCCCTAATGGCCTGGAAATTGAGATATGTTAAACAGGTTTCCGCCATTTTCGAGTAAGGTCTGTCAAACAAGTTGGCATGACCGGAAAGATACTCTTTGAGTGTGAAATGTATCAGCCTGATAGTCGAAGACCCTTGATCGACCGCCGCAAGCCCTTGGCAAGAGCCTAACACTGTCCGGATCGAAGGTACATTGTTGGGATTAATGTCGGTTGATCCTATCTCGACCGCTAGGGCCTGACATATCTCATCGATACTTAACGGCCTCTCCGAATGTGAAATCCACATCAGAACCTCCATCCCGAGTTTTGCTCTACCCCCTTCCTGTTCCTTTATCCGCCCTATGGTTGCATCGTATGCGCCCCCCAAGCCCAAGCCATCTGTCATTTCACCGAGCTTCTCTCGCCTCTGGTGGATTGTCGTTTCTTGTAGGATGGCCTTGATGTTTAGAGATACTAGCAGGAATCTAGAAACAGATCTGTCAGCTCACGGTTTTAGGCATCTCTTTCAGAGTCTTTGCTCTCCACTTACATCTTTGAAACCGTCTCGGAAACATTGTTTATAATGTCTGCCTCCAAGCTCTTGTCCATGGCATCCGGTGTTGCATCCCTTTCCAGTTTCGCTCGTAGGAATCGAACGATGTCGTTCTTGGTGGGTATAATAGATACAGCTATTACCCTCCCAGTAAGATATTTCTCCACCTCATCCCGGATCTGTAATCTTCCAGCCAGAAATATCCGGATATTCGGGAACTTGCGCAAAAGTTGTTTTAGTGAATCAAGCAACTCCACCCGATACTCCGCCATGCATTCGTCCACCGCATCAATGCATATGAAGGTTGGCCGTGATGATGAGATGTCCTGCAACATCTCTACAATATCGCCCAATCCTAGCCTCCGGCCCCCGATCACATTTTTCTGGCCTCGAAAGGCTTGGACGATCTTTGCCGGAACCTCTTGGAGCCCACAAACAACCTGTTTCAGGAGAGAGCCTAGGACATTCATCGGTGATTGCTCCTTCCGGGCCGCGAAGTCGAAGTAGAAGCACGCGACTGCTACATTTTGTCCCTCTGCCCAATCGCCTAATGTGTCGATTATCAGAGAGCTGTCATCACAGCTTCTTAGCACTACCTTCTCTTGACGGGTAATATGATTTCTTACCTAATGTAGGTCTTCCCGACTCCCGGATCTCCGTAGCCAAACAAGACCGACTCCCCGGGCTCGCTACCGTGAATGCCGTTAAACCAATCCTGATATTCCTCTGTTTGTAAGAGCCAGTCTCCCACATCTTTGACCCGGTGCTCGCTGATTGCCTGGTGCCGTATCCGGGGCTCTAGTGGAGATAGCCATGCGAGGATCTCAGCCGTCTCATCACCACCAAAGTTCACGTTACACACATTGTTGAATGAGTTGGTATTGTTGTTAAAGAAGTTGTTGTTATTGAATGAGTTGCTACTTTCCCCGAGGCGAGATTGCGACATTTTCTTTTTTCGGTGTTTTGAATGTTGTAGATTCGAGGCAGAGGATTCAAAGGATGTGTTCTTGAGCACGATAGGGCCCATCAGTAGATAGAGCTCTCGAGGCTTAAGAAAAGAGGGGTCGCCCTTATCTTGCCGCCTTGTCGGCGAACACCCGGCCCAATCAGCTTGTCAAGGATCCCGCATGCACCCCACCACCCTGACAAAGCTCATCGTTGGTGGCCCTTTCTACACCAAAAATGCTGTTTTTTAGAGCATGAGAACTCCACCATCTCGTGTGGAAATGTATCAATTCATGGTGGAATGGTCATTCTGTCGATTTCAAGCTGCCAGTTTAAATATTGAAGAAAATAGGGCAATATTGGGCGAACTGCCATGATCCCAAATTGGCGATTTTGAAAACAGGTCCCGTACCCCTTGCGATGGGTCACCACACAAATTCTCCAGGCTTGGCTCATTGATCTACATGAGCCGCCCCCATTGACCTGCACCAGACACAAAACCATGGAATTCATTATAAAAATGAGAATTCCACTATCGCTAAGCTCTAGGTTGAATATTGATATATTTTTCATCTTAATTAATTGAGAACTGGGGATGGTAATGGTGATTTATAAGACTCTAAAATTGGCTAATTTTGGTGTGTTTTAGGGAGCACTTGGACTCACCAACGATGAGTTTTGTCCAAGAACTATTCCTGATATGGTTCCGGAAGACTAGACTCTACCCCAATTTTCAGTCAAAAAGTGTGACGGCTTGGCTGCAACGCCAAGTGTAACACTACAAAATATGCTACCCTAACTCCTATATTATACAACCCTAACCAGTAAATTCATAAATATCACCACTTTACTGTTATATTGTATTGATAATTATTCAAAAGCAATGTATCTTGCTTGATATTTTGCAGGTTACATAGAAATACTACTAGAAGGAAACATTCACATAATGGATATATATAGAAATTATATTATATATGATCTTGAGAACTTCAAAAAGCATATGCATATAAAATACTTCTGATATTGATACATTGTACATCCTAAGTTCATGTTGACTAATTAAATTGAGCAACAAATATCATATTTATCTATTATTTTACATTATGTTATTTCATTCTACATAATAATACTTATATTTTATGAATTTATAAGTTAGGGTTGTATAAATTAAGTATTAGGGTAGAACATTTTAGAGTGTTACATTTGGTGTTGCAGCCAAGCCGTCACACTTTTTGACTGAAAATTGGGGTAGAGTCTAGTCTTCCGGAACCATAGCTGGAATCCCATAGTTGTTAGGGTATGGTAGTTAGTTTGGGGTACGACAGGTTTAGGGTCGTGACTGCCACTTGGGGGTTTTTCCCGTTGTGTGGGTTTTTCCTGTTTTGTGTGTTTGTGCGCTCTCTTCTGTATCTAGTCTGAGCTACCAGTAGAGAGCTTCCTGTATCGTACATCGAACATTCACATCGTTATCATCACATACCGGAACCACCACCTACGTACTTTTCTCCGTGCTTCGCGCCGTTACCTACGCTACCCCAGTTTTATCATTGGGTTGTGAGCGAGCTGCCATCAGAGTGTCGCTATCAATTCCGTAGAGTGGTTCCCGGCAGTGTGGGATAGGCGAGGTGTGGCTCGGCTTCGCTTCTCGACAGAATGCGGTAAGGGCCGTATATTCCTCGTCAGCGGTGCTCCTTACTTAGCCATATAAACTCAATGATATCGGTTTTACTTCTGAGTGAGTTCTTTGGTGTTGGGAACTGTCATTTGTTGGCTATTTGGTCATTGATTGTAAAAAAATAAAATAACTAAACGCAGCTGGGTAGTAGCAATGTGAATAGCTTTTTTTATTGGAATTCTTTTTTCTTGTTGCATGAAGCTGCAGGGGTTTCGGAGTTTCTGCTGTCTGGCGTTAGTTGTTTAGCCTAACATTTTTAAACTAGATTTATCTATCCATTGACATTCTCCTTAGTTGTTATGGAAATATATGCCTAAGGAGCTCATGATGTGGAGATTCCCATTTTGTACACTTGTAACTTATCATGTCCATAGATGTTGGAGTAGAGTGCTGTACTGTAGTATTCACAGAAACTCGTGGGAAAGAACTTTTTTTCTATTCCGAAAATTGACAGTCTCAGAATCCAATACAAGTTATAAAACTGCATCCCTATTTTTTTAAACCTCGATGTGTTTACTGTGGCGATGATGGAGGTTTTCGTCTAGCAAGACATGGATCTTCTCGAACCGCTCGCTTGTGCATGTATGTATCGTATTCTTAACAAATGTAGATCGGCATTTTTAGGGAAAGATACCGGCACAGGACAAACCACCAACTATGCAGGTACGAGTACAGCTCCTAAGTTTGGTTTCACGAGCATAGGCGTGCTTCTCGCAGGGTCAGAGCAGCAACCCTTCCTGGTGGAGCCTACAAAACTCGGTGATCCCAAGAGCTCACTCGGTCCAGTGTTGCAACTGGCCGTACTGACTCAGGCTTTTTTCAGAGATGACCGGGCAAGACTATGGGAAAACGGCCTTCCAAAATCAAAGTCGAGCCCGCCTGGGTCGCCCGCAGGCTTCAGGTTATGAGTGATAACATGTTTTAGTCCCGATCCTAATACGTAAAAATGGGTTTCGACGTATTAGGATCAGGGTTGCAACACTCTATCACTCGTAACCCTAGGGTTGAGATACAAATATCCCCCACCGACATAAGAGCTTCTAAGTCCTATAGATTCAACACACGGTAGCACTTATGGGGGAAAAGGCAAAATTTGAAGAATCGGCTAGAGAAAGTATCTCGGCTAATATAATTCCACCAGAAATGGCGAAAGGGTCATCAACGGAATTGTGAAAAGGGGCTAAAGGTAGGATGGTGGCTTGGATATGAATATCGTGGTTGATCAGTTCACGACATTAGAGAGTTTGCGCATGGAGACCTAGGTGGCGGTTAATAGGAAATGGACCTAGGTCTAAAAATGAGTTTGCGCAATAGGTGGAGGTGGCTCGGTAGCTGGAAGATGGGGATTGAATATTATACGGTAGGGTAATATCACATTGCCCTCAAATTTGTTTCCCGAATTCCCGGTACACCAGTGGGGTACTACTCATATTGACTCCCCTAGGCCAGGTAATAATCTACTACGGTACTGAATGCCCCATATTATTGTTAGTAGAATCTTTTAATAAAATGTAAAAAGAGCGCTCTGTTGCTGCTGATTTGTTGTTCTGCAGCGATCAGATTTCTTCAGGTCTGAAAAGCCCTATTTTACACCTCCTCCAGGTCTCGCAACCCACCTGGGTGTCGAGGACTTTTAGGTTAACACAAAATAACCTGTTTTCCTGCCACCTAGGTCTCCTTGCGCAAACCCTCTACTCGTAATGTCCTGACGTTTGTGAACACAACTGCTATTGCATACGCCCAAAATTCAGCTTTTTTGCCCGGATCTTGGCATCATGCAATAGTGGTCGTGTTCACAAACGTCAGGACATTACGAGTACTCGTAATTTTCTGACGTTTGTGAAAACGACCGGGTCCGCATATGTTCGCAGATGCTAGATGGCCCAATGATATCGACGGTAACAACTCATAAAATGAAAACTCTGACCTAAATTCAA
>Ga0307509_10005552_pt1 | contig 17492 bp, 17 predicted proteins | sample 10_EM_MG_FD_202245 | JGI IMG/M metagenome (GOLD analysis project Ga0307509, IMG submission 202245) | Populus trichocarpa ectomycorrhiza microbial communities from riparian zone in the Pacific Northwest, United States - 10_EM | ecosystem: Host-associated > Plants > Roots > Unclassified | place...
GTAGGAGATGATGACAAATTGAAGCTTCAAATCTGAAACAAAGAAAGCAAGGAGAGATTTTTTTGAATTTAGAAGATATATCTTGAAAGGCAAGAACTGTCATACAAATTAATAAAATGATTTGCATTAAGGATATTCATTAATGAAAAATTATGGAAACAAGACCATACTTAGACAAGAAAACTTTGCTTTGATGAGACAAGCCAAGTCACCAAACTCATGGCAACAATGAATTCAAACTACAGTTGTTGAGAAACTAGACGGTTGAATTACTCTATAAGAAACTTTTAGCCTATTTTCCAAGCTTGAAGAAGGAATAAGATTCAAAGAAAACAAGGAGTAGGATCAGAAACACTTCTGTTTTTGACAAATGTCTAGGAAGAGTGGTGGTGATGAGAAAAGGGAAGAAGCAACACAGAAAATTGCTGTATAAGGCAAGACTCACCTAATTCGATGGCCATTAACCAAAAAACGAAAAACTGATCGAAGTTTTCGGTGTAGGGATGAAGACGATTGGACCATTATTGAAATACTAAATTTAGGAAGGTTTTAACAAGTCTTTCTTATGGAAGGCTGTTTGCTTTTTTGGCATGCATGGCTGTTATTGACTTTGCTGATGCCTGCTGACTCCTCGGATAGCCTGTATCTGTATATTCCTTATAAAGCACTATCTATATATAGGCTCCCATTTTCGTTGGAAGGTTCCTTTTGTTTGCTTAATACATGAGTAATTAAGCATTCTTGCTATTTTCTAAACAAATCAATATTAACCATCGTTACTAAACTTGACTTGATTTGATTTTTCAAAAAAAATAATCAAAATAATAATGTTTTGGATTGACTAAATCAACCTAATTTGATTCATCTAACCTATAATCCTAAGCCAGATAGGTTTTATAACTATGATATTAACACTTCCACCATAAAAAAATCAAGTGTAGGATTAAACATTAGCTAACAGAGTTTAGATGATTAACTAGTCAGGCCAACCATTGATCTTTCATCTGTAAACAAAAGTGATGGGTCTGAGTCTCTATGTAGAGTAATAGAAACCTCCAAGTATTCCAAAATCTCCCTTTTGGCCTGGTGTTGCGAATCACAATTTCTGTGTTCCTCCGGAAATGTATTATTTTATGTGTTTGTTTGTGAGGTGCGCCGTGTTGCGCACCTCTTAAATAAACACACTCTAAAAACTGAACCAAGCTTCATGCCACATAAGATAACAGTAACTGTTGAAGTTATTGTGCCCACTTGACATGAGCTGTTCTTTCACCATATTCTCAGTTTCATTTGTCTGTCAAGCTTTAGTTCTATCTTAGAGTCTTGTGTTGCATATAATTTTACAAAATACCACTGTTTTGTGCTTGCCATGGTGATTAATGGACTCTTTTCAGCTAGTGGTGTTATAGAAGTATACCATCTCTCTCAAATTTCCAATCAACTCTGATCTCTCGCTCTGTTTCTTGTTTTGTGATGCTTGATCTGAAATATTGTTCATTCTTTTAGATTAAACTCTTCTTAATCTGTTTTCATTTGCTTTTCCTTGAATTACAAATGATTTCATTTGGGTGTTGTAATAACCAGGATTCAGGAATCAAGACAGTGACAAGAAGTCATTTCTATTCAATGAGGACAATAACATCTCAGTGTTTGACTTTATATGCTGTTTCACATTACATTTTAACCTGTGTTTTGATGCATTTTAAAGATACATTTTGAATAAAATAGCATCATTTTTTTACTATTTTATGATAATTTTGATTTTACTACTATTTTATGATAGTTTTGATTTTACGATGTGAAAAATTAAAAAAAAATCTAAAAACAATTAATATATTTTCAAGTGAAAAACTCTTTTTAAAACATTCTTCACTGCAATACCAAATACACACTAAATTAAGCAAAAACATAGCAACAATCATGATTTTAAAACAAAATTTTAGTCACCTCCATTCACATCAGTCATCTCCATAACAAGAATGGACTGGTGAATTGGCAATTGTTTTCTTTATATATTTTCATAAGCTTTAAATGTTTAGTGTGGAAGATATTAACGTTAGCAATGCTATCAGCGCCGGACAGCCAGACCTAACGTTGGCAATGACAATGATGTCAGTATTGTTCCAGCTTTTGGGCTGCTGTGAGCAGCAGGTAGATAGGATGCTAATATGCTATGTTAGGGGAGTATTCACATAAAAATGATGTGCCTGCTATTTATGCAAAATCATTTCATATCAAAATGTTATAAACATCATAATGACTTCAATTTATAGAGGGGAAAAAATCAACAACTAGGAGACATTTTCCGAAAAGAAAATGACGAAATTGGCGTTTGAGAGAAAGTCATGACACCAATGCCGCCAAGAATCTGGGAGCAAAATTCGATTTTACATGTTTGTGATTCCCAGCAGCAATTCAGTTCATCACTTTTTGGCCTGCATAGAGCAGCAGCAATTCAGTTCTATCATTTATTTCAAAGCAAGCTGAATTACCAAACCCAACTATAATCTGCTTCAAGTAATGTGTGTTACTCACTCCATGTACAGAAAGCCTTTTTCCTTTTTCTTTTTTTATTTTCAGAAATTATATCCAAATATTTTCTTGGAGAGTTTGGGAGATTAGACATATATACAAATCAAGGTGTATATGAAAGAATAAAGCATACCTTGCTCAGATACTTTTTATGAATCTTCAATGCCTCTTTACATACCTTTCTAGCATCCATATTTCCAGTAATATCGCTCAATATCTGCAGAACGCTACCCAGTACGATAAATCTAGATTCATTTTCTCAAAAACAAAAAGCAAGGGCATTGAAAACGGGGGAGGAGAGAGAGGGAGGGAGAGAGGTGACCTGGACGACATCATCAAGACCCTTAGCCTCCTTTAGAATTCTCTTGTTCTTGGCCTCAAGAACACTGGCAACAAGAAAAACAGCAAGTGCACTCTGTTGGTCCTTACATCCAGTCTTCACTTTATTTCTCTCAAACTTGCCACACTGCTTTAGCAGCTTATTATTCAACATAGATGCAGCACTCTTGTCTGACTCGGCAATAGGCTTCTCATATAAAGAGAAGATGTTTGGATTGTACTCCATGGCCCACATCAACTGAAACCAATCTATCTTACTTTTTTAAAACAAGCTTGACCATAAAAGGTGCCAAAATAAACTTCTATAAATCAATTGTATGTATCGAAAGCTTAAAGTTCTGTGACTTCAGTCAAGAACCTGGCAATCAATGACTTTCCATTAACAAGATAGATCTCATTTTTGGAAGAATCTCAAACAAACACAACAATCCCTCCTTACCTCCCAAAGATACAGAGAATCCACAAAGGAGAACTCTCTTCTAAAGAGTACCATCAACATGCGAAATGCAAATAAATATTCACCACCATCTAGATCCTCTGCCATATAAACAAATGAGGTTTTAGTTTTTACTTATAAGAGCCTCATTCAGTGCAAGTGCAAACACAAAGGCATGCACATAAACATCATCAAGGTGCATGCAGTGAACAAGGAATGCTGGAATTTATCTGTTCTTATCTATTATGTGCTAGGCCTGCTTGTTGTTGTCAACCATTCTGGCAAGACAACAATATCTAATTGCAATTTCAGTGCACTTTCTTCTAATGGAATTTCCAGTTTTCTTTTTCCTAGTTCTCATTAAATATTAAACAATCAAGTTGCTGATGCAATTATCAAACAAAGAGTATATCTTAAACCCATTAAAAAATTTCAAACTGGAATGAATACCAAGGTGTTGATGAAGCTTCGGATCAACAGTTTTAATTACTTGTGAAAGAGTACTCAGCTGAGTTTGCACCCCCATCGAACTTGCACTGCACCTGAAGTTTTCTCTCTGTCACGAAACAGAAGCAGCGGCATAAATAAAACTTAAAAAGCACAATCACTAGGATTGATCACATTTTAAGAATGTTTAGGGTCAGATCGAAATAGATTTTCCAAGAAAAAAAAATTAAGAAAGCAATATCGCAAAAGGATGTTATAAATAACCACCAAAATTCAGGCACAATCATTCAAACAGTAATCTCAATATATTTTATAATTCAAAACTGAACTAGCATGTCAGGCTGTTTTAATCACTGCACCGTGGCATTAAGCACAGGGACCAGAATATTATGAATAGTCAATAAGCTCAACTAATTATGTTCAAGGGAATTTTTAGCACCAAATCATGGAAAGAGAATGTGAATCACAATTGTAACCCAAAACTTGATAAAAACACAGAAATGGACCACTGGGCTGTGTTCCAGTATAGCCTAGGGTTGAATATCTCTGTCTCGACAAAACTAGAGTTTAATAGGCAGAATTATGCTCAACAATTTTGTATATCTCAAGAGTGGAATCAAGTGGACAGAAGATGGATCCATACAAATAAGATTACTAAGTTCATCGAAAACATGTATAAGACAATTAGGTATTAAGTTTGATTTGTTATAACACCGGTATGCAGATTGGCATTAATTCTGAAAACTAGAACCATGGATGCAAGTCTTCTTACCAAGAAGCAACAGACAATTTTAAATGAACAATATGACTGGATTACTAGAACTCCATTTGCTACCTGCTATTTATAAAGTGGATTGATAATAATCAGATACATCCACGCTCTCTCAATACCAACATACTAATTACATTGCATTGATATACAACATAGAAACCGGTAAAATCTGCCCCTGGAGTGGAATGCTTGCCACATTTATCCTGGAAGGAAGAATTAAAAAAATCCCACTATAACAGGTATCCTTTGGTTATTGCTACTGAATGTGTAAATAAGCATGCAGCCTTTTGATTTTCATTAAGACAGACACAAGAAAACAGCCTGAAATCTCAAATCATTCATAATTTCAACCTAGTTATGATACTTATTGGAATGTATCTATATGCCTACATGCCATTTCGCACTACACCAAATCTACATTAGCCTCCCAGGCAACTTTGCTTCAAACTAACTCAAAACATGTTGCTCCAACCACAGAAACAACTGTTACTAAACCCCATAACACATGACAGAGTGGTCCCAGCATAAACTCAACATCTTTTTAACACTACCATAGTCTCCGAACTACAGCTTTATCTAGCCAACCACCCATTTCAGAATCTCATCTCAACAGCATTCATTCCCTAACCATATCTCTTAACAGCCCAAAATCCAGATGAATAGTGTCACCTTCATGGAAAATTTAAATATTGAATTTATGACTTCATTCGTATCTCTTGCATTTGGATATGTGTATGCTTTCTTGGTAATTGCAGGAAGCTAAAGCATCAGAACAACGGTGTGAGTGTGAACTAGATTGAGCTAATTATCAATACCGTTACAATAGAAATCATCATCCATCACCAACAAACTCAACAGGAAAGCAGTACAGCAAAGCTGGGGCATCATTGGTACCAAAACAATAGCTGTGATAACCACATTATTATAAATTGCATACCAGTCTCCGCATTGCACGCTCAAAACACCAAAAGGCATCTGCTTCATTTTCAAGAAGAATTACCATTGGAGAGCAAATATCATTCATTCCTACACAAGAAAGAATTCAAAATAACTATCCCATCATAAGAACAAATTTATTTTGATGGATAATGAAGCAGTTAAAAACAATTCACCTTGGACATAACTAATATCATTATCCACCCAAGCATAAACGGCAAGAATATCCCAAAGTTTTGCCAGATTTTTTTCACTCTCATAAAAAGCAAGAGCTCGATCTGTGCGAACAACATCCAAACCTACAACAAGAAGTTCCACTAGCTATGTCAAGCAAAGTCAAAATTTAACAAGGTTGCTGATTAGAAAGAAACTATAAGGACTTGAGTAAAGTGAACTGATATTGCAACTGTATGTGGCAAGTACACTTAAGTTTAGTGTTTTTCCATCGTGGATATTGCCTTACGGACCAAGACTCTGGCACCACAGGCCCAAGTTCTTTGCTTCAAGAATTTAAGATGGTCACTCTCATGTCCGTAAAAAAACACACATAAATAATGGGGTTGTCTGATAAACAGGGAGTCACTGCTAAGTAGTAGTTGTGTGGGTAGACTACTTGCTTCTGCATTGTAAGTGAAAGGATATTTACTAATTATTGGGTGGAGAGCAACCACAATAAAGGTCTAAATTCATTTTCCAAAAACCAATGACAGGAAAGGGAAAAATCCTCTCCCTAAAGAATTAGAGATTATACACCTACCAATTTGATGCAAAGCAAGCATCCATTGAATTGATCTCTTGTCTGAAAAAGAACTATTTATTGCAGAATCAATTACTGGTTGCCCAACATCAGTAATAATGGGAGTTGTGATAAGCTTTCCGCTACCAATAACTGGAACCATGTGTTGACACTCAGCTTTCCACCTGATGTACTGCTCCCTAAAGTGTCAATGTCACAGATTAATCACTTTGGCCTAGGCACAAAAGTTGATGCTCAGAAACTGAAAGCATTTGAGATATATAAAGAAAAAAAGGACTGGTATGTCCCAAATAGAAAAACATACAAGATGCTCTAATGTCATCTCAGACATCGAAAAGTGGGGCCCCAACCTCAAAAGTCAACAGCCTTGTCAGTCAAATGGTTCAACAGGCCAGTCTGTGACTGACAAAAATATGTGTTCATATGAGAGTTTGTGTGTGGGGGGGGGGGTAAGTTGTGGGATTCCAATAAAAGTCTATTGCAGTCCTTTTATTTTGAGCATGTACTATGAAGATGGTTTTGCAACAAAGAAAAACTTCAAAGTCAGCCAAAGCAGTATATGATGGCACAAACATTCTCACACAGAATCATATATTAAAATGAAGACTTGCATGTATGTAGGTTTAATACAATGCAAAGGAAAGCATTACCTCCTACTTTGCCTGAGCTGATTCCGTTCTTCATATGTGCTATTAGGATCAAAGCATCCTAACACAAATTCCCATACCGACCCTTTAATTGCAGGATGAACACCCTAACATGGAAAACAAACTTAAGATAAACACTCTAACTTTGGAATAGGAGTTTTCACTCATAACACATCGAAGACCATAAACATACTGATAATGACGGCACTGTATATCACATCACTATTTCAGACAAGCTAAGATAAAAATGGAAAAGAGATCTGTACCCCCCGTTGGATCCGTCTAAGCACCTTCTCAATATCCAAATGACCATCTTCAGAGAACGCAGCATTCCACCTTCTTTCACTAAGAGTTTTCCCAGCCTGTAAAAAAAAGATTATTTCAAACATAGAGGAAAGCACTACACAAAGCCTGCTTAACGTATCCAAGCATGTCTCATGGTGCAGCCACAAAGAGATGTATAACAAGTAAAACTAAAAATCCTCAATAATAACAAAATTAAAAAAATAAAAATCATCACATCACATGAGCACAAATTCATGACAAAAGTGACAATAAATACAAAGGATTAGTTATAACGAAACTAATTCACAAAAAGAAAAGGAAGCAAGGAAGGAAACGAAAAAAGCTGACCACCCACCCTGGGCTTGAAACGGGGCTTTGGAGTATCCGCTTGGCAATCAGGTCGGATTGGATAGAAATCCCCCAAGTCCTCAGCTCCTGTTCTCTTCATAATATCAACAATCTCTGTCAATCCCCCACAACCAACCATCCAAATTTACCCCATCCCTTGTTCATTGCCACAGCAAAAATCCAATGAGAGAAAAAAAAAACCCAGAAAACAGAAGACAATATAAGCGAAGCACTTCCTTTAACATTTATCAAAAAGATTCCAAAAACATTAACTACGATGAGAAGAGCATATTACATTTACACCCTACAGGACACAGATTTGATCTCTAAAAGCCACCATCAGACAGACATGTACAAAATTAATAACATTGCATGTGATTTCTTTACATGAAATGAATGTCAATCGACATTGCTAGGATCCCACTGTCTTGTTTATGAAGGGAAAAAAGAAGGAGAAGAATCTTGATTTTCCAGGCAGGGTAAGATAACTGGCTGTCGAATATTATTAGTACCTTGTTCGAGAACTGGCGGATTGCTGGTTACTGAAACAATAATAAAAGAATTCAATGATGTCTGTCGTCCGTCGAGGAGGATCGTAGAAAACACAAAATGCAAAATCAATCAATGGAAAGAGGAGCGAAACGAACGGCACGCTTCGAGAAATAAATTCATTGTTTTGAATTTTTTAAAGCTCTCAGCTTGAAAAATGACAGCTCTTCCACTTTCCTTGGTAATCAGGTCTAGGATTTTTCATGTTTTTTTTTTTTTTCCTCATCCCATGATTTGTTGATCTCGTCCCTTTTTTGTTATTTGACCATATTGTCCTTGACATGTCTTAACAAAGTTTTAATATTTTTAAATATTTTATCATTACCACTAGCAAACCTCATTTCTAGACAACATTTGTTATAACATTTGGTTATTCTATAATAATAAAAAAGATGAAAAGATAAGTAAACATGTTTTTATATATTTTTTATTTTAAAAATTTTTTAGAATCATAATTTTTTTATATCTTTATCTCTTTAACTTCAACTAAACAATTTTTCTTTTTTGTATATATCTTTTCTATTTCAAGAAGCCAACAAAATGCAACTTAGTTAAATAGCTTAGTTCTAGAGAAATAACATTAAAAATATCTAAATTTGGACTCTCATGGGTTAAAAAAGTGTGTATATTTGATGATATAATACCAGGGGTGATTATTTTTTATTTGATTCGTTTTTTATAAAAAAAAAATGTAACTAAACTGAATTTTAAAAAAACTGAAATCGGTTCAAACAGACCGGTTTGGCTCGGGTTTTTTTCGGTTTGGGTTCGGTTCGGTTTCAGGCTTATAAAACCAAAACTAAACCGAACCGGTCGATTTTTTTAAAATTTTAATCGGTTTTTTTTCACGGTTTGGTTTTCTCGATTTTCTCGGTTTTTCAATTTTTTTACTAATCTCTATATAATACATTATCCTTTTCAAAAGTATTTTTTGACTTGGATTTATTTTTAAAATACATAAAATTATTGTATTTTCAAACATGCATAATACTGATTGTAAGATACAGTTGAGCTAATAAACCCGAAACCCAAATAAAAGTTGAGAAATATATTTTAAGAATTTTTATAAATCATAAAACTTGAGGATGGAACAAGGATTGAAGTTGCAATAATAAAACGAAATAGGGGATTATGCTAGAATCATTGTCCTTTAAAGCTATTCCAAATAATCCTTGGACAATGTTTCTTCTAATGTCATGAACAATTTGAGTAATCAAAATTGATGGTCCTGTTTACAAGATTCTCCTATAAAGCGGGGCAATTATAGAATTTAAGAAACAGTGGGTCGAAAGGGGAACACACCCCAAAACCGAAACAATTATAACCTTACAAGACACATATAAGAATAGAAGATAAAGAAAGGACGTGACGAAAATAGCCGAAAGTTTCGAAGCGAGACCAATAGTGAGAAGCCACGTCTACAATTTTAACACACTCGAGCGTATCACATCCAAAACGAAAAACCCTAGCAGCAGCAGCGCTACTAATATTACATAACCTCGCTGGTCACCTCTCTCCTTCACCTCAGCGGTCGCCTCTCTCTCTGTCGATTCTCAGCAGATCCGCCAAAAATGGTGAGAGGGTTTCTCTATCTTCTCTGTTTGGCTTCCGAGAAAAACCCATAGCTCTATTACTTTATCCATCTTTCTTACACTTTCCCTGTTTTTTTGTGTTTGTTTCTTTATTTATTTGTGTAGCCGTTCAAGAGGTACGTGGAGATTGGGAGAGTGGCTCTTGTCAACTACGGCAAGGATTACGGCAAGCTCGTTGTTATAGTCGATGTCATCGATCAAAACAGAGTGCGTAATCTTCTCTCTACGTTTGCCTTGAATGTTCGTAGATAAAGCTAATTGTTTCCAACACTTGTTAAGCTTCAGATTTTTTTTTCTTCTTCTAATTTTCTGTTGAGGGTGATTAAAAATAGGATAGATTATTGTAGCTCAGTGGACTAAGGATGTTTTGAATACTTTTTAGGCTATAAGTTAGTGCATACGTGTAATGCTCATATAATTAAGTGGATTTGATATTGGGTTTGGTTATTTGGGTTTTCTGAAAGTAATTACTTAGCATTTATTTGCATTTAATAAGTGGTATCATTGACAAGATCCAGTTATGTTAGTTAATGAAAGGGTGAATTTTGTTTTTGATGTTGCTAAAGGCTCTGGTAGATGCTCCAGATATGGTTAGGAGTCAAATGAACTTCAAGAGGCTTTCACTCACTGATATCAAGATTGAGATCAACAGGGTTCCCAAGAAGAAGGCACTAATTGAAGCCATGGAGAAGGCTGGTTGGTTTCTGACTCCATTTATACTTGTTTTCTTATTTAATTTTCTTTGTCCCCACTGAATTCAAACTGTTATTCCATGATGGTAGATGTGAAGAACAAGTGGGAGAACAGTTCATGGGGCAGGAGACTCACTGTGCAGAAGAGAAGGGCATCACTTAATGATTTTGATAGGTTCAAGCTCATGTTGGCAAAGATCAAGGTTTGCAATTCTCCAATCTTGTCTTTTGTACTAGTCATTATTGCATGTCCTTGATTTTGTAAAACCAGCATACTGGTTAATGTTGGCTTTAAAAATCTTAGAATAGAGTATTGTCATTTATGGTTAAACACATCTGCCTCGGATGTTGAATTCTCCCAATGTTTATGTTCAAACTTGTGCCATATGGCGTCTTTCTGGTATCAGTTGCCCATTAGGACTTTGGAGCCTTAGCAGAATCTGACCCCATCTTTGTAGGCTATGCTGAAGTATTAACTTCCAGCTATGAATGGGGAGTATATAATTGAACTTACCTGATAAATTAAGCACATCTGACCATTGCAGTCTAAAAGGACTAGACTTGAACCTGCATTGCCTTTTATATTCCATGTTCGTTGTAGCCTATCTTTTGTTAGTGGTCAGCCCGTGGAACATACGTATGGAAGTAATGCTTGTTCATAGATGTCATGAATGTTTGTCAAGAAGTTTTATCAATTTAAAATGGTATTGCATTTGTTTCGATGAACCATTTTACTCAAATATATACACCAACTTGACACGTGCTATAATTGCTCATTCTGCAGAAGGCAGGAATTGTCAGGCAGGAGCTTGCAAAACTCAAAAAGGAGACAGCCTAAGATTTGTTCACTTCTGAGCTTTTCGATAGCTTAAAAGTTCCAAAATTTGCTCCAGTTTTACTGTTTTATGTTGTTTTTTTTTGGCTTTTGATTATTTTCATAGTTAGTGGCGGAAACCAATTATTATGGATCTTGTTACGAGGAAACATTAATGATATTTCTAGACTTGCTCATTTACAGTCCATTTTTCCTGGTTATGAGTTGTTTATATTATAGTTCCTTTGGCCCCTTCCTTTGGACAATTGTATGCGTTTTAATGGAGAATATAAGAAAGGGTAATGAGGATAGAATAGAGAGTTATTCTTTCTCGTAAATTGGGTATTTTAGCGAGAAGGCATGTCTCTTCTCTTATCAGGATGTTGTGTGGAAAAGGAGACAGGATAAAATTACAAATTATTTGTCCGGTCTTCCCTTATGGTTCAAAAAAGATGAGTGACCTCAGATGATGCCGGCATTTTTAGAGTAGCTGTATTTTTACTCGAATTCTGGTAAACTCATACAAGTTAGAGATGGTTTGTGTGGGCTGCGAACCCAGTTTTTGTCCCCACAAACATTACTCTTCCACAATTGAAAATATTTGCTACTGGAGGACAGGACTCGTTATGGAACCGTGCTTTGATGATATAAATCCAGCCACCACTTGGGTTGTTGCATGGACAAAATTAAACGGCTGTCGTAGAGTGAAGAGAAGTATGAGAAGTGTTCGTCCAAGGTTTGTTCTTACTTACCAAGTGGAGGGTTGTCTGTCCACTCGACGTTTTCTTTTTAGCAGATCATTGTCATAATTTCTGTTTCCTGAAGAATTTAGTAAACATTTCGTTTTAAGTTATTCGCATAAGCCTCGAATAAGTCTTGATAACATGGGAAAATAATCTTAAAATTGGATTTACAACTAGAAACTACCACTCGCATCTGTTGATCTCTCCATTTTGAGGGTAGAAGTCACATTTTCTGAAAGAAGAATTCTAGCAAGAAAGGCTGTTGGATTCTGTTGCATTATTTATGGAAATCATAGTATTATGTACAAGGCAGCGATGCTTACGTTAGAAAGGAAAGTGGTTGTCGGAACAGGAGTTCTGAACCAGGCCTTTTTTCTTTTCTTCTTGGGCCAATCAAGTCCACTTCAGTTCATTAAACATCTGGGCAAAACAATTGAAGGCGAGTACAACGGAAAATTTCGCACCAGCTGGAGCGCCAGAAACATTTATAACCATTAACAGTAGTGTGATTCACTAGCTTTGCCCATCGGCATCATCCATCAAAGATGGCTGGCTCTTCATCTGGTTAGCCTAATTGAAATATGAAACAGAACATGCTCAGCAAAAACCTGAAACTAACTTGTTTCGTCATTATGATACTAATGCAAACAAAGAAAAGGATAAAAGTTCTAAAAATGAGAAATTTTAACCAGCTCCACCCTTTCCATTCAAAATAGGCTGCCAAGAGATGAAGCAAAAGCAATGTTTAGGGATATTTGGGGGAAGAGAACGATTTGGGAGAGCACAAGGCTCGGGAATCGGAGTAGAATAGGCCTGGGATCTTAGCATGCATCCAAGAAGCTCAGATTCCATCTAGGATGCTATTGGCGATCTTCTTCCGAACATCTATCTCCAGCTTGATGGAAGTCATTTCCTGTAGCTTTTGAAACCTCTCTGACTTCAAGAGTTTGTCAATGATGGACTCTTCATCATAGTGTAGACGGTTAAGCTCAGAGTTCTCTCTAGCAATCTCCTCAGCCTGCACTCTAGCTAGCCTTTTCTGCCTCTTTATCAGCCTGTTCAGTCCTGGATTTAGCCTCAGATTTGCAACTGCAATTCCCCTTTCTCTTTCTGCCCCTCCTCTTTGGTTTGCCTTAGCTTCCCTTCTAGAAGAGCATTCTCACTATTGAGGGCATCAAGTTTGTCTATACGGCATGAATCTGATGGATTAGAGCTTCCTTGCCCCGCCAAAGGACTAGGGGATGCAATTTGTTTTTTTGGAGTTCTGGGATCACATTCATGAAGAGAGAGGGGTGATTCCCAATCTTTGCTTCTTTAAGCACAAGCGTTTCAATGGTGGTTGAAGTTCATCCCGCTCCTGAGCTACTTCCTCGAGATCTCCTTCCTGCTAATCAAAAGAGTCAAGATGGAAAAATATACACAACAGTTACATGCCTAAGCTATACTATTTATTCTCAGTCATGTTTCAGTCATGCTGCTTTGGTTGTCCTGGGATTTGAGGCCTGCTTTTACTATATCTCCTGTTTCTTTTATTCCCTAAAGAGCCAGGTTCATTATACTTATTTCAGGTCTGCTCTTTTCAAGACTAGTTTCTTTAAATTTCAGTTTGCATTTACCAAAACAAAAACTGCTTACATTACTCAGAACTTGTTTGGTATGCAGTATAGTTACGCTTTTTAAAAAAATCATTTTTTTTTTGCTTCAAACTAATTGTTTTTTTATGTTTTAATGTGGATGTCAAAAATAAATTTCTTTTTAAAAAATAATATTATTTTAATGTATTTTCAACTAAAAAATACTTTAAAAAACAATAATTATCACCATGTAAAACACTATCTTATACTAGGATTGCCCTCCATTTCAAGAGATGGGTATCAAATTAAGGAATATAGTTAGAAGAAAACAGAGAAAAACAGACGAAACTTGGGGAAGGTGACTGGAGAGAGGCACCTTAGTATCATCCTCTTCTTCAAAAATTGCATCCATAAGAACTCTATAATTATCTCTTCAATAAGCTCCCAATTTCTGTCATACAACTTTAAAAGCCTTTTCAAAAATGGTTTCACTTTATTTGCACTAATCCCCAGAGACTTCATTGCCATAAATGCTTTCACAACTTTGGGATGCGGTGCCATTCCTGAGCAACCAACTCTGAAACCCAAAAGTACCTGCACACAATTTCCAGTATTTGTAAACTGTAAGGAAAGGGAATCAATGAGAGTAAGACTTCCAAATTAGAAGTAAACAGGCAGGAAATTAAGGGGAAAAAAAAAACCTCGGTTCATATGAATTTAACATGACTACAGTTTTCTTTTCTAAAAGAAGACCACCCATTTGAAACAAGTGAAACACTACAAAAACTGCATAAAAGAGTAAGCTTTACGCTTCCTGGACCCTGACTCTTGCATTCTTGCTCTGACGTTGAAGTTTAAGGCTTTAATCGACCCAAATACGATTCTGCCTTCCACAAGCAACAAAGAAGCTAAGCATAGATCTAGCCCTTGTTTTCTTTTTTTTGTGCGTCAGGAAATATACCAGTTAAAGTTACATGCTTTCAACAAAATTTTTGACAGAAAACGAACAGAACCCACCCCACCCCACCCCTTTTTTGTTGTAAGCCTAATGATTTAAGAAATGCACTAACAAGCAGTTGCTTTTCTTTAAGAATTTCTCTCCAAAAAAGGGGGCTAAAATAAGTGTGTAATAGATGAACCTGGCTCTGGCTCTTCAAAGAAAAACCTAAAAAATAAAAAGCAGATTACTACATACTTGAAATGCCAACAAATGTAAAGGACAAGTCGAATAAGCAATGGAGATAGATAATAAATCAGAGAAATCTGTTAAAGAATCTCTTACCAGCAAGCAGATGGAGATGATGAAGAATTAATGTATGTAGAGAGGGATGATTATGACTGACAGGGGATGTATTGCACGTTAGTGAGAGCGAAAGGAAGAGACCCTCCCTCTTTGGCTGCCGTGCTGACGACAAAAAAAAAATCGAAATGCTCTTTTCCTGTCTCTCTTGAGCTTACTTGAGAAAACGCTGACAGGACTCCAAAATTCTTATTGTCTGCGCAACTCTTCAGTGTCTGATGATATATTAGTTTTTTTGTTTTCTTTTTCTTTGAATTCTAAAAAACTGAGATCTTCAAATGAATGATCGAAAGAGAAACTGGGTGCCTTGAATCCTAGATATAGCACACTAACAATGTCCCATTTTTAAGCCGGCTGGCCTCTAACCTTGGGTGGTTGCGGCCACCCACAGACTACATGGTGCTGGTTAACATGGACTGTTTAGAAAATTAACACTGCCTTCTCTGTTTTCCAGACACTAAATTGCAATGGAACAGTGTTTTGCATTAACGAATATTTGTTTACTCGAAGCCTACAATTTGACATTTCATTTCAGTTATTTTCGTTAGCTGCTCGAATTGGTTCAATGACATGAGAGAAAAATCGTAAAATTGGATCCCCACTTCCTATAAAGCAATCAACACTAACTTCTGGTGAGAATACCTTTCTCAGATTGTCCCGGAGCTCATACTGCCCATTTCAATGACAGTTGCCGGTTGCCACATACAAGGCCCAGCGGCCATATCGTGCTAGCATTGTCCAAGATGATTTCGATGAGCACCGCTGTCTGCATTGTATTGTTCATGGAAATCGTTGCACTAGGTACCAGGGAGCAAGGCTTATTAACGTGATTAAAATCTAAACACTATAATTATATACAAACTAGTTGAGTTTTCTCCTGTTTGGAGCCGAAAAGGCCCCCTCTAGTTCATTAAAGATCTGGAAGACAACCGAAGGTGCTAACAAAAGGAAATTTTAATGATTGCCAGATTCTCAAAACATCACAAGATCAACAATTAAAAAGAACCAAGTTCTTTGGCCATGTGGTTTAGAGTTGCAAGTCGTAATTAAGAACTCTAACCACTCAACCCGGGTTCAGCCTTTGGTACCGACACAAGATCAACAATTTTGGTAGCTAGTTATAAAGTTACTACTTGACATTGCAAACATTTTTTTGCTGACAGAGAGCAGTAATGGACGCGTGTGCTCTTTTGTTTCAGTGGTACATATGAAGGAAGAGAGCTTGTCTTTGCACAGCTCCCACCAAAAAACTGCCACAACAACATGATTAACAACCCAATTTCTCCCACGAAATTTTGTCCCTCCTCGTAAAATCCAATAAAAGAACATATAAACAGTAACAAAGAGAGAGAGAGAGAGTGGTCAGGGTGCAGGAATGAACCGAGGAGAGCATTTGATCCACAAATATATGTCGTTACAAGCTTAAAGGACAAGCATACCAGCCACCTTTCCCATAAAGAGCAGAAGCTCGAGAAAAATCATCCAGAAATGGAGCTGCTTTCCTGGAAGCAAAATTGCCACCCAACAACAATTATATGAACTTTTGTTACCTGGGTGATGAATAATCACCAGATGACAGCCATCTCTCCCTCCCAATAAAGCATCTGGCATCCTGGAAATCACTGTGGAACTCTAGAGAGCATATGAATGTTATCGCACAAACGCAGCCATGTTGCCTACTGGAGCAAGCCAAAGTAAGGACCAAGCTTGAAATGTATCACCAACAGTGCAGATTTGACAAGTTCCACTGAGGAGTCCAAGTACCAAATCTTCATTCCATATCCAAAGTAGCAACAAAGAGATACTGTGGTAACTGCAAAGACACGAAGGACTAGAAAAATTGAATTTAACATACAAATAATCTAAAAACAGGAAAAAGGAATGTTGGAATATATGTTGAATCCAAAAATTATACATTTCCATAAACGTCATTCAAAACCAAAATAATAGAAAGAAAAGATGTTTTTCGGCAGAAATAATAAACATCTGAGGTATGTGTGGTAGTTGGTAGATTAACAGTTAAAATAAACAGTTCCACAAATGAAAAAATGCAGCAAATTCCTTTTTCTGTTTCCTTCCCTCAAAAGAAGTCAGGGAGCCTCCACTGAAATTTTAACAATTTTCCTGTAACATTATGGAGGTTTTAAGTTCTTACTGAAAAGTAAGAACCACAAAATGTTTTGGGAACTTTGAAAATGAAAGAAGTTAAAACAAAGTATAAAACTCAACTGAAATAAAGGTGATGCAAAATTTTGATCTTTCTTCTCAGGGAAGTCTACCTCATTCTAGACATCTAAATAAACCTCAACTCATTAACCTAAAAAGGAGCCTCAAATGATTCATCCCAAACTTCTGCACTCCCATTTGAGACATCTTCAACATCCTCTTCCATTGAAAGCCTGATATACTCTCTATGTGCAAAGCGATCCCACTCTGTTAAAGTTGGTTCCTCACGCTCCTGCCCACGCCAAAAAATGCAAATCAGGCAGTTATGATCCCTGAAGATATAATTATAATTATGTAACCAGCACCATTGGACCCCTGAGTATCCAGATATATTATTACAATATAAAAGCTAAAAAGCAGGAACGCAATATTAAAATGCTGAATGTACCTGGCGAATAAGAAAGGGATCACGGCTTTCAAAAGCTACAAACTTATTGAGGTTGAAAAGAATATTGAAAACATTTCCTGAAAGTTTGCATCCTTTCAAATCACTAAGTGTGATG
>Ga0307509_10005553_pt1 | contig 17491 bp, 22 predicted proteins | sample 10_EM_MG_FD_202245 | JGI IMG/M metagenome (GOLD analysis project Ga0307509, IMG submission 202245) | Populus trichocarpa ectomycorrhiza microbial communities from riparian zone in the Pacific Northwest, United States - 10_EM | ecosystem: Host-associated > Plants > Roots > Unclassified | place...
GTCGGAAACATTACCAGCGGTTGGCGAGGCGGGTTTAGATGATGGCGACGATTGAACACCACGAGTCATGGCTGAGGGACTCCCGAACGCGGACATCGCGAGAATTTTCGATTTGTAATTTTATTACACCGCGAGATGCCAGGATGAGGTTTACCTCAGCTTGTCGAATAAAAAAGCTTTAAGGGGAAAAGAATAATCCCAGGAGAAATTTTTATAAAGTTTTTTGTTTTTTTCTTTTCTTTTCCGCTGGGAATAGAAACAATGGGTGGAAGTTGAGATGTAGATGGCGATGGTTGTGAAGGGTGAAGGGAATGTGAATGGGGAAATTAGATTTGAGTGTTTAAGGGAGGGTAAGGATGAGAGAACAAGAAGTGTGAAGTATTTCGTGTGGAATAGGGAGAAGAAGGGAAGAAGGAGGGGGGGTGTTGGAAGTTGTTTTGATCGCAGGGAGGGAAGAGACGATGAAGGGGAGAAAAGGAGAAGAAGGAGAAGGATAGAAAGACAAAGAGCTAGAGAAAGGAGATGGAGAAGAGAAGAGAGACCGAGGGCTGCGTGGCCAGAATGTGGACTTTTTCAGAACGTCAGAAACCCTTCAACCAACAGTCATTTGGCCCTTATGGGAAAAGAAAGATTAATTTGCACTCATGGCAACAGAGAGTATGTAAGAGGAGCTAGGAGGAAGCAGCAGCAGCTTCTGTGTATGCTGTACGGTACTAATGGATCGAATGGCGGTTGTGCGTGCCAGGTTATGGGCAGGGCAGCAACCGCCGCGGACAAGAGCAACTACACAGAATGGAGGGAGGGAACGGGATTGTGTGTGTGTTCCTTCAGAGGGCAACAAAGTCTGGTAGGCAGGCAAAGTAGGGTGGATGGATGGGGAGGGTAGGAGGGTTTGAGTTTAGTTAGTAAGTTAGTATTTTTGTGTATATGCGGTCCACAGAGAGGTATAGTGCACAACCCCCCTCCCCCCTCTTGCTCTTCCCTCCTTCATTAAAACTCCCCGCTTGCCCTTTGTTCATACCCCCGTCTAAACGCGTTCCTAAAGGTGGTTGTAGCTGTGGTTGGGGTTGAGGTTGTGGTTGTGGTTGCGGTGGTGGTGGTGCTGTGGTGCTGTGGTGCCTCTGCTTGTGGCTACCAGTAGACTATGGCGCGGTCGACGTTGGGTGAGCGAGTCCTATGACCTTGAGTGAAAGGCTTTTCTCGCCGCCGCTATGATATGATACTACGGTTTTCTACCGCTGCCGCTTGCCTGCCTGGCTGTGCCATACAGTGCTATCATACTCGAGTAGATGTGCTGGTTTCCTTCTCTTCTCCATCAATAATAAAAAATGTCTCGCCCCACCACTCATCCTTATCTATTCATCGGATCTGATAAATGAGATACTTCCAATCAAAAACAAAAAAACAAGAAAAGCCTTCATGCCATTAAGAATTACCGCAAACCTAGATGCCGGTAGCTGTTCCAGAAAACTCAATCTCCTATGGTTTACCCGGGATGGCACCTACGCAGGTCCTGGAAGAAAAGGAGGGGACCCCTGGCCCTAAATCACGAATCGTAGTAGCTATCAACGGCATCCATCAGGTCCGACATTCCTCCCCGCGCATGTCGGCATGGCCATGATGGCCAAGACTCTCGTCCCTTAACTATAGGTATGAAGCAAGCATGTTGTGTCGTGTACGAGTGCGGGTAGAGAGGGTGGACCCCTCGTTGTGCCGCCAAAAGCCCTTCGCCTCGTGCCGCCCGTTGCAGAGGAAACGTCCTTTGCGTGATGTCCAGCGCAAACCCTTTTCAATAGACTGTTCTTCCTGGTGATGAGTGAAAGAATGTTTAGAGGAGGGATCTTTTTTCCTCTGTTGCCCAGACAGAAGAGGTTTTGTGTGATGTGGTCCGTGCATGCGCCAAGACGTAGGCTGCATTAGTGTGGGTGCGGGATGTGCTCCAACCCCACGTCACCGCACCCTTCTCCTGACGTCTTTGACCAGATATCAAAGAGAACTGCATAATATAACCTGCTAGGAAATGGAAAATACCGTAATAATAATAATAATATATTATTATCATAATAGGGAAAGTACTCGTACGTATCCTTTCTATAATACTGCTCGGCGTTATCGAGATGTCGTTTCACCACCCCCATTCATTCACTACGGTAAACCACAGCCTCCAGCGCGGGTCAGATTTGAGTGGCCAGGTCAAAGTTCTGCGCCATTGAACCACCGGTAGAAGGCAATGTTACCGATAGAGGCTCCGAGTGATTTCCCGCGAAGAGAACTATTTTACTTGGCACTTGAGGATTTAATTATTGGTGCAGAAATATTTACTCCCCTGTCGATTGACTTTTTCTCTAAAACAACAAAAGAGGCGGACTCTCTTGCTCTCATCAGTTAGATTGCGAGGAATGGGTATCCCTCAATCCGTCAGGGTGCCCAAGAAATATGTAGAATACCAATAGGCCTCACTTTGAAACTCGAGTAATTTATTTCTAGTTAAGGGAGGATGCTTTCGTTGTTTTCCCAGCCAGATCCCTTCGGCGCAGCACACGACGGGCTGAGGGGCAATGTAAGGTCCGGCAAAATGTTATGGAACAGTTATTTGAGGTTAATCGGCGGGATATATTCCTGTCTGCTCCGGTTAATGGTTTCCTATCCTATACGGGTGCTCGCGATAAAGCTAGCGGTCGGTTAATTTATATTAGCTGGCAGAATAAGTCCTGCCTTCTATGAAAACACCTCCCCTGGCGCTTGCATCATACCATAGTATTTGAGGTTTAAACTTTTTATTTCGAGTGTTAGTTTCTATGCTTCGGACCCCGACGGCAAGGGCGGGGTGCCGCTGGCGTGCGCGGCGGTATAATATTGCCCCCGGCAGAGTGCTGCTGTGACAGAAGCTGCGCAATCATGGCCTACAGGGCCAAACGAGAAACTGTGGCGGAGCAACTTTGCCAGCTGAAGCTTGGCGGGGTTGACATCCGAATTAGGCCGGGGTTAGGGTTCCTCACACCTGCTCATCTTAGATCACCCCTCGCTGGCGCCGCTCGCTAGAGGTCTTCCAAGTTTTCCAACCTTCTCCACACATCATACCACTTGGGCTTTTTAATTTTTTTTTCTTTGCTGTGTTCTCTCGACCGCAGCACCATCTCCGCTCCAAATTCTTCTAGCCTCTCCTTTTGCTGAGGTTCCTGATCTGTCCGTCATGGGTCCGAGATATGAGAGGGTTTGCGCCCCTTGATCCAGTCCAAACCCTCCTTATTCGCTATCCAATACTTACTCCGCACTGCTTTAGATTGCTGCTGAGGACGATGAGGACCTCGACGTTCATGGGAATATAGCAACCGACTCTTCAATATCTGCCGTATCTCGACCGGCCGTCAGTTCTTCCGTTCAGATACCCAGCTCCCCCCCTCCTTCTTTCCACTCGCGTTCAGGTACACCCGACCCGGACTCCGCCCTATCGGAGTCCTTCGATAGTCCGAGTGATGGTGAGGATGATGATATGAGAAACGTTCGGGGCTCCCAAAACTCGAACTTTAACTATGAGTCCATACCCCTCGTCCCGACCGCAACAACTGGACCGTCTGTGCCTGCGTCCTCTGCCACTACTTTTGCAGCAATGCCGGGAAGAGCTGTTGGTGGAGGACAGACAGATGGAGTGTTTGCGAACCTAAGTGCCAAGCCCACAGTGGCTGAGAAACTCGAGGAACATCCTCCTGTAAGTCTTGAAAAGGTTGGCTGGAGTGTTGCTTTCATGCTCACCTCATTTTGCAATAGTCATACGAGCAAGCAGCAGCCGATGCAACACCCCCGTATTGGGAAACTACGATCCTTGCCCCTGGCATGTCCGCAGACGAGGTTTTCATTGATGGTTTACCGGTTGGTTCCGTTTTTGCTTTTATTTGGAATGCAATGAGTATGAAACACTCCTTTGTTGATGGAGTGGATAGCACTAACTCTTCATCAGTTTCAATGTCATTCACGTTCGTCGGATTTCTTCTCACTTACCTCCTTCATACAACTCACGCTGCAAAGAACGGATCTCGTGCTGGGTTAGGAATCACACTCATTCAATATGGATTCTACATGCGTTCCCGCCCGGACGACTATACTGGCGGCACACCACCCCCGGAAACCGAGCCGTCAGAGCCGAATTCCTACGAATTTGGGGTTGCCGATATGGTCACAGACACTCCAGAAGATGGTATAGGACGAAATGAATGGATCAGCTACGCACTAATGGTGGTCGGCTGGTTCATTCTTATCAGATCTGTGAGTAGCTTTGTCAGAGCCAGGAGGACTGAGCAGGTCGTGCTAGCAAGCCCAGACCGCGGCCTCGGTACGGCTGTTGTTGCTGATGATGAACAACCTGCCCGAGCAGTATAATATCCCCCTTGGTTGTGGGATTATTTTCCTTTCTTTTCACCTTACTCTCTTTTATTTATTCTCTGAGCAAATAAACTGCAGGTCCAGACATCACTCTTTGTGTCTATCGACCACTTGCCGCTCTCTGTGATTTGGGTAGTTGTGTGGGTTTTTTTCTTTCGGGTGTAGGATGGGATAATAGGAGGGTCGGGTGTAGTCATTTAGCCCATGGACGACGGTCTATCTTTATCTTGAAGCGTTTCCTTTTCATTATCCTCGTCACCCCCGCTTCTTAAGGTCGGGTATCCCATTTTTTTTTGTCTGGTCTATTTTGCTACCCCGTAATTGCTACAAACCTTTTCCTTGCTTTCCGAATTATGTTGTAGAAAATGGGATTTGCATGTAAGATATATCGAAATATCTCTTTCATGGCTTATAATCCTTCCGTGAGGCCCACGATTGAACAAACCTGCTGTGCATAGTGGCGACTTCCTGAGTTCATATAGTCTAATTATATCTAGCAGTTTAAATGCTCGAGAATCGATTAGGTTCTCGTTATCTGCTTGATCTACGATACCAGTATCTTATGCCTTGCAGATTGACGTTCTGTGCTATACCGGTAAGCACGATTAGGCATAGAGTAACGCTGCATCGGCTTTTACCCGTGGTCTGCATGCTCACCCGCGGTCCAATAATGACGTTCCCGCGAGGCTCAAACCATCATATTTCACCCTAGAACAGTCATCCTAGAACAATCACCCTAGAACAATCACCGCCCCCGCCATCACTCTCTATTTAACAACCGCCAGACAGTTAACGTTGGTACCTTTACCTAACAACAAACGGGGCTTTCACCATCTATCGGCTGAATTATAATCATTCTAACACCCTTCAAATTATTGAAAATGAGCTGGAGGTGCTCTTCTACCAGCAACGAAGGTCTTATAACCAATCTGTTTAAACATGGACTTATCGAGAACGAAACAGTGAGGGAGGCGATGAGAAAAGCAAGTTGCCCATACAAGATTTATGTCACAGATGAGTTTGGGAGAACTAAGGAATATAATCTAATTATTGTAGGTTGACCGGGCCCACTTCAGTCCTGTGATGCCATATGAGGACTCCCCCCAAAGAATCGGGTACGACGCTACTATATCTGGTATATCCTTCAACCATAACAAACATGTTTAAAAGCTGATCTAATGGGCTATATACGATAGCGCCTCATATTCATGCGAACGTTAGGCATCATTTCTTCGTCATCTGTCGCAATAGGCCCACCAAGACCTATTCCTCTAGTACCTGATGCTGATATGTGATTGATTCGATTAGGCTGCTGAGGCTCTCTTAGATCGGCTGGGGCCTGGGAAGAATGTTCTTGATGTCGGAAGCGGTAGTGGATACCTCACAGCTGTCCTCGCGCACTTGGTGGTGGGATATCCCTGAACTCTTTCGCTGTTTTTTCGTATACAGCTATGGGTATTAACTGCCCTAGTAGACCCCCGGCGGAACAGTCGTCGGTGTAGAACATATTCAGCAATTATGTGACCTCGGCATAGAAAACCTAAAGAAAGACCCCGTGCACTCCCGAATGCTCCAGGACGGGAGAATCAAGATTATTCGGGGGGATGGAAGACTTGGTCATCCAGAAGGGGGTGAGTTACTCTATCCGATTCTAGGAGATTTTTATGGTTTCGGGACTGAGATTTGGCAGGGCCTTATGATGCAATTCATGTTGGTGCTGCAGCATCCATCATGCCCCAGGCGCTTATCGATCAACTCAAGGCTCCCGGCAGGTATATGCCTACAGATCTTCCACCCCGCGCGGGCTCATTGATCACTTGATTGACCCGATATGCGATAGGATGTTTATACCCGTTGATGGAGGCTCCAGCTCCAGCCAGTATATTTGGCAGGTTGACAAGGATGGGGAGGGAAACGTAAAGAAGGAGAAGAAGTACGGAGTCGTGTATGTTCCACTGACTGATGCAAAGGATTTTCGTGACGAAAATTAGAGAAGTGATATGTGTTCTTGATTCTCTCAAATTGGAATTCTCTATTGTACTCGGGTACTCGAGTAGTGTTTCTTAGTTTGTAAGGTGCCCAATACAAGTCCGGTACTGGTAGTCGAGGAAACCCGTGGAGCAGCAGGAGCCTCGTAACGACCAATTACTACAGAGCGATCAGCTGTTGAAGAACCCCAACCCGCAGGCACCTACGTGGACAGGACAGAACGGGGAGGGGTGTTCAGTGCGAGACTCGAGCACGCTACCCAACTTAACCTCATCACAAGTCCCAACCTAATTGGCTTTCCTTCCTTCTTCTCTTTCCTCCTCCTCTCCCTCTTCATCCCCTTCCACCAACCTCTTCAACCTCTTTCTTCCTGGGTTTCATATTTGCGCAAGGCGCGCGTGCCTGAGAGCAGCTGACATCCACGATGCCCATGATAAACCTCTTTACATAAATATGCCCCCACTCTCGAAAGCGAGTGTCCCTTTCGCTGTCGGAGCTCAGAAAAAAAGAAAAAGAGCAACCAAAAAGCATCAGTGGAACAAGAAAACCCTATGAGACTATTCTGGGAATTTGGAATTTGTGAGTTATGAGTAGTTTACTCATTTGCTTGAATAGTGTCGCACCGGTCAATCGCCATGGAACCTGCCGGGCACCGAAATAAATTGAGGCTTAGGCGAGCGTTGCATGGCCAGAAGATCTGATCATTCTTGGCACGAACTAACTAACTTTCTTTCTACCTCACCACAGCTACCGAGGCCGTGCATCCTCCATCCACCAACGTCGCCAACATTAGCCATGACGGATTGTAGTGATTCGACAATGCCTACAACAAAACCAATCACAATTTTGGCGTCCACTATTGATGTATATTCCCCCTTTCTTAGCTGCTTTCTCTGGCAGCTTTTTTTTTTTTTTGTGAGGGTAGCAATTGACTTGGCCAAATGATAGGGCCGTCTACAATCGCACTCTCGTGCATTTACTTCCCTGTTGGAACTGATTCCGGCAAAATATTACTATGGCGATAAAGATAGCGCGGTAAGTCCTCTTCCTTTGTTCGTATTGCTTTGCATCCTCCGTTCTAAGGGAGAGGCTTATGAGATTCGCTGCGGCAGAGGCAATGGAACAAACGCAAGCAAACCAAAGCACAGAGCGTCATTGCGAAGAAGGCGAGATTGGACCCTGATGCGCTTGGTGTTGAGCCTGAGCCTGAGCTGCCAGATAAGCAGGAGTTCAGGGACGGGTGTGAGAAGAGGGGGCGGGAACGTAAGAGGTCTTCTACTGTCAATGCGCCTGCCATTACTTCTGGTAAAGGCGGCGAAGGTGAGGGTAATGACAGCAAAGGTATAGGAGAAGAAGCGCAAGAAATTGTCTTGGGTAGTTTTACTTTTGCGACAGAGTTAGATGCTTCATCTTCGCCACCCACTGCCTCTATCTCCGATAAAAAGCCTGGTATTATTACAACTACTACTGGCGCTAAATGCGCAGCAACTCGAAAAGCCGATCAGTGTGCTCGCCTTTCCGCGAAGATCCAAGGCCTTAAAGAAAAGCGCGGCAGCCGCCCTTCTCCAGCTATTTCTGCGACCAAGTCATCCAAGAGGAAGAACGCCGAAGCCAAAAAGCGCAAGAAGGACCGGAAGCGGCAGAAGACTGGTTAATGTTTATGACGATTGACGGGATAATGGACGCAGACTGCTAATAGTGGGATATTCAGGAATCATAATGGCATACTCTATAGATTATGTTCCTGGAATGTCTGGTTTAATTTGGTAGAAATATCACGTCTTTACCATACCTCTCTAGTTCCCTCCGTCATTTTGCCTGTCATCGCTATGCCTTTTTAGACTTGTGGAACAGGCTTCACTCCCTATCGATCTATCCTTTCGCTTATATCCATGTCATTTTCACTGGTCATCTCTCGTTATAAACACAATTGCCCTAGTGCCGTCACTTAGCCCCATCACTTAGCACTATCCTACCTTCACCACTATTACGAGATCATCGGCTAAGGTCAAGTCAAATAAAGGAGATCGAGGGAAATGGCATGAAGCTTGGGAAAAAAATGTGAAAGAAGGAAAAAGGAAAGAGTACAGGCGAGCCACTAATACCCAAGAACTAACACATGCTTTTAACCAGCGCCAAACCCATGCTAGAACCCCGGTATGAAACAGAAGCACTACGATAAAACGACAAGACAAGACACTTGGGGGAGGGAAGAGCTATATGGCAGACATGTCAGTTTGGTGCTCTCATTGATCGATTTACCGGGAATACCCGGAGAAGACATTGGAGACATGTTGCCTACATTTTTTATCTTCTAAGGATATTATGCTGCTCTAGATAGGCATAGCGCATAGAAATCCCCCAGGCGAGAGCGACGGATCTAGCAACACTGTTCCCGACGATTTTGAATGCCTGTGCGTTATTTCCGAGGAGGACCTCGTCATCTGGAAACGATTGCGCACGCCGGGCTTCCATGACGGTAATGAGACGATCCTCCATCGGGTGGACCCAGGTACCCGTGAACGCGCATTGGGGAGTTAGCGAGGTGGTTATAGTACGACAAAGGCCATCTTCGTGAATTCTGGACCAGGAGCGGCAATGGGGAACAAGCTTAGTTTTGTTGGTGACTTTATCGCCAAAGAGCCTTGGCATCACGCCCGTATCCAGTGCCTTCCGCCAGGTTCTATTCGGCCCGAATTTGGGAACGTGGGAGATCAAAGTCCGGGTTAGGTTATTCTCTGTACGGGACTGGCGGTGGTCGGGGAATTGGATGCACGCTCCAACGTGCCCAGTGCCGATATTTGGAAGGCCTCGCATCCCATTCTTAAAGGTGATGAGGCTATACGGGCAGGGTCCCGCGGTCTCTCTATTGGCAAACTTTTCCCCATTGGGAGCAGTGAAGAGGCCTGCCTTTTTCACAATTGGTCCGTGATCGTGACTACGAGGTGGCCGCGGCGGCAAGCTTGCTCCTGGGGCTGCGATGCTTAAAAAGAGCCTAGTTCTTGACTGGGCACTCCCGAAAGACCAGCTGTCAATAGTGAATTGCTGGGTCTGATAACCCATCCCGACGACGCAGCAAACAAGCTGAGCAAACACATTAACCTCCACCCCGGCGCTAAGTTTCCTTGTTGTCGCGAGCCCGCTCACATTCTCAAGCAAGGCGTACCTGGGACGAAAAACGTCCACAGCAGTAGCCACCGAGGCCACGAGGGAGCAATTCCTCAACGACCTGTCGTTATTCCTAAGTTGATTCGCATTTGAGAAGCCTTGGCAAGGGCTACCAGCACTAATAAAGTCAACCTCGTCCTACATCGCAATGTCAGCAACAATAAAGCTAGAGAGCTAATTTGCATCAAAAGTGGATAATGTACAGGATGAGCGACCAGATCGCTATACTTCCCACGAATTGCATCCTCCATATAGTTGTTCACACTTCCCAAGTATAAAGCAGTGCCTTGGTTGCGGAGGTTCGCACGATATGTGGCTATCGCTGGAACGTCGATGTCAACGGCCCACTTCATGTCAATGACGCCGCCCTCTTCAAGACCTCTACCAAAGCTACCACCACCACAGAAGAGATCCATCCCCTTCATGCGTGGCCTGTCCCCAGGCAACGAGGAGTCGATACAATAACCTTCCTTCAGAGTCTTCGGGAAATTATCGTGAGTATACGGCTTGATCTTGCCATCCATGCCCATGAATCCACTCATGATAAAACAGTCGCCCGTCCCATCGCGGTCGTACGGCGCCGGAATCTTCCCCGCTCGAACATCCGCCTCGGGGACAAACCGGACATGGCAGCGTCTGTAGATAAACTCTGGACCTACGGGCTTTACAAGCGGAGTCCACAAGATCTCATTCGGCCCAGCTTTCTGATCGCATCGGCTCCCCCTCTCAAAGAGGCGGACAGCAACCATCTCTTCGTTATCATTGAACGCATGGATCATGACAGGGTCTAGCGAATCGCGATCATGCTTCTTGCTTCCTAACAGGACGGTGTCACCAACCTCGAAGTTCAATCTAACTTCTTCATAGGAGGTGATTCCTGGACCGCAGGTGCACGACATCAAATCGGCCTTTGTCAAAGTCATAAACGCAGGATCCGAAGTGCGGTACTTTTGGCGAACAAAGAACTCTTTCCCAGACTCATCGGGGCCGACCATGAAGTCTACAGGGACAATTCCGACCAAGTCACTAAGATGTATTGGCTTCTCCTCATTGCAATTGCAATGATCACTGAAAAACAACTATGCCGCTCGCCGTCAGTTCCTCTTTTCCCATCTCGAGGGTGGGGTGGGTCATGTATCAGCTAGCATTTATCTTACCTCGTTGTGGTGTGGATATTTCCCCTTCGCAAGGATGGTATCTTCGGGTGCGTACAGCCAGATGACTTTCAATTCCGGCTCCAGATCAGGCCCGTTACCAATACCATGCACGTAGGCATACCAAACCATGGTTTTCTTGTTCCACTCACTCCCGTCCCGTCTAAGTGCTACGACAGTACCCGGCTCAACAGAGGTGACCTCCGTACACCTGATATTTCCTGTCCTGTCGCGCTTCATACGGCTGGCGATAGGGACAACGACAGCCTCGAGCGTTGCTCCAATATCCCTCGGCGGGGGAACAACCTTCTTCAAATTTTCACCGAACATATGGTCGAAACACTTGTGGACCCAAGGAGTAACTACCGTTCTCCTCTCCATGATTCCTGGAACGGGTTTCACGACGCTAAGATATCTCACTTCCTCCCAGAGCTTACATTTATTTAGATCTGTGGGGCCATTGGGGCCTGTGGGGTCTGTGGAGCCATTGAAGACTTGATTCCATAACCGATCGCGATTGAAGACTTGATTCCATAACCAATCGCGATGAGCGGCTATGGCCTGGCGAAAATCATCCTTGCCATACATCGCATGCCACTTCTGGAAGGCTCCAGAACCCGAGTGATGGACCTTGAGCCAGTCAATGAAGTCGGATTTGAAGTCTAGCAAAACAGCATCTTCCTTTTCAACCATAAAGTCTCTATCGGTTACACAACAGGTTAGTTGGTCAACAAACAATTTGATAGACACCGTGCAGAAACTTACATGACGTGCTTGGATAAGTTTGCTAACCAGACGAACACTTCCCAGTACTCGGAATACTCGTCGGACGGATTCTTCAACTCGTACCAAGTATTATTATCCTTCGCACTAGGAGTCTGAATCCAGATATTGCCTGAGACATCGTGAGACTCCTTCTTCTCATAATTCCCAACCGAAAGGATGGAGAACGGAACACCCTCTACATAGTGACTTTCGCCGACGTCGTCGCTAAGCACCCCATCAAACAAGAGGAGATTGTCGCCACGATGGACATTCAAGTTACTAAGCAACGTCATTTCGCCGCTCAAACGTTTACGAGTTGGGTAATATATGGTGAAGCGATCAAGGGAGAAGCAACTAAAGACACCTTCAGACATATCATCGCCTGCCCCATCTGCCTCAGCTTTCTGCATGCCGTTAGCATGGGCCACCCAAGACCGAAGTGGGGATGGGGAAGACTCACGAGAAGCTTTTTAAGGACTTCAACTTCTTTTTCGATGGGCATTCCGAAATCAAACTCTTCATACTGCGACCTCGGAAATATCAATCGCGGAACGGCGACGTCTTTGAGGAAGCACGATTGAGTTACGTTGCGAACCACAGTCAAGTTCTGTTCTTCTTCCTCGTCTAGGAGCTCGTCATCATCCACGGCTTCGGTCATCTCCTCGAGGCCTTCCGGTGCGACAACATCCCCGAGGTCACCCGGCACAGTAGGTCCCTCTGGTGCAGCACGTTTTAGTGCGGGTTGTGTGGCCTTCTTGCCCCTACCTCTACCCTTGCCTCTACCCTTGCCCTTGCCATTGACTGTCTTGGTAGCCTCGGTGGTAATAATAGGCTTGGTGCGTTTTACCGGAACATTGACTTCGACCGTGCTCATAATTGTGCGCCTTCTCTTTCCGGACGCCCAAACATCACTATCGGTTTCACTGGTCACTGTGGGAGTATCCAACCGTATAAAATCGTCAGAAGACTCCCCGCGCTTCCTTCCAACATACCCGCTATCGCCAGCAGGGGTTGGCGATGAGGAAGTTTGCGAAGCCATGGAAGCCGGCTGGTTGCTTCCACGACAACGGGTTGAGTTTTGAAATATGAGTTTGGTAATTTTTTTATTGCCTAGAAGAAAGAAAGTTAAGGTTGAGATGATGGGAGGAAGGGAAATGCTATTGGCGAGTCTGGGGACGGAAGGAAAGAATAATGGCGGGGAGATGGAACGAATCAATGGTGAAATACGAACTGAAGGAAGTGACGAGAGGTCAAGAGCAATTAAAAGGGTGGGATGATATTTAGTGTGGCAGGGTGAAGGACGAAAGAAAAGTGGTGGAGGAGGAGAGGAGAGTGGTTGTGCGGAGGGTGGAAGATAGAAGTGGGAGATAGAAGTGGGACGGCGAGCAGCAGAGGAGACGGAGTGACAAAACAAGGAAGGAAAAATGTCCTAACGGGAAAAATGTCAGCGAGAGAAATCAAAAATAGAGAAGGATGAAGAAAAACAAAACCGCCGAGGACGAGTGCCCACGCAATCGCTCCCAAACAGCGATCGATTGCGAATCAGGTCGCAGGGGAAAAGCCTCGGGGGACAGCGGTGATAGGAATGGGGGGGAGAAAGTACAAAGCTACAAACTACAGGGTGCAAATGAACGAGCGAAAGGTGAGGAAGGGTAAGAAGGGAAGAAAATATCGATCTCGAACTCTTTCCCAACCGTTCACGATCCACCGTTGGAAAACGATACGAACCTTAAAAAAACTTAAAATCCTTTTGGGATCGACAGTACCGACAGTCAATTCACTGCGCCCTTCACACGAGTACCTGTTGTTGTGCTGCTGCTAATTCCCGGTGCATAGGTTGTTTTACACCGGTGCACAGCTTCCGTATCGTCGTAACTTCGTGGTCTCGTCGCGCGCTGAATCGAAGCCAGTGCCGAAGTTCAGAAAGAAAGAGAACAGATGTTGTGGTGTTGGGGGTGGTTGTGTGTGTGGTTGGTTGCAGGCAGGATGTCGCGGTGCTGCAGTGGGGGGAACGCGTCGAGGTTTCGGGTGTCGTGTGGTTGGCGTGTTCTGTATACAGTATTTGAGTGACGGACGGACCTTACAGCAAGGTAAGGTTGGTTTGGTGTGGACACCACCGAAAGGGTTTCTAGCCACTTTTTTTTCTTCCCCCGCTACTTATTTCCCTTTTCTTTTCCCTGGCGCTGGATTGGGTAGGACGGGCTTCAGCATCACAAATTTATCCTGGCTGTGCCAATCCGGCGTTTGGTGGGACTTGCTTGGGTGAGCGTGCGGAAGGGGCACTATACTCGAGTACCGTATTGTATTGTGGGGGTGAGGCTCTACCGGTATCCTCGAGAACCAAGTACCGGTAATATAATAGGACTATTTTTTCTCTCTTTAACTATAGTGATAAAGGCATGAAATGTAGAAACACATAAACACAGCACACTCGATATCCATAAGACCCTCTCTTCTCCTAGGACGCTATCTCGTGTTGTATTCTTTGTCTTGCTAGTTGATTCATTTGCTCTCCTTCCTAATTACGCGACAAAGTACGGCACTGTACGAGTACTCGAGTACTGTACCTTATAAGACAGTACTAGTACAATAGCAAAGTGCCATCCATAAAACAGGACATCCCCTGATGAATACCGTACCGCACCAATTAGTCTATCCATCCGCCCGTCCATCCAGCCACTCGTCAATACTGTACCGTGCTCCACCCAGCGCTGTACGAGTAGAGTATGCGACCAACAACCTCTGGCCGCCATGTACCACCACCACTACCACCACTATCACCACGGCAACACGGAACAACCAGCCCGAGAACCCATCAATCACTTCCCTCAAACAAGCAAAGATACTGTACTGTACTGGTATTTTTATGTTACCGGGAACAGCAAGGACTTTTTTTCCCTTCTTCTTCCTTCTCTCTCGCTTAGCCATATTACCAGATATCATAACTTCTTTATCTGCTTGTTTGTTTGTTTGTTTGTCTGTTTCCTATGATGACCTATTTCTTTCTTTCTTTCTCCCTCCTTCCCTCTCTTTGTCTTATTCATTCGTTTATTCTTCCCTGCCTTGCTTGGCCAGAAAGGAAGAAAGAAAGAAAGAAAGCGGGCAAAGGAAAGGCTTTATAAAATGCCCGGTGGCACGGCATTATACGAGGGGATTTTTCCTCTCTCTCTCCTTCTCTCTCTCCCTCTTTTTTAATTTTTAAATGATAAATCACTCATTGCCGGTTATATATATCATACCTGAGGTGATTCGCGCGGTGTTCGTGCTCGAGTATGATACCGGTATGATACGGTACAAGTACAACATTAAACTGTACAATACTGTGCAGGATGGAAAAGGGAAAGAAAGGAAAAAGAAAAAATAAAATAAATGCTAGAAATAATTTGGAGAACATCACCTGTTGTACCGGTACAGTACTAGTACTGGGCGATATTCAGCAGGGAGGAAGGACTTGAAAAGGTGTTATAGTGTTTGTTGGATAAGGTCATGCAGTATGTATCTTGTTCCACTACCGTACCGTAACCCTCTCCGTTCCTCCTCCTGACAATTTTACTCATTACCTACTGCGCAGGAGTTGAGAATGAAAACTGACATAATTGTTGGTAGTAGATTGGATTGGTGTAAGGTGAGCAATACCTCCTCTAGCACCTCCCTACCTAACGTGGTGTTTCTGGATCGCTATAATATCTAGGCGTTTTTAAGCCTTTCTTTGATTTTTTCTTGCTTTCTAACTTACTCTTTCACAAATATATCAAGGTAATTTGTCAGCTGGCATTTGGTCAACACCCCCAGGCAGCACCCCCAGGATACTTTAAAAGCAATCAGAGGAGACGTTACCTGTAAGCATGGATTTATATACCAGTAGTTGATAATAGTATAACCATGCCCGGCTTGATTCTGTCCTTCCACCTTCTCCCCCCCGGTTCTTTCTCATGCTGTAGGAGTTTATATACCTGCCTTTCTCCTCTATCTCCTCTCCTCTCTCTGACTAACTGCTAAACATCTCAGCTAAAGCATCTCCATCAATCAATCAATAACAGCCCACACTTCACAACACAACTACCACAACTATCATATAGAAACATGCCCCCTCACACCTAATCTCATAATTATTGATACACACAATTTTTCTCTCTCCAATATCCAACATCCAATCTCCCTTGCGATGGTTTCCTCCAAACTGCCGATAACCTATCATCTCAACTTCAAACTAAACTACTAACGGCTATCAGTTCAAAACAACGATAACAATAAAGATTCAACTTCAACCTTAGTGCTGTGTTCGCTCGCTCTGGTACACCATGAACAAACCCTCATCAACTTCTTTTTTTTTTTTTTTTTCTGCGCAGGAAAAAAGACCAATAATCACAAAGGGGGTTGACTAATAGAGGAGAGAAATGAAAAAAGCTAAAAACACAAAAGAAAGAATTTGGATAGGTGAACTTAAGACTAAAAAGGCAATGGGGAACAAAGGGATAAACAAGGGTACTGAATACCCCGTAGAGGGGGAAAAGGTGAAAGCAAAAAAGCATACATATGACTGAACTTTTTTTTTGCGTTTTCGGAGAAAGGCAAACCCTGAACAACCTAATAAACACATAGGAATTTCGAAAGATGATAAAAAAAGGACATTGGTACAATCAATCCCTTAAAAAGTGAGTTGTTGGGTCGGGCCTCCATATTATTTCCCTCTAGGTTTCACATCATTTGGTCTTGAGTTAAGGCGGGCTCGGCACCCTCCATTGCATCGGCGCCGTTGTTGCCAAAGCTGTTGTACTTGACATACGAAAGTCCTAGGGGGCGACCTCCGTAGAGGTAACCGGTGAACTTAGCTAGGATTAAATGTCAGCCAAATGCATCAGAACGCATGAAAACGTCAACACTCATACAAATTGCTGTTTCCGCATTCTCAGCAGTATCAAACAAGACTACACCAGTACCCCTGGATCTTCCATTGGGCTCATACTGGATCTCGGCACGCTCGACCTTTCCGATCGTATTAAACAACTCGACCAGGTCATCATTGCTGGTAGACCAGGGAAGCTGGGACAGTCAGCAAATTACCTTCAAGGGAAGAGAAAAAATAGTCCAAGTGTAGGGTTTACATTGCGGACGTAAATTGTCGCACTACGTTCTCCTCCACTAGTGGCGTGATCCGTGAACTCGTTAGGCGGTGCGGAGGTATATTCACTTCCACCATAACCCCCACCAAAGCTGCCACTGCCGGCACCAGGAGGCCCTCCCCCGCGTCCTCCAACGTAGCCGCCTCCAAAGCCTCCGCCACCACGCCCGGCAAAGCCTCCCCCGCGACCTCCAAATCCGCCGCCAAAGCCGCCCCCACGACCTCCACCGAAACCTCCGCCCCGACCACCACCAAATCCGCTGGATCCTGCGAAACGGTCCTCTCTAACCTCCAATTGACGACCTTGCCATTCATAGTTGTTGAACTGCGCGATAGCATTACGGGCATCTTCAGGAGACTCAAATGCGACTACACCACTACCTTTAGGGCGCCCATCAGAACCAATGTGAACATCGGCACGCACAACGGATCCTGTGTGAGCTGTATTAGTTCATCGTCATGTGGGATTACGAGCGGATCAATTGATTCAACACTAAATTATTGGGGCGAATAGGTCTTAAAAAAAAAACTTACCAGCTTGACGGAACAAGTCCTTCAAGTCTTGCCAACCAACAGTGTAAGGAAGCTATGCGAGAATTAGAATACCAGCTCAAATGTACAACCAAGAAGCGATAGGGACAGACATTGGACACATATATCTGGCGCCCACCAGCCCCGGGAACGCCGCCCCCGCCACCGCCAGAGTACCCACCGCCAGGATAACCGCCACCCGGCGGGCCGCCGGGGTAGGGAGGACGAGTGCCTTGCTGGCCAGTGAAACGAGGTTCCGCCTCACGATCCTACACCGTTTAAAATGAATTAACACCTCATGTGAAAGAAAGATATCCGATATCTATAGGTTTACCTCTCGGACATAGACGAGTCTGCCCATTAAATTTTGATTGCTGAGGGT
>Ga0307509_10005554_pt1 | contig 17486 bp, 17 predicted proteins | sample 10_EM_MG_FD_202245 | JGI IMG/M metagenome (GOLD analysis project Ga0307509, IMG submission 202245) | Populus trichocarpa ectomycorrhiza microbial communities from riparian zone in the Pacific Northwest, United States - 10_EM | ecosystem: Host-associated > Plants > Roots > Unclassified | place...
ATTCACAGGCTCTGAAACCTTGATTTTCTGGCCTCAAATACAAACAAATAAGAAATAAAGATATTAGCCACTGCACTATAAGTAGTATCAAGCTTCAAATTGCATAACAAGTTGTGAATCTAAACTTAATATAAACTTAGTCCGGATGATTTACGCCGACTGAATGCTGATTTACACGCCGCTGATCGCATCAGCCGGCAGGGTCACGTGACGATCGCGCGCGTGCGCCTCTTCGTCGTCCTCGTTGCGTCCGCGTCGTGGGGAGGGCCCCTCCCCTCCCAAAAACCTGTAGATAGCGTCCCATTTGTTGTATTATGCCTGTATATGATGAAAGAAATAGATAAAATTCCCCCAGTCCAGTGAAATCAAGTGGTTAGGACTGTTCACCAAACCCTCCCCTCCCATTGCATTGGATGGTGGCCATTGGGGCCATTAAAAACTGCTTGGATTAAGTCTACCACACATTAATTATATGACTACATGTTTTTATGTGGAAAAAAACCCCAAAATCTGTGTGTTTTAAGTGTAGTCAGCTCTTACCTTGGGTGCTAAGTAGTCACTAAGTGCTCGTTTTGGCGGACTAAGTACTTAGTGCCGGCTGATTTACCGTAAATCGGCTTGATTTACACCCGATTTACGGGGCAAACCAGCTCGATTTACGGTTGCCGCATGCCAGCAAAGTTGACAGCCTGTCATGATGACACCCCATCAGAGCTTCCCGCGGCCGTCCCGGCCGCGAGTTGGCATATTAAGCATGTGCTCCTCCTCGAGCACGGGCACCGAGTTTTTGGAGGGCTTTGGGTGCTCAAATTAGTTCACAATACATCGGCATTGCTGTATTTTCGAAAATTCCGGACGTAGTTACATGCAAAACTTTATAAAAATTATATCTACATGTAGCCCTGGTTGCCATCTGTCGTTCCCACTTGCCCTTGCTGATTCTCGGCAACGGTGGCGCTGTCCTGGCCAACGTTGGCATCAATGCGAGCCCTCGGCGGCCTCGGCGCATGTAAATCAGGTGTAAATCAGGCGAAATAACCGTACTTAGCAACATCACTTGCAAAATTGCAGGCCTACAGATATGCAGAGTGGATATATCACCTCAATTGGCAACAAATACAGAAGGCTTCATTGATATAATAGATTGATTTTAATATTTTTACCATTTGTATAATTGCAGGCCTGCAGTTGTTTCTATTTGAGGCCAGAAAATTGAAGCTTTAGAGTTTCAGCATATAAAAATAGAAAAACAAAAAGTCATATGTTGATCTATTCTTAGTTCATTCTGCCAAATTATAAATTATGACCAGGACTGAATATAGGCAGTCAACAGAAAGTACTGATGTAAGGAACCACGGCTTGTAACCAGGCCTGCTTGTGGGCAGTCAATAGAAAGTGAAAATTTCTGCTAGTATATATGACCAGAACTGAATGTAGGCAGTTAATGGAAAGTGCTGGTGTAGAGAACTACTGCTTGTAATCAGAACTGCTTGTGGGCAGTCAATGAAAAGTACTGATGATGTAAAGGACCATACTGATGTAAAGAACCACTGCTTGTAGCCAGGCCTGTCTGTGGACAGTCAATGGAAAGTGGAAATTTTGGCTAGTGTAGGGAGCTACTGCTTGTGATCAGGACTGCATATAGACAGTTATCAGAAACTTGTACTAATATAGAGAACTACTGCTTGTGGGTCAACAATCAATGGCCTGTGTGTCAATTGTGAAATAATGTGTTGATCTCGTTTAGATAAGATAGATGGATGAGATGATGTGTCAATCTTATTTCAAATAAGATAAATGGATGAGATAATGTGTTGATCCTATTTGGATAATATTGACCAGTGTGATACAGTGCGATCCCAATGCCCTTCCTTGTGCAAGACCGACCATTTCCTTCGGTTCTCTAATATGCCATCTGCTGTATATTATCTTTGTCATCATCATCATATGGGTTCCTGTTACACTTCTCATAGTTCCTGCTGTTAGAGCAAATGCGGGTTGTTGGGAGGACGCCATCACATCTCTTATGTCCATTTCATGGAACAATTTCCAAGGAATAATGATACTCCCAAGTTATAACCTCAACGTGATGGAGATGCGGTTAACAAAAGTTGAGGATTACCTTGGTGGTCTGCTTTGTCGTCGTTGTGATTTTTCCCTGTGCAGAGCAGGGGCACACATCCTCAAGGATCTTACTTCCCCAATGCATGGCTTGTTGTCACCCAAGTCTTGGTTTAAGCATTTGCATTTGACCAGCCAAGAATACGACATTAACTTTCCTATCATTCTGCTGGAAGATCAGGTTTACATCAGGGAGTGTTGGGAGTTTTTGGGATCAAAAGACCATGTTGCAATCACCCTACCAGTGTCTGTCCAAATCAGGGGAATATCTGTTGCTTATGTTGACCCTGCCCTCTTGTCAAAGAAACACATCAAGCGTGCTCCAAGAAATATAACACTCTTGGGTCATGTTGATCTTGCATGCAACAATCTATCAGACATTGATCAAACCATATTACACACGATATCATCCTTTACTGTCAAAAAGCCGAAGTTGACACCCTTTTCTGTTACAAATCGCTTTGTTCCCCTTCTCAATATACGCTACAACATTGCATTGACAGGTTCTACCTCTTATTTCGACATCACTGTGCCACATGGACAGCAATGGATTGACACTGTGATTGTTGAGGTTCATGAGAATTTGGATGCTACCACAACTTGCTTGTACCATGTAGGCATCCATGGCACTGAACTTTGCGAGGAACCTCCCCAGATTTCCTCGGATCAATCCAGAGGAGGGGGAGGGACTTCCTGGGTCAACCCAAGGAAGCACGCAGGGGGCGCGACACTTTCGGACGCCACAAAACGCGATTTTCGAGACCTAAAAGGGAGAGGAGACATCAATTTGGCCAGTGAAGATAAAAAGGATCACTTACTAGTTTTTAGAGATACAGGGGGAGCACCCCAGCACAGAGAGGAGGGCTACATGCCCATGGTGGATGCCAGACCCATTCCCTGGACACCCAGGGAAGTGGCCAACATGACGACAACGAAGGAGGCAGAGAAAGATGAAGTGGGGACAGTTGGCATGATGATGCAGATGTGGTTGTGCGGCCCGGGCGATCCGTTTTGGGTTCCCACCACTAATCGATATCAACAAACAGCCGCCCAAAGTCTATAAACAGACGTACCAGCAACACAGCCAAATGTTCACGCACACGTTGGGACTCCGCTCCAATTGAGGGGGAGTGTTAGAATTTTTACAATGTCGCTGCGTCCCATCGGGGACAGTTTCCATATCGGGATTATTTCCATATCGGGCGTGCGTACACACGCACCACATTTCTTGATGTTTTATTCGGTTTTCTTTATTTGTACATACATTTATTGTTCGGTTTAGCTACTAGTATATAGTTTGGACACCCGAAAATGCCCACCTCAGTCCGTTTACGATGTACTGAGGTGAGCTGTCTATCATACTTCATTCACCTGTTACATATTACTGATACTGTCATGTAGCTACTATTTCTTACAGGTAGTTACTAAATATATAGTCCGTTTACGACGTACTGAGCTACTATTTCTTACACTGTGTATTGCCAGCTTTCCAGGCACTCTCCACGGCGGCTTGGTTCTTGCCGAGGTAAAGTTGTAGCCAAACGGGCCCAATTCGAGATCCTTGTGCCAGTGAACAAGAGCTTCGCAGCCAAGAAAGTTCGTCCTCGAAGCACTTCTCTCGCACATCAAGAATGTCTGTGACGTCCGTCATTCCCAAGAACCTCCATATTGTGTAGACGAACCGTCTTAGCGTATGACTAGGCCAACTCAGTGTCGATTTTTGGCTCGCGCAAACTTTTGCAAGCCATCTGCAAGTAACACACAAGCTCGTCATGTTTTCATGCACGATTGGCAATCTCTATGACCTCCGCAAAGTTAGTGGGGTCCTGAGCTTTGATGTAGGGATCTAAAACCAAAGGAGTAAGTAACGAAGACGAGACACAAAACATGAAAGCTTACCAATCGAATCCTTAATTCGTAGACCGTCAAACTGGGCTTTCGCCAATCTGCTCCAGACTTCATGGCGTATTCAACTCCACGGTCGATTGGCACAATGTGCTCGACTAGGACTGTCATGGCCATTGTATGTTGCTCATGCTTCTTGTAAATTGTCAGCGCTTCCTCATACAGGCTGTGCTCAGTAGCAATTCTGGCAATGTCAGCAGCATCGTAACTTTGAAGCCGATTGATATAACTAACGACCTTGCCCTTGTCGGCACGGATGGCATTGAGGAGCAGCAAGTTCTGCAGGTTTTTGTTATCACTGAAAAGTGATGGCTTCAAAACGATCTTCTCGCGAAGTTCAATCAACTCAAGGGGGAGGTCGGCTTGTAGGAAAGCCTTGACTGTGATGGAAACATCGTCTGGATCTGTGCACTCTGGCAAGGCAGTTGCAACAATTCTGGACAACCATCAGACACAGCATAAGCAAACAATAAGCATCATACCTGGTCAATGAAAGCATGACGATGTATATTGTCACGAATGAGAACTTGGGCCCAAAGGTCTGGCTGGCGGCACTTGATGAGATAATGAGATTGTTGCTTGAACATGGAATTATCGTTGGTAATAGCGATGAGCTCATCATCGCAAAGACCCTTCACATATGTAGTATAAACAAGATAAGGATCACGCACTTCATAGGATTTTCCAACAACTGGAGGCTCGTAGAGCTATATGAATGTCAGTCAAACAACCCAAACAGAAGGTGGCAAAACGCACATTGTTCTCCTTGCGGAATTGCTCTGGGTTAGTGCTGTCGACTAGCGAGAGCGTTGAAGACGGAAGGATCTTGGGGAGCCAGCCTGAACAGGGCCATGTCAAAACCAACTTGAGCCTGTTGCGCTGTTCGACTTCATGTACAAGTTCATCGATAGGGAAGTTGCCAGTGACAGACGCCAACAAGCTCTTGATGGTCGACTCGTCACAGTCCACATCCAGCAAGCCTGAGGTGTACGAACGGAATTAACGCGCTGGACGTACACTTTGATAAACTTGACGAGGCGATTCTGGTACAGATAAAGGACAAGGTCATGGACAAAATCAAATTGGTCGCAAACAGTGATCAATGGTAGTTGGTCGGAAAGCTTGGCTTCTTTCAGGAAGTTCTCGACCTTCTCCGGGTTATAGAAATTGCTTTTGCGACAGATTTGCTCAACTTCGTGAATCTGGCCAGTACGGGCTGCGGCTTAAATGTACTTGAAGTGAACCTCGGAATCTTCACCCAAATTGACAATGGAGCCCAGGTAGTAATAGAGACCCTCAAACATCTTGAAGCTCTCAGACATTTCAATGAGCTTGACAGGGCCGAGAATATCCAAATATTTCGTTGCAATAATGACAGCTTGCAAGTTCTGGCGGACAATGACCTTCGACATTTCCTGTAGACAGACCATCGACTGTTCCGTTGTAAGGCGACTGAAGTAATTGACGAGCCCTACCAGGATATCAGCATCGCCGAACTCGGTGAATAGCATTAGCTCACATCGATAGGTAAACTTGATGTGTGTACGATTGCATTCTTGATATCTGCAATATCTTCATAATGTTCCAAAGCCTGGGTGGATAGTTATGTTATTGAATCAGATGAATTGCAAGTGGTCAACTTACTCGTTGCAATAAACCGGCCTTCTCACAAAGGTTTTCCACAACCTGAGGAGCGTGATTAAGTTCTAATAACCGTGTTTGGAGGTGGCCTTGTTCAAGTTTGTTATCCTTGAGGGCGTCAGGCAAGAATGAAGTTGCAGGCTGGATCATATTTTGAGGCATAAAGATGTCAACAACGCGTTCAATGTCGACAAGGGACCCAGCTTCGTCGTTAACAAGCTGAGCAGCAAACTCAGCACCCTTCTCAGGATTGGTACGCATGATGTGTTGAAGGAGGGCGACATAATCGGGTGTATAGCCAACTTTCTTGCTGTACAGGACGATCTTGTCCGTTTGGCCAGTCTCGGCGAAGCATGCGACCACCTTGTTAGGCACATTGGCTCGAAGGTAAACACTGAGGGCTAATGTCATGTCGTGCAATCTAACAATGTCACCAAGCTCTTCACTACGCGTCAACTACAGATGAAATAAGACACCGATGACGATAACTTAAAGCCACTTCTCAAGAAGTTGCTTTCTACCTTGCTGTAGCACAGGTCGCGCGAGCTCTAGCGACTCGGAATGGTTGAGTTCGCCTTTCTCCAAAAGAATACCAAAGTATTGAAGAATCGGAGAGAGACCACCCGGAGGTGCTGGTGCCTGTTTGAAGGCCTCAAGGACTTGTGATGTGCGCAAAATCCTTCAGATTCAAGAAAGAAGCAAGGAGTGAGAGAAACATACTCTTGGAGTTGGCAGCGACTTTGGCGGCTTCACCGTATTGTGCGGTCTGGAAGAGTTGTTGATATTGTTTGACGTAGAGATCATCTGCCCCAGGCAAATTAGCGCGGCTGGCAAGTTTGAAGGCAAGGTCTGTATTGTTCGATGTTGTGAGAATATATGGGATGATGGTCTGTTCATCCACACTGACACTCAGAACTTGACCCTTCTTGTTCACGCCGATGATTCCGTGCGTCACCTCATGTTCAGCAGTGACAAAGATGGTTTCCCCCGAAATCCGGTTCATGTACACGCAAGCACCAGACTCAAGGTCGTACAGATAGATGAAGCCATATTTCGTGACGAGGAAAATGATTCCATGCTTCTTAGACACTTGCATGGCAACAGGGAAGTCGTTCGTAGCCTCTGCAGGGAAATAAACATCTACATTCTTCTTTGTGAAGGGAGGGTCGGGTGATTGATGGTCAATCTCGACAATGTGCAGCTGGAAAGCATTGTTCAATAATGGCCCAGAAGAACGGAAAGGCGTATTGATTAACCTTTGCACCAGTTGCTGTTCGAACAGCAAAGGTAAGCAGTTTGGTTGGCTTCTGGTGCCCATCCAACTTCGTTTCGGCGAAGGAAGCAACATGTCCTTCGATCGGTTGGCTGACACCTCTTTCCTGGCTGTATAGTTGCATTGACCCCTTAATTCTGAATGCGGACGGGTTGGTCGAATTCCCAGATATCCCAATAAGAACAAGCCATTTCTCATCGGGAGTTACGCGGTAGTTGATTATTTGGGCACCAGCAAGGGTAGCATGTCGGTCGAATACTTTCTGTGGGGGGGAGGTCTGATCCGAGATGGACCAGTGGTAGACCGCTGTCTCTGTTACGAGACCAATGGTGGTATCTGACACCCACTTCCAAAACGCTATATCCTCGTTACCGTATTGCGCGGTCTGGAAGAGTTGCTGATATTGCTTGATGTAAAGATCATCAGCCCCAGACAAATTGGCGCGGCTCGCAAGTTTGAAGGCAAGGTCTGTGTTGTTCAATGTTATGGGAATATATAGGCTGATGGTCAGCTACGCGGGGGTGGCATAGTAGGCTTGGAGTCGATCATACTATGACGAGGCCCTGTATACAAATACAATCAACAAATAAGAATTTAGCAGGACAACTGTGTCGTACCATGGCTTGATACGGGAGATGCCGACAAACCACTCGACGAGGACGAGGAACCAATTAGCAGCGTCTGCATCACGAAGAAATGCACCAAGGATTTGATGTGGTCTGTCTCTTGCAATTCTGTGCACTGGCAGGTCAGTAAAGGGGGGCTCAAAATGGCATCATGAGACGTACTCGGCATACAATTCCAGATCATGCTCCCCAATCAAAATGAACTTCGGGTCTGGAAATGAGTCCAAGACGTCCAGGACTCCACTACGTTTGTGAGTCGCTGGCGCAGAGACAAGACCCTCGAAGAGTGAACGGCCCGAGTACGAACGCAATTTAAGGGAACCTGATCCAAAGAACGTCAGTCTTGAAAAATCAAAAGAAGTGAAGCAAAAGATTACCTGGTGGAAGTTGGGAGATATGGAAGAACTCGTTTAGTAGTGAAAATGGTCCATTCGACTGTGAAAGGAATCGGTACGGCTTCTGCAAACATAGGAAGGTGTGCCTACCACATAGTGAAAACGCCTCGACTGAACTTCCTCGTATACCACTCTGCTATTCCAGACCCCTGTGCGTTTCACGGTGTCATCGATGTCTGATATTACACGAATCGATGAATGAGTGATGGATGTGCGAATCAAAGCCGTGAGGGGCGAGGAAATCAAAGGGATTGATCGAAGGTGCAAGATCGTATTCAACTTGTGAATTCTGCTAGAAGGCACAAATTGCGCATCAACCAACAAGTCGTGGTCCTGCATCTCCTCTTCGAAAGCAATGTGAAGCGCCCGCGGATGGAGACAGAGATCTTCCCATTTAACCTTGAACTTGGCCTGAAAGCTTCCGTCCACTGCTGTGGTGACATCTTGCGAAGAGAGGTGACCATTTTCTGGGTTAAGCAAGACTTCCTCTGGGTCAGAGAAGTCACCGGTGCTTGAATTGTGCCCTCGACGTTTGTGGGGGTGGACCAGAAGATGTAGTCGAACGGTACGATTTGGAAGGGCTGAATACCATAAGCGTATACGATTTTCTAGGTTGGACTGGAATAAAAAGACCAGGCGAGGACATCGACTCCGCCAAGTGTACGAACAGAATCAACGAGAATCTGTCAAGCTTGAGTTATGTGGCCCTTCGAACAATCGAAGATGTCAGACGTACTTGTTCAACAGCTCGCTATAAGTTTCTGGCTGTTCTGAATTTGAACAAAATCCAATCCTATGTCTTGGTCTCTATCCAGTGGAGGAGTCGACGAGCGTGATGACGGAGGCGTTTCGCTCTCCAACAATGTCGAAGTCTCCTGACGGCGAGGGTGCAGGAGTTGTGCCTAATTCGACTGAGGCTGTGGATTGGTCGGAAATAGACCCTTTTAGAGCACATTCTTCCACCTGAACTTAGGAGAACGCACTGGGCTCGTAGAAAACGAACTAAATGGAACCTGGATGACGAAGTCGGCATTGGCGTCGATAACGGTGTATCCGTGGGCTCAGGGATCTTCTTTCCGGGGCTGGTTCTCTGCAGAATAGCCAAAGTACCCTCCTCTACTATGGCATCTCATTTATTCTCCCAATCTAGAATGCTGCGAGCCTTCTTTGTTGTCGGTATGACTAGGGAATTCGATAAAGGCGGGGAACTTAATATCGTCGCCGCAACCTGCTTCCGGGTGTCTATCGGCGAAAGCTTCTCAGCAGATGCACTGGGCAACCATTTCGGAAGGAGATGAAGGAGAAACACCCATCCATCCATATGCTGGCTTGATGGACGAAGAAGAAGAGGCGGAGAAAGGGAAAGATCGTGTTCTGGTGTGGAAGGCACCAGGAGGACATGGTGTCGAACTCTTCGAACCCTTTGATTTCCTAGGCGTCGTTAGTGAGTTCTTGGAAGCACTGGCAGCAGCTTCCTCGAGCAGACCACTGAGCTTGTAGTCCGAAAATGGGACAGTAGCAACCTTCTTCCTCGAAGGAATCCACCTTCAAAATCTGCATGCCAACTCGGGAGACGGATGTCATAATCTGAGAGTTGGAGAGTCCTACTGTCCTCAAGCTGCTTCCCAGTGAAGATGAGCCACTGCTGATCAAGGGAACGACCTATCCGAGGACTCGACCTCGAGAGTGATGGTCTTCGTCAAGGTCTTGATGAAAATCTGCATGCCAACTTGGAGACGGATGTCGTAATCCGAGAGTCGGAGAGTGTCCTACTACCCTCAAGCTGCTTCCGCTGAAGATGAGAGATTGCCAATCAAGGGAACGACCTATCCGAGGACTCGACCTCGAGAGTGATGGTCTTCGTCATGCTTCCGGTGAAGATGAGATCTAGGGAACGACCTATCCGAGCCAAGAGTGATGGGCTTCGTCTTGATGAAAATCTGCATGCCAACTCGGAGATGGATATTGTAATCTGAGAGGCAGAGTATCCTCAAGCTGCTTCTTGGCAAAGATGAGACATTGCTGATTAGGGGGAAATGGTGATGGACCTATCTGAGGACTCGACTTTGAGAGAGTGATGGTCTTGTCAAGGTCTTGACGAAAATCTGCATGCCACCTCGGAGACAGATCTTGTAATCTGAGTGTGCGACCATCCTCGAGCTGTTTCCTGGTTCGCATTGTCGATGGTGTTGGACGATTTGACATCCAGAGTGGTCGTCTTGAGTGTCCTACCGTCCTCGAGTTGCTTCCCGGTGAAGATGAGACATTGCTAATCAAGGGAAATAAATCCTGATGGACGACCGTAAGCATCGTGCAAGAGAATCAATAACCTCGTCCTCAATTTTGGCCTTGACTTGTCGATAGTATCGGAAGACCTGACCTCGAGAGTGGTGTTGCCTGTCGAGGTCTTGACGAAAATCTGCATACCACATCGGAGACGGAGAAGAGTCGATCCCTTCCAAATATTGTAATCAGAAAGGGTCATCCTCTAACTGCTTTCCAGCGAAGACCAGCCATTCAAGTTGCTGGTCGCAAACGAAGAGGTGGGCGACATTGGGAAGCGGAAGCAATGGAATGTTTACCAATACGTTATCGATTCACGTGATTTTGATTAAGCCTCGCACGATGCGCGACATCCTCCTTGCATGAAGCTTCCACTTAATGGATGCTAACGTATACTGCTATTGCTCTAAATGCCCTCCCGACAAGCTCTGGAAGAGGCGAACGGTCCTTATCCACCTTCAAGAAGACAACAAACGATTGCGCGATCCCAGGCTTGGACTCTCTGATCTGGATGAATCTTGGCTGAAGCTTTGCATCGAATACACAGGAAATTCACTGGCGGGATTGCCTCCAGGACACGGTAAGCATACAATTGTGATCCATATATTCTTATATCTGATTTTTTCTCCATTTACAACTAGACCAACATGAACAAAGGCCTGACTCGGAGCCAGGGGGGGAACCGGAAATTTTTTAACAGCACGGGGTCGATAAATCTCTTTAAGGCTTACCACAGGTCACGCCTTCTTATGTCAGGCTGGTCACGAGCCTAACAAACCTCCAAATTTCCCAAAAAAAGCCTAAATACAACACGTGACTTAATTATTTACCGGTAAGAAAACTTCGGGCCATCGGGCCTATTATTTTACCTGGTAATTTACAGTAATTTACCGGTAAATAATTATTTGGTAAATAATTATTGATTTTTTACGCAACCCAAAAGCGCGAAGAGTCGAAGAAGTGAAATAATGTCACGGAGGGCCGGCGAGCGGCAATGCCCACAACCGTTTCACACACGCTCGTAACGGACAAGGCACTATAAGTAATAACATGGTGAAAGACGACGATTAAAAAGACTGCGTATTTCTTTATGCCGCCTACACCATTTATGTAACAGCCGATTAACGTTGAAATATGAATAACTACACCATAAGTCCCATTGTGAACCGAGGATAATCTCGAACCCGAGATCCTCCTCCGAAATCACGAAGTAACAGGCAGGTCGACGACAGAAACGGCTTTATTAATAGCGTGAACAGAAGCCCGCTGTCTGCTCAATAAGTTTATGGAAAGCTGAGAGTTAACGGCGGCGTTGACGGAGCTGTCGAGTAGTAGCAGAGACATTGTCGTCGAAAGGATGTGAGCTGGCGTCCGAGTCGACAATCGTGAAGGAAAAGGTCTCGGATATTGCCCTTATCCGTTGGGGTGGGAAGAAAGCCATAATTCTAATCCTCTGCCTTTTGTGACGTCAGTTGTGCATCACCCTTCGGTTGTGGGAATCACGTGTTGTTGGTCATGATCATGATCGGTGGCAGTGCGACAGTCATCACTAATATAATCATAATGCGCTTGTTTCATATGACTATCTCCATTCGGAGGCCTGGTGACAATTCGACAGAAACTATTTAGCGTTCTACAAGTAACAAAGGGAAAGTTGTCCGTACTTTCTGCTGAGTGAGTCCAAGTTGGTAGATTCGAGTCTAGGTCAATAATTATGAGTAGGGTCTCTCCGAGGATTATCATTCTTAAAAAGTTTATACCTATTACGTGATTCAATGACACACAGGAAAGATTTTACGATATTTATCCGATTTTACAGCCTACTAGTGCAGAAATTATTCCTTTCCGCCACTGGTGGATTGCTTCAGAAATCTTCACACAAACATCTTGGCGGTGCATATCTGCCCGAAAACGCTTGGATTAGCATTAGTACATTACCTTGCGACACATTTTCTTCCGGGGGTTTGAAGTGCCTCGTAATTCACTAGTGTGCTTGATTCCCGGCGATTGTATCTGTATGCGTCTTATTTGGCGTGAGAATAAATATATTGCATATAAGCTTAAACAACTGCCTTTCCGACCGTACTCCAACACAATTTTTTACCTCCAAGTTCTGTCTCCCCAGTACCCTTCTCCACTGTAGGCTGGCACGATTCTTGACCTGATTTTTGGCTTTCGTAATATTCATCATTTCTCTGCGACGCAACGACGGAAACGAAATGTGCTATCTCTTGCATACCAAGAAGGGCTACGGCTGCCACCACGAAATTCTCGATTCCCGAGAGAAGGTATGTCTGGATATTATTGAGATTGTTGAAGAGCTACATCCACCGTAAAGGTTGACTGCGGCCAGAAGAGTTGTGCTTTGAGCGACCATGCGCACAAAGTTGACGTTCATCACACTCTCAAAGTCTGCCGCGAGCAGTGCATAAAAATGTGAATCACTCTTTCTTTGCTAATTTTCCTTAATGCTAACCACAGCACTAGAATGGGCCCAACACAGGAGGTTGTCCTTGAACGTTTTGCCCATATGTGTGATCGCTGTCGACTTGGTCTTTAACAACCAGCCACCATGCATTCGTTCCCGTCAAATTTCGTAGGTCTGTCTATCGGGAACTATGGAGGTGCATTACATATCACTATACTCTGAATCTGTGATCCTTGCTTACTTCTACTACAATTGATTGCCTTATGTATTTTTGATAAATATTCCAAACAGGTAATTGTGATTTGTAGTAACGGCTGGAGAGACATGCCAGTCATCTGAATATATCGAACATTACTCATGAGTTTCTCCAAGGACATCTATGACATGTGTGTTTTCAAATCGCGGTAGAAGCTGATTTTGAACATTTGGTATAATTTTATGATTGATCGGCTGCGTTTTCACACAAAACAAAACGGATGGGTACGACTACGAGACAAAGACCCTCGTATTTGGACCACTTACAAACCCAGCAACGTAACTGGTATGGCAGCAGGTCCAACGTGATTCGCAGCTTCTTCCTCAGTTTGCGCAGAGTTTCTATCATTTGCGGCGATGCAACCTGCCCACAAGAAAGTGATCAATGGACGTGGATATTCAACTTTGGACAAGGATACATGTCTGGCGGAAATTAAGGTGCCATGGACGTCGAAAAGACATAATTTCTTGAGTGGCCTATCAGAGAAACTGTTGGAGACCATTCTTTGAATCTCACAGATTGAGAGAAACGGATATTGTAAACCGAGGCGCTATATGGGACAGGATCAGCGACGTTGATTCTAAGCCGCGATTCCGCTTCTTGAGGGTGAATCGGCGTCGGCTTTCGTTCTTCAAGAATCTCCGAGCAGGAGTCGAGTGTCAAATCGATAACATCGTGAGGTCGTTTCTTTCTCCGAGCGATAGGTTCATCGTCACCAGCAACTCGAGATCGCTTCCCCGCCGGTTTCCTGACGAAAATGGAATCACGATCTCGAGGTGCGAGAGAACCTGATGACGCAGAAATGTTCGCACGTAGTTTTTTCTGTTTCCTTTCTTCGAAGGGACTCCGCCCTCGTAAAGTTCGGGTGAACGCCCAGCGTTCCGGTTTGTTGCCATGCGGACTCCAAAGCCTCTCTGAGATCACCTTCTGCTAAATTGAAACGGGGTTTCTTAACAGACAGTGGTACGAGGCTAGACAATTTGACATAGTCAGATTTAGGCCTCGAAAGCGGAGGGACCAAGACGTGGGACATGACAAGCTTTGGAGAACGAGGGAGAGGAGATGAGACGATTCGTGTTCGCGATTTCTGGAGGAGAACAGGCGGCGAAGGCAGTTCAAGGCTAGAGGAACAACTAGGTTCAGACGGTGGAGATGTAAAGAGGGAGGCTTGGAAGGGAGACCAACCAAGAGGCCCAGAACCAAGAGGCCGTTCGCTGAAGAAATTATCTGGAAAATATCCAACGTCGGTTGTTGCATCGGGATAGGTATTCAAGGGATATAACATAGTCGCCGGTTGCTGTTGCCCGTCAAGGACATTCGTAGTGGAAGCAGTATGACCAGGGCTCGAATATAGCCCTCTATAGCCTAATGGTAAATTATCGACCGGAGGTGAGATAGCACTGTCATGATGTGTTGGCGAACGCGTCACGACCGGAGATGGACAATAATTAATAAAGAAGGCCATAGTTTCATCGGAGGATAGTTGAATACGACGGTCAGGCGAGGTAACGTGTGTGGATGGAAGTAACGAAGCCAGATCAGACCGAAATCGCAATTCTGGTGGGGGATCGACAGCTCTACGTTTACCAAGTACTTTCGCCGAGGGCAAGTCAGGCGTGCGAGCAACGGCGGCATCCTCATCGATCACAAACGTAGATTTGATTGGACTTCTCCGGATTGTTGGCGATGGATTAGGCTTACGGGGTGTCATAGAGAGAGGGTTAAGAAGCGGGGTCGCCTGAATCGCTCCGTCGCTCGCGCCAGTGGACAACACAGCATAAACTCGCCTATCTGCAACTTTCCTTTTCCGAAACTTCGCAGCTAAATCGATCTAATGGACGTACCTGTCCGACCTTTGCGGTCAGCCGCTTCCTCGTCTGCAAGCACCTTGTCCAACGTGTCCATCATGTCCCTCCCATCATCTTCCTTGAAGCCAACCGTTTCCGTGAGCCACGAGACACAAAAGCTCGAGACCGTTGGAAGCATACTACGGTGAAACAGTGAAGGCCATTGGGGGACCTGTTGAAGAAAGTCGTGAGAACCCCGATTTCGGAAGTAAAGGCGATGGGGATGACGCAGGCAGCACAGATTCTGATGACGAAGACGACGATGACGGGGATAATGGAACTCACCAACATGATGGCAGCACGTTCGGGGAGGCGGTGACCGTTGGAAGTCCAGCACTTTACACGCTGCGTGAACCTGTCAAAGTTGCTGGATATCTGAATACATCATGATGAGTGCAGCGTGCTTCACAAATGTGACCTACTGGCTACAATTTCCTGAATGACCATAGCCCTGTTGCCCTTATTGTCCTTGAACCCCCTCTCCTCTTGCAACCCACACTACTGTCCGTCAGGGCAATACTCAGAGTAAGACTCGATGAGCCATCCGCGATTGACTCCGGAGACCTCAAATGCGGTGTCATTGAGGAAAATGATGAACTAACCTACATTTCCAACACGCAGTAGTCGATACTGATGGAATCCCCAGATTCCTGTGTCCCAGAATCCAGGTGTCCCGTGTCCAAGGATCCAGAAACTCAAGAGTCCAGTGGCGGCGAACAATTCACGGACTTCTATACTAGTATATGGAGATCCTTGGATGTCTGGGTTGTGTTGGATTATACGTGGTTAATCGACAGAGTAAACTGAAGTCAAAGACTTACAAACTTGAATGGACCAAACTCAAGAATTGCGTTTCCTCCTTCCATGGCCCCTCAGGCCTCAATTTTGATATCTCGTCAACATCGATACTTTTGCTTGATAGTTCGGGCCGTAGTATTTGTACGGAATGTAAGTTATGCTGAGGTGGGCAATGATTGGGTGATGGGTGGGCGATGATCGATGAGCGCTTGAGCGTCTTTCATGAAGCTTGAGTGGTCAATTGCATGTCGCAAGAATGGCAGTAGGGCCGGCAAGCGGCAATGCCCACTACCTTCTTTGTTCTGACTCGTCATTTCACACACTGGTCTGTCATGATTGGGTTACTAATGTATGGCACAGTCATTACAAGTACAGGTGTTTAATGTATAGAGAGGTAAGTATCAAATCATTGTTATACATTTTAATGTTTATGTTGAACAGTATACTACTAGAAGAGATTTGTAAATCGTTTATGGAAAGAGCGATAAGAACTAGATTGAAACAAGATTGAAATATAGCATAACATAACGACGGTATGTAAGCTGATAAACGTGATCCATGCATGATCGGGAGTAAAAGGAGACGAAAGTGCATCTGCCAACTATGGTGCTAAACACCGCCTATTTTGTGCAAGCAAAACAACGTGACCAAAATTTCCCCGATTCCTTTGGTAAAAACGTTTATTTTCATTGGTAGAACAAAATGACCAAAGCGATTTTTATTTGGATCAAAATTGATGAAGTTTTTTTATTTTGACAAGTAATTGGCCAGCTGACATAATTTAATCCATATCACCTGCTGAAAAGCAAGGTACCTCCCAGGCTATATTATGTAATCTTACATAACAATATCTGCAGCCAATAGATTATTAGATATTATTAGATCAGGTGCCCCTACGGATGTTGGTTGTATTACGTAACACGTTCTGTTGAGCACTCCGATGGTCCATTGCCGTTAATTGTAACTTCAATGAATGCTAAGGTCCTACGTGTATTGTCTGATTCAGGTGTCTGTTATTACATACTAGCCTTTGTGGTCTAATGGGGAGGCATTACGATAGTCTGGCAGCTAGAATACTGAGCCTTTGCATCTCGGCCTCTAAATCGGCATTCGGATGTGTCCTGAATAGCGTGTCATCGAAGTCGCTTAGCAAACGTATGGTTTCGTCCTCGGCTTCGCAATAGAGCAACATAAGCACTGAGGTGATATTTTGCCTGTAGGCGTGTTTCTAAGGTCAACTCGATTGTTTGTCCTTGTGACTTGATGTCTATAAACGCATAACCTCCTGTCAGTGCGTACTGTCGTCGTCCAATCGACAGTTTCGATCCGTCAGGCATCGTTACCGTGAAGTTAGTGGCGCAGGGAGTCAGGGGTATCTGCTCTTTTGGTATGTTTATGGCATGCTGGACCCTTCCGTCCACAAACGCTGATGGTATTTGTGAACCCCCGTCCGGTTCGAATAGAATCATTGCTGGAGGGTACACTAGTCTGATGGCGCCTTCTTCATCGGGCTCCGAGCGCTGTTCTCTTGGGTCTAGGATGATGGCCGTAATGGTTCCTCGTGTACCGTTCGCGACGTCCCCTTCTGTGGACAGATTGACGACGATCATGGCCTTTAACAATAAACCCATCCGACTAACAAATCACGAGCTACGACATGGAATTACTTACTCCAAAATCTCGACTGCTATATACTGTACATAATGTGTGTAGCTAGAACACAGAAAGCCGTTACTTCCAAAGAAAGCTTTTCAGCAGGTCCCGCGACGGAGCGTCGCCCTAGTTCATATGGACACATCAGCTTATATAATTATTATAAATGCGACATTTGGCTGGATAATTTGTCAGGAATTGACAAATTGGAGTAAAAGTGTTCATTTTTGGCATTTTAGGACGCTTTACAATGCTCTGAA
>Ga0307509_10005555_pt1 | contig 17484 bp, 17 predicted proteins | sample 10_EM_MG_FD_202245 | JGI IMG/M metagenome (GOLD analysis project Ga0307509, IMG submission 202245) | Populus trichocarpa ectomycorrhiza microbial communities from riparian zone in the Pacific Northwest, United States - 10_EM | ecosystem: Host-associated > Plants > Roots > Unclassified | place...
GTAAACACTTCCCCCAGGCACAAACTGCTGCATTCGGAGAAGACCCCATGGCAAAGAAAGCCCACCCCCTTCAGCCAAGGGAAAAACAAGTCATCCCAGGTCCCTCTGGTGTGGAACCAATCACAAATCCCCAACCAAAAAGGCACAAGACAAGAATAACAACCCCAATAATAGGCAGGACACTTGCCCGACAACCTAGTCAGCAGAGGCAGAAGACAACAAGAAAACCTTCCTGAACATCTCATGACATAAAAAAGACAAAAGAAAAAATTGTAATGCTACTCGTGTCCGAACCTTCATCATCTCGGGTGTAGGGCCGTCAGACAAACCCTTTCTCGCTTTTGGTAGGATTGAGGAATCCTTTTCTTGTGAACAACCATGTGCCAGCCCAAGAGCAAGGCATCAGGTAAAGGTGTAGTAAACGATCGGCAGGGCGGTGGTGTAACCAGAGGCAGTGCAATACTAGCCAGACAGTGCTAAGAAAATCCGACCGAGTTGAAGTATGGAGGAGGGTCAAACCCATGACACACTGTTGTGGCAGCAGCCATGGGATTTGGCCAAAGTAGTGAGGCTTTTGACCCTATGGCTATGGCGAGGGGCCACCAGAAGAGGGCAGATATTGAGGTGGTAGTAGGGTACCAGCCAGTATGGTGTATTTATCCCATGATAAGGCCTTTCCAGCACCCTTATGAAGCTCCAAGTTCAGGGGCGGGTCAGGATCATGAGACTGATGTGTGGTGTTTTACCCTCGCTTATGCCTTCCCAAATAGGAAGGTGAAAAGCGGGGTAGGAAAATTGAGGGAAGGGAGCTTGATAATTTATGTGAGTTGACACGTTGAAAGATATATCGGTGTTGAAAGAGTTATTGTTATTGGACAAAATTCGAGACATCTTCCCTTTTTCGCTATCTAAAATGCTAGGGAGAACAAGCTGTTGATTAACCTAGGGTGGTTGACGAAATTCTTGTGAGTAGAGGAGAAGCGGGGCTTATTAGAGAGTTTGCGCATGGGAATCTGAGTGGTTAGCAGAAAATAAACCAAAAATAAAAGAATGAGTTTACGCACAAGGTGCACTATACTGTAAAATTTTAACTTGACGGCCGGGTGACAGTAGAATGAGTAGATTAGTATCACATCGCCCTCAAATTTGTTCCCTGCTGAAATTCTGATTTTAGGCTATCCTAGTTGGGTGTTAACCATACTGGCCGGCATGGAACAGTGATAATCCGCAACCAAACACCAAATATTATGATTACTAAAACCCTTGAATAGATTGTAAAGAGAGGGAAGTGTGAAGGGGGGGGCACAATCAATGTTGCAACGAGGGGGGTTCGATCAAAAATGATCGAAGGACTGGGAACGCACTTTTTCGAACCGGGGGGTTACTTGTATACAGTACTAGGACAAAAGGATTTGTCTGATGCCCATTTTACACCAAAAGTAGTCAACTTCACCACCCTCCCATGGACCACAATTTCTATGAGAAACTGCAAAATTTGGCTGAGGATTAGAAAATCTGTAGATAATATATTGAACATTACAAAACTCTTAAATATTACAAAGAGATGGAGAAATTGTTGTTTAAGTATCTAGAATTGGTTGCCATGTACCTTCTTCTATGGAGCCCCATACAAAAATCTATGTCACCTTCACACAGGTGGACGCAATCATAAACAATGGAAGCAGTTTTGATCCCTTGCACTTCTACTTCTAGAGGCTTAAATAGATTGTCATTTTCTAGCTGGAGAAAAGATTTGGAGTGTTTCCATGCAAACAGTGTTGGGAATTGTCGGTTTGAAAATGTTAAACCTGGCCCAAAAACCGGCATCGGAATCCCTTTGTCCCCGTACTGTAAGATAGAGCCCTCCTAACAAAACGGTAAACAATGGTATTTGAAGGCAGTTGGAAGCGAAGAAACTAATGAAATGATAGGAAAAGGAAGAAAATTTAGCAGAAGAAGCAATTAAACTAGCACCAGTGCTCCGCTTCCCCTACTTCTAAGCAATAAATACTCACCCAGCTGGGTCGAAGGTAGAAATTCCCATAAGAGTTCTTACTATTTTGCTTACTGAGACATTAAAGAACCCCCCCCCTTCAATCCCCATTTTCAGAAGTCCCGATACAAACCCCTCCCCTTCTAACCCCCGGGTTCGATTATCGAAGGTCTTCTTTGTAACACTGAACACAATGGATCGTCAGGTATTTTCTACGCCGCCCCTAAGAACTTGGATAATTGGATCTCCCGCTAGGGGGCTGGAGTTACCTCTCCTAGTGCTTGTATAATAAGGCCCGGCATTTTTTAGTTTCTTTGTCTTAAGCTGGGGCCCAAGCTGCAGTTTTTCGCAGTGCTTTCGCCCCTATCCAAGAGAAGGAATTTCGGACGCCTCAGCGCGAGGTTCAATTGTTCAAGTTCTTACGGTGTTGTACCAATACGATCGGTACCTGACCTGCATGGCCAAAAATCCGAGTTCGGGGGAGGCAACCAATTTGAGAATGACATGATATCATAGCACTATCCATCGGTGAAGGAAAAATCTCTCTAGGTCTGTCACAGTATTGGAAATCATCTCAATGGTCAAGTGTGTTATTGTGTCGTTGCTGATTTTATTGTTCTGCTATTATATGATTAAATTTCTTCAGGCTTCAAAATCCCTATTTTGAACCCCTCCCAGGTCTCGCCACCCACCTGGGCGCCCAAGACTTTAAGGTTAACTGAAAATAACCTGTTCTCCTAAGTCTCCTTGCGTAAACTCCCTACTGTGGAGCCTGGTTGCTCGACGATGCGTCCTAATGAACCGATGAGAGGTCTAGCACCTGAGTGCCTGTGCCCTTTCATGGTGCTGGTATTCGGAAACCTAGGCTCCTCAACTCGCTTTGGGCCTACCAATGACACAGATCTCGTACCATCGTGCATCAAGTCTTTTTTTTTTTTTTTGACAACAGACCTCTTTAACCTATTATAATAACCGCCTATATTTCTCCATGCTGAGGGCAATTCCCTCAAGCCCGAACTCTAGCTATAGAATGAGAACCAGGAGAAGTGATTGAATCTGGTTCTAATTAGTCCGCAATTATAACCAAGTTTTCTTCTCTTATTATACATCTGGACCTTGGGACCGCAGCAAGTTAGCTGAGGCACCAAGGAGTAGAGTATAGTCCGCAGCCCTCTTAATATATATGTTCACATAAAAACAAGATTGCGAATATTGAGATAACTCACTTAGCTCCCGTGCAGCACCTCTATATTATAATACAACGCCTCAAGCCCCACCGTCCAGTGCACCTTGCTTCGGCGGCTCAATACTAACGTCAGATAAAATGACCCGCCCACCTCCAGCAGCAGGTAATTTCGGGGGCGTTAAATTTGTAAAAGGGGAAAAATACAGTATAGGGAATGGTGACAATGCGTCTTCGGGTTACGACCACTGGAGTAGCTCGTTCTGGGCGCACTCGACTATCAGACTTTGGTGTGATTGATTTTCCGCCTTTTATTAAGCTTGTTGGTGTCAAAGTTTATTCTATGCTCCCCATCCCCTCCATTATATCCAGAGCTATTTGTCGTAAAGAAGGCCAGATACCTTCTATATTTTGGGTGCTTGTAACCTACTCTATCTCAGATCGGCCCTTTTCAGTATGTATCAGTACAAGGCAGGGCAAAAAGCTTACATGCTGGGCAGGGATGGGCCTGAATGGATTGGGATTAGTGCTAATGGCACCAAAATTGTTCTAAACCTTAGGCCTTGGGACCCACCAGCCCGCCCGATGGACTGGGTGATATGGGGGTGCGGTGGGCAATTAAACTAAATACATGATACATGAGGGGCCAATGGGGGAGTAAACCAGCAAGGGAATTATAAGAGCCTATTAAGGAGGCTTTATATTTTGCTCGGAGCGTCGGCATGTTCGTTAGGAGTGTTTCCTTTAACCTCGTCGAGTGTTTACCCACACTACACGAGCACTATGTATGTATCCTAGCAACCCCCAAACCAGAGCACGAGCTTTCCTGTTTGCATCTAAGCTTTTGGTACCAAAAAAACCGGAAGCATTTTCTAGGCAAAAATCTTGAGAGAAGAGATCAAGAATACCAGGAGAAAATAAAATTAAAAATAATGTGATAGGTTAGTCTCCACATAACCTAACTTACGCCTCAGTATGATCAGACATATCGCGATTGGCATATGCACACAAATTACTACAACTATTTTTGGGCACGCGTACTACCGGGCTTTAAAGCCTGTCGACCATTCATTATACTGGTCGCCTAATCCTCATTCAATTGCTAAAACCGCCTCGTCATGGTGAGTCGCTCGGAAAGAGTGGGGTTAACTATCATACTAAGTGTAGTATGACACAATACGATAGAATACAGCAACTCGCCACAAACCCACCAGAAGCCGTTGGTCAGGCCAGCAAGAAAAGCAGCCCTACGCCCCAGCGGAGGAGCAAAAGTGGAGAGGGAGCCCACCCATGTCCTGAGGAGGGGGAGAAGAAAATCCACTCAATTTTGAAATGCTTAAATACCGCTGGTGAGAATATCGCGGACCCGATCCGGCCTTTATTATTCCGTGGCCTCCTCCTGCCGCAATCCTCAGCATATGCTGCCAGAGCCTCATCTTTGAGCCTTTTTTCTACTCATTTGCTGATATCTGCAAGTTGGATTCCGTCTTCGGGTGGTACTTTAAGACTGTAATCTTCTGCACTGTCTCTGCTGTTTACAGTACTGTTGCTTAAGGTGTTACCGGAGCGCTATGCAACATACAGGATCGTATCATAAGCCAACCCCAGTGCTCTATCAAAGAATACGAAAGAGGGCTCCAGGAGTTAAGCTAGTGCAGCATACCCTTCTGCTTCTATTTTCTCTTATTTATTTATACTGACGTTTCCCCGCTATAGTCTATCCCGTGGGTAGTAGCTGCAGAACAAGCAGAGTTACAATACTTCCTATCTAACTTGCCCTCCCATTGGCAGACCGACAACGCAGGGGCACTTGTAGAGATCCTGCATCAGTCCAGCCAATATTTCATCGGGCCGCTAGCCAAACGCTCGACAGGGAGCAGTATTTTAAACCAATCAACTGAGGCTAAGAGAAGCCCAGGCAGGAGCAGCAAGATTAGTTACCTAGACTCTAATATCGTAACTTCTTACTCACAGCCGGCAGGGCTTTCACCTTTTATTAATCCGGCGGAAGTGAAAAAGGTCGTAGTGGACAATCGCTTGCATGAGAGAAAAGTGCATGGTGGAGTGGGTCATTACGCCTGCGGTCACCTGAGCCAGTCCTACTTTTTTCTTACCATGACCGGGCCCGTCCGTCGTAGAATAGGCTTGTGCCACGTTAGTCCGACAGGCCCTCAGCGGGGCGGACGGGCCGCTTGTTGTGTCATTTGGGTTTTATATAATCTTCATAATTAGCAGTCGCGCAAGTCCCTAACATCCAGCTTGAAGGGGTTTATTGCTTACACCCAGGACATAGTTTACTATGGTATGACAAAAGGAGTTGTATGAGATTTTGAGTAGAACAGAGGACTCGCATATCGTCTAATTGGCATCGCTCTCACTAGCAAAATAGTAGCGCTGCACCAGCGCGCCATCCCTCTCTTCAACCATCAATAACGAAACATAGCCCATATCTTATCACAATAGAGTATCCCCTACCTCCTCAGGTTTACAATGTGTACAAAAAGTCTGGCCTCCGGTCCCCTAGATACTCTACCTCCCCCCTACCTAACCCCTGCACCCAAGTATCCCTCTCCCCATTCCTCCTCTTCTCGTTCTCCTTCCTCAGCAGCACCCAGTTCAGCACACTCCCACCCAGCAGCCCAACCGCAAGATACCCCAAGACAATCCCATGACCGAGCCTGTAATGTGGTGCATCAACCTGCCTATAAACATTACTACTCATAACCCCGTTCAAATTCCCCCAGCCAATCACAAAGCCAAGCGTAACCCCACGTTTATACACCCCCTCGACATTGTTCGATACCCAGGTAATCGTATTCGGAATACAGGGGTAAATCCCAAGCGCGCCTAGGAAAACCGCGACGTAACTCAGCGCAGCGGAATTCGACCCCAAGAGGATACTGAACCCCACAACACCGAGCAGTGAAGTGGCGATGTTAAACACTCCCCGACGGTTACTCCTATCAGCCTGCCAACCGACGAGAATAGTCAAAATGCAAGCAGCAGCATACGGTGGCACGCTGAGCAACTGCGCGTGTGTGGCCGAGTATCCCATTTCCTTGATAATGGAAGGCAAGAATAGACTAAATGCATAGAGAGACCCGTCGACGCCCATGTATATCAGCATCCCCGTATAGGTTTTCCAATCCTTGAGAGATTGCCAGAGGTAGAGCATTTTAAAATCTTCATGCTCCGCCGAGGATTGTTGATCGTTCCGGAGACGACGGAGGACTCTGGCGCGATCTTCGGGGGAGAGAAATGTGGCGTCGTCCGGGAAGTCGACCACCACCCAGAAGGAAATTACTCCTATCAGGACTGTTGCAAGACCTTCGAGGATCTGTGAGGGGGGTTAGTGAAGGGGGAGAGGAGGGGGGGTAGGGGAAGCTACGAAGATCCAGGCCCAACCACGCTTACCGCCTACTCCATCCATCTTGGATATACCGGCCGCGAGTAGGCCACCGAAAGACCCGGAGACTGCGGCAGCGGAGAACTAGTGTCTATTAGTGGCGGACTGATGCATGCGAGGGAATTTACGGGAGTACGTACGAAGATCGCGGCACGGATACCAAATTCTCGGCGCTTATACCAACAGGATAGGTAGTAATTAACTCCTCTACCACCCGATGTTTAGAAACAGTGAGCCAATTAGAGTTGGAGGAAGAAAACTCACGGAAAAAGACCCTGATCCAACCAAAGTGCCGCAATGTGAGTGACATTCCATGACACGAAATCAGACAGGTAACAAAACCCACAGCCTCAGTCAATCCCAAAAACCTGCGACACAAAAATTGTCAACACCCTCTCTGCCCCGTAGGAGAAAAAGGAAAGAAAGAATACGAGCTCTTGCGTCGGGGGACAAACCATCTGGCAGCCATCATCCCCGAAAAGTTGTGACAAAACCCCATGAACGTCATACAAATCCCCCAGAGCACCATTATCAACGGGATATAAATCCTCGGCCTCATCCGCTTCAATAGAATGTTAGAGATTGGCTCGAAGAGCTTTCCCCCCAGGACCCATAAGTCAGCCTCAGGCCCCGCCTTATTCAACAGCATAGCCCGGGGGGCACATACAGCATACGACACAAAAAAAATAGTAAGACAAGCGCTATACTGCCTATTCGTCATTCCAAGATCGCCGACAAGTCCTTCAATTTTGGCATTGCCGATATTGGTTCCTTAAAAGCCTCCTCCTCAATCAACCTAACCCACTATAATTGGATGGGAGGGATCTCACGGTCTAAAAACGAGGCGAGGTACAGAAGACATAGCCAGGGGATAAGCCTCATGTCCAACTTCCGAACGAGTCTTTTGTCCTATTAGTCGTCATGGCTCATCACGGGTCAGTATCCTCACAGGTCTCACTCATATGGATGGGGCAGAACAAACAATAGCGGCCCTCTCAGCATCGCTTAATCCTGCGTCTGGATCTGGCTCCTCTAGGTAGTTTCCATTCTTCTCTATCTCTTCTAGCGACGAGGCCTTGGGGTTGGATGCTGACATGGTGGAGATCTGCTCTGTGGCCTGGGGCAGGAGGGAGTGGGGGATGGCAGGGGGATGGAGTTTCATTTTATATTCGGGGGAATTTCCGGGGCTAGAATATCTGAGTCTCCACCTTTTTGAATTAGAGGTTGAGGACCCCTGCTCTCCTTACAGCCCCCGCACATCCCAAGTGCGTGTTTTCTCCCTGCCGGTACTGCAGTTTAAAACACCAAGTTTGTACTCGTACAGCTTACCTGCCTTCTAATTTGATATAATATAATATATATTAATTCTCGCAGCCCATTCCTTCCTTTCCCCTGCTCGTTCGCTTTGTTTACGCCTTGCGCGCAAGCCCCCACTCACACCACATATACCGCGCACTAGATGTTGAAGCGATCATACGGCTGTCTGCGTGGGAAATTTTATATCGGGAAGGTAGTTTTGTAAGTTGGTGGTTGTCTCTTCCTCTGGCAGATTACTCGAGTACGAGCACCGGCAGGTCGCAAGACTGATGTCACTACGATGCTCAAGATACTCAAATAATAATAAAATTTATTAGCCCTCTTGGGTAACTTATGCCATAGAAAGCTAGCTTATAAATAAATTATTATTATTATTTTTAACCAGGGGCGCCGAAGCCTCAACTTCCCCCATTCCCTTCCCGCCTTTATATTTTTGGGCCCCGAGGAGCCGACGAATCGACAGGAGTTGCGACAGGGCTCGGGAGCGCATATTGTATCTTCTGGTTATGTTAGCAACATGCCATTAAATTATTGCTGAGTGGGTCTTACGACAGGCGGCTCTTGGTGCCCCGCTGGCTTGTCTGCGATGATCCCACGAACAGTTAAGAGCCTGTTTGGCTGCAACGGCTCCGTTCCGTTCTCCCATACAAAATTTAATGACCCTTTTCCTTCCGTTTCAAAACGGAGAGAAGGTGATTTTCAGAGCAGAAACGGTCGCCCAACGGAACGGAACCGTTGCAGCCAAACAGCCTCTAAGGGGAGTTAGACTCTGCAATATTAGTCCATGAAGTAACCAAGAAACTATCATATAATACAAATTATTCGGTTAGTACTAAGTCACCCAGTAAAAGTTAAATATAAAAAATAAAAAATAAATGAAGCAAGAAAGAAGGAAAAAAAAAGAAAACTCACCCCAAAACCAACGATACTAATGGTCCCCATAAGTGCTACTCCTTTTTCCATGGGACTCCTCAGACCTTCCTGAATGTTCACCTCCTTGTAGCATACCTCCTATAAGCCGCGTAAGTAAGCTGTATACTAGAATAAATGAGAAGACAAAACTTTGCTCAAATCTGAGAAGCCCCGTTCAACCTCTGAAAGGCGGTTCCACTATGAATAGTTAAGGGGAAAAAATCAAAAATTGATAGAAATAGTATCACTTACGAGCTGGCTCTTAGCAGCGCCGTCACCTTGTGCCGACCACTTCGTTGACATTCTCCTCCTAGTCCCAACCAAACGCCGTCTCACGCACTGGTGAAAAGGCATCCCAGGGGCGACGTGATAAAGGCGGACAGCGTTGCAAAGAAGGCCTTCGATAATCGAACCCAGGGGGTTAGAAGGGGAGGGGTTTGTATCGGGGCTTCTGAAAATGGGTATTGAAAGGGGGGGTTCTTTAACGTCTTAGTAAGTAAAAATAGTAGGAACTCTTAGGGGAACTTCTACCTTCGACCCAGCTGGGTGAGTATTTATTGCTCAGAAGCAAGGGAAGCGGAGTGTTGGTGCCAGTTTATTTGCTTCTTCTGCTACATTTTGCTTCCTTTTCCTATCATTTCATTGGTTTCTTTGCCTCCAACTACCTTCAAATGCCATGGTTTACCGTTTTTTTAGAAAGGGTTCTATTTTATAGCCCGGGGGTTCCAAAAAAAAGCGCATTCCCAGTCCTTCGATCATTTTTGACCCCCCCTTCGTTGCAACATTGTTGCATAGGGCCAGCAAGTGACATCCTTCTTGTTTGAAAAGGAGACGAGGGGGGGGGTGGGGAGGGAGAAAGGGAGAAAGGGAGAAAGGGAGAAAGGGAGAAAGGGAGAAAGGGAGAAAGGGAGAAAGGGAGAAAGGGAGAAAACGAGAAAACGAGAAAGGAAAAAGGCGAAAGGAGAAAAGGAGAAAAGGGAAAAAATGAGAAAGGAAGAAAAGGTGTGAAGTGTGGTGGGATGAACACTTGTGGGGATTCCCCCCTACTTATAGGTGCTCGGGTAGACTATGAAGGTTAGTGATGGGATGGACAGGTTGGCGATGTCAAAGCTTCCTAGCATCAGACCTACCAAATTAAATCATTTTTTCCCGCCGATGGTCACGGAACAGAGAATATCAGAGCACGACCATGACCACAACTTCCAACAGTGCACCAATACTTTTAAGCCTTAAACTATTGAGCAAAACAACTGTTTTCGCGCAAAATCACTTGGATAGCATCGGCAATGCCAAGACGAGTGACTGGTCATGATTGTTCCATTAGCAATCGACTGAAATACTGAGCTCCGACTCACGCTTCTTCTCACGTCTCTTCTCACGCCTCTTCTCATGCTTTTGAACAGATAGCAAAGAGATGCAAAGCTGGTCTTTGAACAAGAATCGGGGTTTTTCATGCATGCTAGAGGCTTGCCAACCCGATCTAAGACCTTTAAAGCCTGATAGAAGGAGATAATTTGCGGTAATAACTTCCTCGCTGAAATGTGCCTCTCTATAAGCTGCTTCTGCTAGCCCACACAAGGTCGAACGCGGTTCAAGTGTAGATTCCCTCGCTCTGGAAAACCCTCCACATTGCACGTATTTAACTTAGGGCATAACTTTTGGGTGAAATGCTAATGTGATTAAGGAGAACGAGCGGTTGCCAAGCTGGGCGTTTCGGGTATAGTTTGCAGCACACAGGTACTCGGAGGTCCGCTTGGGAAAAGTCGGACAGTTGTGTTCTCCCTCAAGCTTTATCTTGAGGTTGCAAAGACCCAACTGATCCAGAGGCATCACCCAGCATCCCACAAACCTACAATACATCCATTCCTGGCGCCCCATGGCACCCCACCAACATGATGTCGTTCGACAATTGCCAGGAAAGTATGATACCTAATGGAACCACCACCTCGAAACACGGGAGTCGGCCAGCCCTAGACCCTCCCCGACCATAGCACATCGACATTCTTACAAACATACTCCAACATGGCAAGGACAATCCTCTATTCTTGTGCAGATCTATAGTTTAGGGTTCGCTCTCACCCCTCCTATAATTCCGCTCCGCGGATTGCAGTGAATCTCGGGTTGTAGGGCGATAGGACGAGGGGTCTCGGCTGGTTCAACCTGGTCGGTCGTGTTGCACCGGCTCGGCGATGATCGGTGACTTTGTTGGTGGGCGGGATGTTTTGGTTAGGTTAGTGGGCGCGAATCAGACAGGGACTGGGTGTGTTATAGGTATGATAGGTAGATATTTAGATAGGGTGGGAGGGAGTAAAAGTGGTATAAATTCCTTAGCTAAATTTCAGTCGTAGCCATTCAAGAATCCCCCTCTCTCTTTCTGTAACCTTGTATCACTATCGCAGCATGAAATTGCCTTTTACTCGTAACCTCTGCTTTCCACTGCAACTCCCCGCACAAGGCTAACCCATTTGGCAAAATCCTGCTACTCAAATGTACTGTCATACCTAACCAGCTCTATCCTAGCCATAGTATAGCACTCGCACCCCAGAATCACTCGCAATCACTCGCCAAACCCACCAAAATTCCCACTCTCAACAACCCCCTTAAACCCTCTCATAAATCCCATCACTATCATACTCCTTCTTAGGCCCCTTAACCCCATACCCAATCTCGAACTCCTTCAACCCTCCATCCCCCGCCTCACCTCCACTACCCCCACCGTTAAACCGAAACCGATACCTCGGCCAATACCAATCCGCACGGCAAAGGTGCTTCCCGCCCCCAACCCAGCCGCCTTTCCCATCCTTTGCGCGTCCGGAGATCTCGACGCGGTGGAAGAAGTAGTCTACACGCGAGCTGTCCTCCAGCTTGACGAACCAAACGGTGATCGCGTCCTCCGCTGGGTGGTGGCGGTATATGTAGGACCTGCGCGTCTGGATTGTTAGAGGAGTGGGCATGGTCGGAGTGGGAGTTGTGGTGAAGGCTCCAGTTTCAGTGTAGAGGTATTCTTGGACTTCGCCGGAGTGCACGGGCGGAGGGGGGGCAGAGGGGGTTATGGTAATGTTGGTACAGGCTGCGGCTTCTTCCCGGCCGTCCGCTCTGTCGTTAGTGTCGCCGCCTATGGTGGGAGGAGTGCATGAGAAGGAAGGGGGCCTCGGTAAGAACTCCGCAACGCCTTCAAACGTTCCCGAGGAGAATCCTGGATGTCTGGATACGATCTTCCTGCGAAGCTTCCATTTCCCAAGAAGGGCTTTAAATATAGCTCTATTCAGGATTCCATCCTTCGCTTCATCCTCCCCCCTACGCTCAGCGAGTACCTCCGCCACCTCCCGAAGCGTCTTTTCCGCCTCCTCGTTGCCAGGGGAGAAGTGTGCGGGGACCATGGTGTTGGGATATACTTGGTTCGTTTCAGGCAGAAGCGGCAGTCCGATAGTCTGGCGGAGTTCATCTACAAATGCCAAGTAATCCCCCATCGTCCACTGCATACGTGCTTCGGGTGAGAGGGCCGTGACACGCAGCGTGCGCATGGCGCGAGATTGTGAGATGCCGAGCTCCATCTCTCGGGCAGATGGCCAGGGGAATTTTCCGGAAAGTAGCCCCGCCATCCAGCGGCCTTGGAGTTCCATGATACCGAAGAACGGGCCTTTGTGCATCCCCACGAAACCACCAGTATTGTTGAAGGATGGGTGGAAGGACTCTTTATGTAGGAGCAATGGTAGGAAGTTTGAGTCATCGGGGGTGTCAGCGTCGTTGGAGGTGAGGTCGCGGAAGAGGTCTTCCGGGAGGAAGCGTTGGAGGGAGGCACTGGGATAGAAACCAGTTCCTAGCACAATGGTATCGACGTCCGTGATTTCACCAGTGTTAGTGTGCAGTGTGCTACCGTCTGCGCTCTCAAGGCGGCCGATCACGGGCTTTATTGCTCCACTACGGACGAGTTCCAAGTACGAGTCTGATATCGTGACCCAGGGAGGGAGGCGCATATAATGGTCAGTGATGTGCAGGTTGGGGTGAATATCCTCCTGCCTCCCACCCACTTGAGAGGAGATGAACATATTTATTAGAACGTTCTTCTCCTCCTGCGTCTTATCCATTGGCATCGGGTTCTCCCTCCGACGATTAACGTCGTACAGGACTATGTCGTTAGGAACAAAGCGGGGTGCCGAAGGGTCTTCTTTATGCGCGATCGGCAGAAACCTCGGGATGATCCAGAAAGGCCGCGAGAACAAATGCACGAGTTCGATTCCCGCACGCTCCTCTTCCGGCAAAGACGATATCCGCAAGGCGATATCGGCGGCAATTTCAACACCACTCATGGACCCACCAAGCACCACAATTTTCTTCTTACCAGAAAGTTTCCCATGCGGCCATGAATACTCCACAGAATGCAACACCGAGCCCGTGAAACCATCCATCAGCATCGGAGGCACATAAGGCCTAGAAAAGAACCCTGAGCAGATCACCAAGAAATCAAACGTTTCCTCTCCTCCCTCTTCCTCTGCCCTCCTCCAAGCAATACTCCACCCACCCCCATCCACCTTCCCAACCTTGACAACAGCACACCCCAACCTCAAGCACTCATCAGGGATATGTTTCCTCCGAAACCTTTCCAAGTACTCTCCAACCTCCTTAGCCGTGGGCAGCATCGAAACGCCTGGCTCATAGGCCAATTCTGGAAACACACAACTATACCTTGACAAGTTTGTTCGCATGCCTGGATTCAGCGTCACACTTCCAGCGGCCGGAGACCAGAGCCCACCAACAGCACTACGGGACTCAAATATAGTTGGATGAATCCCGTTCGCTAAGAGGGATTTCGCCGTTGTCAGGCCGGCCGGGCCAGCGCCGATCACAGCAGCGGTTCTGCGTTTCATTGTTGCGATTAAGCGGTGGTAGAGGGGGGCCAGTTGGAGACTTTGTTGGTGGTGATGGTGGTGATGGCGGTGGGTTGATAGGAGAGAGGGGGGGGGGGGGTTTCCGGAGTGGGAGGGGGTGAAATAAATTGCCTGCAGGGGGTTGGATAAATTACTTAAGAACCTGGCTTCCGCATTAACGTTTTCCCGGATTGTCAACGGTGCGAATATCGTACAAGTACCGGTAGTAGTCTATTGGTGGAACAGTCACTTCCTTATCTCAGTGAAGTCTAGAGGCAGGTTGGCCAATCGGAGTTTACCGGTACTATACAGTAGTGCTCCTTGTCCCTAGGACACGAGTTACGATGGGGTAGTTTATCGATACTAACGAGGGGATTGGGCGTAGAAAACTTACAGCGAATCTATCATAGTTTCTATGATATCTATAACACTACTTGTATCACCGCGCTCGTGCAGCATCATACAAAAAGCCGATTCCCACGGCACTGATCGTGATTGATGACATTCCTGGAGTCCCTATTATAGAACATACTTGTATCTCTAGGGTAGACTACAGCACACCCATCTAACAAGCTCCCTTCCCTCAATTTTCCTACCCCGCTTTTCACCTTCCTATTTGGGAAGGCATAAGCATGGGTAAAACACCACACATGGATCTCACGATCCTGACCCGCCCCTGAACTTGGAGCTTCATAAGGGTGCTGGAAAGGCCTTACCGTGGGATAAACACACCTTACTGGCTGGTACCCTACTACTACCTCAATATCTGCCCTCCGGTGGCCCCTCGCCATAGCCATAGGGACAAAAACCTCACTACTTTGGTCAAATCCCATGGCTACTGACATAACAGTCTGTCATGGGTTTGGCCCTTCTCCATATTTCAACTCGGTCGGATTTTCTTGGCACTGTACGGCTAGTATTGCACTACCTCTGGTTGCACCACCGCCCTGCCGACTGTTTACTACTTGACAAATTCAAAAGTATTCGGATGGGGTCAGTGCGCTTAGTGCCAAGCATTAAGCCTTCGGAGGTTGAATTGCCTAAAAACATATTGAATAGAAAGAAAAAATGAAAATGGAGAGGGAGAAGGAGCAAAGAGACAAAGAAGATACGGTTGCTTAAGACTGAAATTTATTGCCACCATTAGCAGCTATGCACCAGATCATAATGTCCGGCAATTTGACAATTTCATGATTGATTTCTTCAATCGTAATCTTATCCCATTCCTCCTGAAGAACTGTTTCCATTTCTCGAGGTGTTGTGATTCGTTCAGCTCCACGGCGCCTCAGAATCCTCCATTTCATAAGCCTCCAGATATGCTCAATTGGATTTAAGTCCAGTGAGTTTGGAGGCCACTTGACCTTTGCTATGCCTTCACTCTCCCGCACCTCATTTGTAAATCCAGAATTATGAGAAGGTGCATTGTCCTCCATAAGTAGAAATTGAGGATTTAGAAGGAGTCGTTCCCGGCAGGTTGACCAGAGTAGTGGGCGACAAAGGGCAGTCACATATCTCCAAGAGTCAATTCCTTTCGCATCCTTTCGTTTGGCACGTACAACCTTAAACTTCTTTGCCCGCCATGATTGGGGAACAATAAGCTTTTCCCCCCGCTCCCTAGCCGCTGCCCGAAGGCCCCTGGAAGCTCTTAAGGCTTCCAATTCTACCTCTTTTAATACCCGCCACTCTTCCGTCCCCCTCCATTCAGCATTCAGCTGATCCTCCTTCCTTTCCGCCTCCTTATTCCATTCCTCCACCCCCTTCTTTGCCTCTGCTTTCTCCTCCTTTGTCTCCTTTGCCCAAATGTGAAATGGGCCCTTCCAATTCCAACTTATCATTCCCCAGCACATAACTGTTATTCCATTTTTCTTTTTTGTACCGATACAGTCTTCGTGCCAGTGCTCCCCCTTCTCTCTCCAGACCAGGTTAACACCAAAGCTAGCACCAACCTCGATAGACATCTCGTCTGTAAATGCATAGTCTGCCCACTGGCCTGCGGGCAGCCAATATTCCCTTTCTTCACAGTATTTCTAATTATCAGTAGATTAGTCACCAATAACAGCTTTATAAGTAGGAACTATTCTTACTAGACGAATTTTTTTGTTTTCTAATGTGAGAATAGGCTTAAACTCCTCCCGATAAGCACCAATTTTTCTCTCCTTCAAGGCACGCAATAGCGTACTTATACTAACATGTGGGAACCCAGCTTCCCGCTGAATGTCAACCCTATGCATTCTTCTTGTATTAAAATCTCTTTTAATAAAGGCTACAAGTCGGTCCTTATCCTCCTTGCTCAGCAGAGCCGGTCTTCCTGAGCGTGTGTTGGAATCCAAATTGGAACTTGTAATCCATTCCTTTAGTGAGAGTGGCGTATTGAGAGGATCTGGTATGCCAGTAATAATTCGAGCTTCATGGGCATTTTTTGTTGCATGCAGCCAAATATCATTTGCTGTCGAAGTAGCAACACCGGTAGCTTCTTTGATTTTTTCGAACGAAATAGGGGTTGGAAGACTCCGGAACGCGATTATAACGGCTCGACGGCCTGGTGATATTTCTTTCCCTGCAATCAATTCTTATTAGCAACTTGACTGAATCTTCATTCTCTGTTTTCTCACCTCGGGTATTGCATGCAGGTGCCATATTGCTCGATTGCCGTTTTTCTTAGTATTACCAGTGTGGAAAATGCGTGTGGAACTTGAGAGATAATTACGGGTAGCAAGCTTGCCTGCTCCTTGCACCTTGGCACTAAGCGCACTGACCCCATCCGAATACTTTTGAATTTGTCAAGTACACCTTTACCTGATGCCTTGCTCTTGGGCTGGCATATGGTTGTTCACAAGAAAAGGATTCCTCAATCCTACTGTAACATGTATACATGTTCCGGTAACTGTATACAGGAGCAGAGTGCAGGATTTCCTATGTTTAGTTTGATTACTTTGCTTATTTTAATTAGTTTGATTGTTTTACAGCCCCAGAGCTATATTAAGGCCCGGTAGCTTGTGTTAAGTTTAGTTTTGCATGTTTGTTGTTTTATTCAGGAATACAAGTGAAGGAACCGTCATGTAAGCTGTAACAAACCAGCCTCCCGTGTAGGTGTTCGTAACGGGAAACGACTATCTTACTACTATAGGCTATCGACATAGCCTACGTAGTTTGCTTCCTCTATCGTTATAGACTAACATCTTGCATTCGTAGTAGGTATAGTGATCGTAGGAAGTCCTATCGTGTAGGAATAGAGTCTTCGCATACAAGCGAGGTAGTATAGAGATAAGGGCATTAGGTATCTCGAACATATTGCACCTATGGAAGGTCACTGTCAATGGGCTTGGCCCGTGCCCCAGTATCTGAGTGGTATATTACTTAGATGGTTGCGTGAAGATCCTATATCTACGGCCCGTCGCGATCCTTTATATAGGCCTCTTCCCGCAATAACCCTGACCCTGGTGACTCATACCTATGAGTCACACGATCATGACTTGTAATGAGTCATACCCGAAATCCATCAGTTGACCCATATGAGTCACTGCGCAACATACCGTAAATCAATCATAAAACATAAAACATGTCAGGTGCGCAAAGCGCGTCACCTATGTGGAACTCGTGACTCATAATGTGAGTCACGCGCGAAAGTCATTACATCATTATGACTCACAATCGTGAGTCATAGAAACATCAACCAATCATAACATAATGATGACACGCAAGTACGAGTCATGTGAGAACTATGAGTCAACTGACTGCATAGCGTGAAACATAAACATACCTTATGACTAATAACTATTAGTCATGTGAAATCTGCCTTGCTTAG
>Ga0307509_10005556_pt1 | contig 17480 bp, 12 predicted proteins | sample 10_EM_MG_FD_202245 | JGI IMG/M metagenome (GOLD analysis project Ga0307509, IMG submission 202245) | Populus trichocarpa ectomycorrhiza microbial communities from riparian zone in the Pacific Northwest, United States - 10_EM | ecosystem: Host-associated > Plants > Roots > Unclassified | place...
ACACGAGACACTGAGGGATTTTTTTTATCGTGCTGTGTGCTGCAAGATTCCTAAGAGTGCTTGGGGTCTCCCAAAATAAAGCCGAGTGTCGCGTCAACCAAGCATTGGTCCACAAATATTCTCCTGAACCTCCAGCAGCAAATGTTTGAAGCCCGCTGCAGGGGCCACTCTCGGCAGTGTTTCTATGTCGGTAGGGCTCGAGTCGAGCGGTTCTCTCTAGCTACGCTACTCCGGTGCCAGTCGGAGGTATATCAGTTGAAATGGAAGGGGTGAGATATGTATGGAGGAATAGCAATTAGATGGGGCGAGATGACGACGGTGGTGGTAATGACAAAGATTCATTGTCAGCGGAGGCTGGCAATTGAATGTCTCTTGTCCTTGGTAATGTGTGAGTATGATCCTAAGGGCGAGGGAGAGGAAGAATAGAGAGCCTGGAGGAATGGTAGCGTGTGGGGAAGCTTTTCAATTGCCATTTTTATCTATGGTCTATTTCCATGCTCTAAGTCTATCTTTTTACAGAGGCTTCTATTCCTCGCAGCCGCTAAGGGATAGTAATTGTGGATAGTGGTGGTGTGGGTGTCTGGGTGTCTGGTGTAAGGATAGTATCATAGGTAACTGGCAGGTGGCCGCTTCGAAGGATTGGGGGAAGTGTGGAGAGGAGAGGAGGTGGAGGAGGAAGGTGTGTGCAAGCGTGTGGGGAGGCCTGGGTGCCCGGGATTGGATTGGCTGAGGATGCTCCTCCTGGCGCAAAGGTTGGTTGGCGAGCGGCTAAAGGTTGCAGGGTGATGTGCATACCCGTTGGCGCGGGTGCATAGTTTGGAGCTTCTCAAGTCATGTGCCGGGCTGGTGTGGTACATCATTCTGCTGAAAAGAAAAGGACCAGCGATCGCTCTCTATCCCATTTTTCTCCGTCGACTCTATCTTTGGATCTTGTCTACCGTATCTTCCTTCTCACTACGCCCCGCCCCGCCCCCCCCCGTTCCACCACTTCCCTTCCATTCCCCTTTTCTCCTGCTTCCTATCCTCAATCTTTCTCACCTTACTTGCCCGCGCGATCCTTCCCTCCTCGCCCTCCTCCAAATTCACTTCAGTAAGGAAAAACAAAACCCTAATCCCACCGCTCCTGCCCTCCCCCCTCCACCCACCCACACCCCTCCATCTAACTCCATAGCCCTTCCCCCTTCCTTCTTTGTCTCTCCCTGATTTCCTGATTTCGTCTCGGACTGATTGCTCACTCTTGTCCTCTGCTTTTCTACGGCAAGGGTTCCCTTCACGGGCTTCTAAAATTCGAGAGCTGCGTTGTTGCCCCTACTTCCACTTTCCCAATCTTCTCCCCTCCAGTGAACGCTCGTAAACCTCACCCTAGCTGCTCAACTCGAGTGGAATTTATCCCCATGCGCCAACAAGGCGGCGCCTAATGTCCCTGGTAGATACTTATTAAATGGCAGGCCTCTGACCTCTTCGTCTTTGCACCCCCCTCTTTCTTTATCTGTTCGTTTTGTCGAATTGTCAACTGTTCCTGGCTCTTGCCCTAAAGTGATCTCTTCTAAAGGTCATTCTGTTTTTTCGTACTGCCCTATCCCACGTTCTCTACCCTGTGCCCAATGCATGAACCCTACAAGATGGAAACCCTTCCGACTGAAGTCTTCAACGAGATTCTCGATCAATTCGAGCCTGGCCTCCATGAGCTTCCCCGAGCAAACCCGTGGGCTCGCCCGCGACCCTACAAGCCTGAGCATATAGATTCCAAACAACATTTCGCCCGTTTGCGATTGGTGTCTAAGAGATTCAGCGAGCTGGCTGCGCCGTATCTTTTTAGGAGTATAGGGTTAAGGTTCAATATGAAGAGCTTCGGTAGACTAGATCGTCTAGCAGAGCAGCCAAAGCTTGCAAAGCATGTTAAGAAATTTGTGTACCTGATGCCATATCTCTACGTGGAAGGTAAGGTGGAAACCTCTGCCAGATCACCTGGTTTTTTAAAAATTGACAGCGATCCAGGAACCCAAGATTTTGAGACCTTTAGAGCTGATCGTGCCATTCGACTGCCCAATAAACTCCGCCAGATAATGTTCGAGGACCGAGAACCATTTTACTATCCCACCGTATACAAAGAGCAGCAGGATGTCATGCGTGGATCGTATGATTTATTCGTTCTAAAGAAGGCAATGAAATCTTTCACATCCTTGCAACAAATCCAGCTCCTGTCTGTGATGGTGCACAAGGATATCGTTTTACGGAATTTGGCTTCTAGCTTTGACAATTGGGAGTTCATCGACTGTCGCTGGATCCCCGCGTGCAGCCATGCAGTGGAGACATTATTGCTTGCGATACTGTACGGAAAACCACCAATTAATTCATTTTCGAGTCCGACGTTAAGCCCTCAGAGTTTGTTGGCGATAAGCTCTGGAGTGCGACAACCGGCGCTAGCGAGCTTTAAGCAACTGTCCCATCTGGAAGTAACCTTTGACGAGAGGCCCGATCGGAGCTACTTGGACACTGCCACGACCCACCTCAGGGGTCATATATCCCCAATCTCTGAATTCTTCAGGCAATTTTGCGTATGTACTGTGAACTTGTCGACACTATATCTTAGATTCACACCCGGACTACCTGTACGGCTTCCGCTGGAAGACGTCTTTCACAATACTGTTTGGAGCAAGTTACGGGTTCTCGGGATAGGCTCATGGATGCTAAAGGCCGAGGAGATTATTGGCATTGCTAAAAGACACCAGGGAACTTTGAAGGGGATACGGTTATCGGAGGTTTATTTGGCGGATGGAGACCGGTGGAGAGATGTGGTGATCGCATTAAAGACACATATGAAGAAGCTCGATTGGGTGAGCTTCCAGGATATTGGTTATGAGGGGGAATACGTTCGGAGGGTGGCCTACATCGAGACATACAGCGACACCAGCAGTGAGGAAGATGAGGACGACAGCTTAGAAATGGACGCCGAAAGCATCAGCAGTAGCAGCAGTCACGTACACCCATCACAGGCAGGGGATGATGTGATATACGGAAACGTGTTCACGTCTTCGGAGGATACTGGGATATTAAGTGACACAAGCTCACTTGGTGATAGTGCTAACGCTGGCATGGGGGGTCTTGGAGAAAAGGAGGAATGTGAGTTCGAGGAGGATCTGGAAGACTACGGCCTGACGGTTTCTCAGGCCCAGAGAAAACACTGGGAACGGTGGATAGTTGGAAGAAATGTAAATACGGGTGAGCCGTACACACGGCCTCTATAGCAGCAAACAGAAGGGTCGTTTAGAGAGCTTAATACAAAAATCGCCTCCGACAACCATCTTCACCTATGCACGAAGACCTACACGCACAGCGGCAACAACCCAATGCAGACAGGTGTGGTGAATCAATTGCTCACTTTTTTTTCCTCTCTCGTGAGGCCAGCTTGATCTCAATAATTGATTTTTAGTTTAGTTTATTTTTCTTTTCTTTCTTTCCTCCTTAACAATCTTCTCTCTCGATTGCACCACAGTGCCCATGGTAAACAACTTGGCATCATTTCAATCCACGGTAGTTCACCGGGACACCCGGCACATACGTGCTTCGCTGTTCCCCCGGCCACAGCTTTCGGAGACTTGCAGCCAACGTGACACGGTATTCCCCAACAGCATTGTTTCCCGCTGCTGCTCATGTAACCAACATCGAAATAACATAAAATAAAACAAGTGACGGACTTTGATACTTTCTCTCCAAGTAAACAGAGAGTGAGGGGACATTTGGGAAGAAAAAACAGCCTCTCACGTCATGAACGTAGGAGAGGCTTCTATCCTCTCTGGTCCTCAAATTGGCATCAGTTAATTTGGAGATGTCAAGTTATTATATGCTTTTTACTATCGCAGGTTACAGTAAGCTACAGTAGTAACTTAGGCTAGGCTACAATAGTTGTCTGATACCCCCCAGCACTCCCTTCCACTTCCTTCCTTTCCTCCCCCGCGTTGCCCCCCTTAGATCCCTCGACTCGAAGAACATTCCATCACTCTCCTCCTCCCCTACCCACCATCCTTCCGTCCCGCACACTATCCCGTTGCTTGAAAGTAGTCCCAAACCCTCTTCGTACTACCCCTCTCTTTCGTTTATCGAGGTCGGATCGTATCAGCCTTTAGAGTAACAGGCGGAAAAATAAATGAACAAATTAGAAGTTCCCATCTCATACCAACACCCTCATCACATCACATCACATTATATCACATATATATCCTCATCCCGATCTAGGAAGTCAATTATATATTGCGTGGAATTGACTCGACTTAACCCTCCTCACCCCACTTAGCGTAGCATGCGCGTAGGGTTATCTGCCTATTTCACTTCATTTATCTATTCATCGGCTATCCAACCTAGCCGCGTCCCTTTCCTTTCCCCTCACTCCCTTCCTCCCACCCCCCCCACCAAATGCAGGTACGGTGCGTGCCTATTTAGCTCCTGACCTTACTTCACTTGAACTTTACTATATTCCTTGGCAGGCTTTTTTTCTTCTCCCCTCCCTTTCTAGCGAACGAGAGCGGAAGTGGGTGGTGCCTTCTGTTGATCCCAGGTTTTTGAAAAGAGGAAAAAAAAGAAAGAAAAAAGTGATGTTATCCGCGCGATGTTATGGTGGGTGTGGGCCTGGGTTCCGATTTTTAATTCTAGTTCGAGACTTATGGTGCTTTTGGTGCTTTTCTTGTTGCGTATTATGGTGACCGATTGATTGATCCACCGGATATTGGGCTTGGTGGGCAAGCTATCAAGTCGGATATAGTGGTTTGGACTGATGGATGTGATAATACAGTGTGCTGTGGTTAAAATTTCCCCCTAGTACTTGAAGGGGTGGGCGGAGCTTTTCGATAGCTTCTGTTTACATTACTGTATAGCATTGGCTATCTAGTCTAGGCCTCAACTGGAGCTACGATGGAGTCTCTCGGTAGTGGTATCTAGAATTAGGAAGGTTGGGGGATAGGAACCCGCTAGCGCTAGAACTTTCATTTGTGTACCTACCAGAGGGGGCTGGGCAATAGTACCATATATCACTTAGTACCATAGTTGAGAACCGCCAAGTTCTCGAATTGTGAAAGCAATCGAACTAACATTGAGATACTTCGACTACAGTAGAACCTCATCATATTATGCCCTCCACAATTCCGAGTTAAACTTCACCACGGGCAGTTAAGGCTCCTCGAGAGCCCAAAAAGTGTAAGGCCGCAGTGAACTGAACGATAGAAAATGCTCGAGAATCCCTATGACTACTGCTGAAAATAGGATGGCTACGAACGAGGGAAACAAGTATGTAGAAGGAGTGAAGCTTCATCCAAAAAAAAAGTGCAATGAAACCCTCTTCCGACATGATAAAAATCAAAAGTATCATACGTCAAATCCATTTTCAACTCTACTCGCTATGACGAATGGGCTTTCCTAAGATCGATAGCCCAACATTGAAGCTATGATACTAACTCAAGTAATTGATTGACCCCCTCGGGATCTTTTCCCAGCCCTCCCTTGCCCACTTCCGGCCTCTTCCTACCCTCGAAAATGCGGGCAGAGGGTTCATCCAAGGCGCCTGCGAACGGGTCCCGGTTCACCGAAGTCGACTATTGATCCGATGCCGAGGCCCCCACTTCTAAAACCGGGGGGGTTGGAGAAACGGAGACATGTCACCCTTGTCATAAAGTAATCCCCAAGCTATGGTACTTGAAAGCTATATATCCCGGAGTTGGCAGACGATTTCGGCATTCTCGGAGGCGTAGAGCATTGTCTTTTAATTATTATCATTTAAGTGTCTTTCTTCTCTCCTTTTAGGATCACTAATTGCGTGCGCAAAAACTTGTATCACTAACCCCAAATGTTTACTGGTTACTAACCTACATGCCATAGCAGTTGAATGTGCACACTGTTCAGTAAAGGTGGGTATACCAGTAGCCATGGCAAAGTAACCCTCCCGCACATGCCAAGCTTAGATGGTGGGGCAACGTAAACTATCAAAACAGTACTTGCAACCTTTTGATTTTAAATACTGCTAGGACTAAGAGTACAGGCATACTAATGTACTATGGCCACTTTGCGTGCTATAAAAACGTTAAGCAAGCATTATATCCAAATTGCCTTGGATGTAGATATGGCGGTCTAAGTAATGTTTATCTATTCACTCATCCATTATTTGCCCATCCACTCGTGGCGCACCAAAATACAAACCCCGGGCAAAAGCTTGGTACAAAACCGCCTTCGTATGACTAAGGTCTGTATGGCAGGGATTTGGGCATGCGTGGGATAGAACTGGGGAAGGGAGTGAGGCGCAAACTCATAGAAAACGCGTTGGCGGGATTCCCGAGTTTGAACTTCTCTTCTCAGTAATCGAGTTACTTACTGTACCTGTACTCTTGCTGCTCAAGTATGACGGGCTGAATGTTGCTCGCGTCACTGTACTGTAAGCTGCCCATTACTTATTTACTCGCACGCCGTTCATCTAGTCACCCTATTTTGTCAAACTGCATCCGTACGATCCTGCCGTCCTACGCACCTCGATGCGAATTTTGAGTGATCAGCCCCCTGCAGAGCAAGAGAATGAGGGAACGATGGGCTGGAGGAAGACGTAGCTCTAGAGATGAAGCCATGAAACTACTGAAGACAGGGGTAGGGATCTGAAGCTTTTCTAGTATCATTTAAGGTTACCTCGGTATTTGCCATTCACAGGTGACGCTATGCTCGATGTAGCACTCACACTTCTATATACAGTAGCAATAAATATTTAAAGGTGCGGTTACTGTTACACAACCACACAAGCAGCCAAAAAAGGAAAACCTGCATCATTTTTTAGATACCCTAAGCCAGATAGGACCTGAGCCGCACGACATTTAGTTCCTGACGCAAGTATTATACCTGAGCTTACGGTGCAGCACTGGCTCTATACCGACCTGCTCCCTTGAAACACCGGAACCATGTCCATGTTCCGTTTACCCCCAAACTCTACCAGCTGCTTGACACAAGCTCAATTGATCAATAAATGGCCAAGTGAAATCCTATTCGGGCTTTCCCCGTTTATCCGTTCGGGATGCTAAATGTGACTTCACAGGGTCCGCCATGGCGAGCATTTTTACCGGAGATGAGGACCCACCTACACGCAGCGCAACTCATGTAAAGCTACCATTCCGCCCGCTAGCCTTTGCTGCCCCCCTTACAACCCCTGGGTGCTTGTCAGCCTCCCCCACTACCATCAGATAACCAAGGTGCCTCAATGCAGGCGTTCTTCCGGCGAGATATCCGGACACCTCACATGTTGCTCCCCTGTCTCAGCGGAAGGCGGGAAGATCCTTCAACGCGAGTGATATTTCATGACAGCAAAAAAAATGAGCAACCTCCTCCCCTTCCTCCCTCCCATTCCTCTAATCAATTCCGTGATTCTGCTGTTCGTTATGGTATTGAGGAGGAGGACTGAAAAGCAAGAGAGGGTAACCGGTGTATCTGTGCTAATTAATTAATTTGGCCGGTTTGGCAGAATCTCTCTTGAACACTAATCCACCTAATGAAGAATGAGCGCCTTGAGATCACCCTATTATTCCAGTTTCTTGTCTTCTATCTTTTTATTGTTTTGAAAAACCCTATCAATGCTTTTGTCTCCCCTTCTCCTTTATGATAAGGGCGTAGCGTGGTGCTGGTGCTGGTGGATGGGTTTGCCGAGGTTGCCGACCAGGTGTTTTGAAACCTTGGCTGGGTGTCACACTTGGACCCACTCTTAAACATTCGCTCGCTAAATTTAGCGAAAGCGTAGGAAGTGCGACTGATAGGCTCAAAGGGCTGGTTTCATTTATTTTATTATTATTTCTCCTCCCCCTTATCGTCTCTTTTGCCGGCTGTGAAAAATAATATTACTTTATGGCGCTTTTATATCAAGAGATCATAGTTGCCAGAGATGTTCCCACTGGGCTAGGTAGAACTAGCTTAAATCAAACTAAAGTTAGAAAATGCTGCACTGCACAGTACTGTACAGGACGCTGCATCTGTATGGTGCTTGCTAGCCAAAACTTGCCCCGGCATAAAGTTCTTGGAAAATCCGGGCACAGTGAACCATGTGCGTTCGAGAAAAACTTTAAAAATCATGGGCTAATTTATTCATATAATTTTCCCAGAGGAGATCGTGTTATGCCTTCTTAAGAAGAGGGTATCCCGAATTTAGAGTTTCTAGACTAAGATGGCCACAAGCTCAGGTTATGGTACAGTACAGTTCTCGTACTCGTACAGTGCTTGTGGGTTACTTAGAAGCATCTAAACAATTAACGGCAGGGAAAGAAATCCCCCTGGAATTCGGGGTTAGAAAAAGAAAAGAAAAAAAGGAGGAAAAGAGACGGAGAAAGCTAAATGGCGAATGGTGGAAGGGATCAATTTATTCGCTAGGGATATTACCACTTGTAGTAGATTGATTAAGTACTAAGCAGACGGATAGTAAAGCACTGCTGTTTATCCCACCTTTTCTCCCCCCCCACCCCTCCTCTCCCCACTTAGGTACAACAACCCCTCTTTCCCCCTCACACAGCAATTGGTTTTGTGACACTTGAATAACCGGGCTCTAGATCAAATAGCCCTTAAAAAAGGGGGGGGGATTCTATTTCTCAATTGGCTTGAGAAGAAGAGGGACGGATCCGGTGTGTGTCATAGCCTAGCAGTGCTCTGGCTTTTAATTCCCTTCGATACTAGCCACCTCAATTTGCAGGACACCAGTTAAAACTAAGGAGGGAGAGTAGGGGAAATGTATAAAATAAAGTTAAACATGAAATTTCCCAGAAATAAGGTTATCCTACATGATCGGGGCTCTCGTGGTTTCGATAAGAGCAGAACAAGAAGCGGAGAACCCTGTAGACGGGTGATACAGGGTCCTTTCACTTAATTTAGTGCGATAACTTGCACTTTTTTAATTTTTAATTTTCTTTCTTCCACTTTTCCCCCTTTTGGGGATACAGTAGATGCTTTTCCGGACGTTTGAAAAATCTTACCCTTAAGCCAAGCCCAACTAGATCTGCAAGCTTATCCAAAGATACCAACAAGTTTTAAGTATTACCGGCATTGTATCGGTAGAGCGAAGTTTACGGGCGGCTATCCTGAGGAGCAATTGTTCTTTTTTTCTTTCTTCCCCTCCTCTTCATGGATAGCATACTCTAGAGAAAATGACACGGGAGCCCATGTTTTAGAATACCTCTCCCTGTTCCCTACCCGTACACCCACACGAAGTATGATATAGCGTTTTACGATTAGGGTGAGTATATTAGGGAAGACTTACCCCCTCCCCACCCACTCGAACAATATTCACGGGACATCACTCGTAGTGTTTTGGGGATGTTGTGTAGAACATATGTGGATAACTAAGCACTAGAGGGCTAGACACACGAGGACGCACATGGACATGCATGGATTATTATACACTAGAGCATGCTAGCCCCGCAATTTCTCTCTTTGTAGATGTTTTCTTCCTTCCTTTTTCTTCCTCGCTTTCCTCCTGAATCGCTCGTACTGTTCTTAAGAAGTTCAACTTTATCTCTGCGCATAATACTTGCTAGGTTCAGCTCCCCTGTTCATTATCTACTCGGGACTGTCGGGGGGGGGTGGTGGCGATGAAAGTTCCTAGGCCAATTTGTGATGTGTTGTAACTAAAGTATGTAAACGCTGCAAGGGGCTGGAGTGGTTTATTACAGGCTAGCTTTGTGTTGGGTTACAGTGTGTCCCTCTTTCCCTGTTTGGGTTTCTCGTAATATAGTGACACCCCGATATCCCAAATGGTCAAAATCCAAAGATTCTGTTCGGTACTCGAGTACAGTAGATGATTCAAGGGGAGGAGGCCAGATTTTGGTATCAGGAAAATTGGAACTCTAGAAGGTCCGTGCAGGACGGTGAGGTATCTAGGTTATCGAGACCTAAAGTGGCTGGGTGTAGCTACGCTCTGGTAGCACTTGGGCTGCGTGGAGTAGGAAACTGGTATGAGCCAACTGCTCTCTATAAGAGAGAGACAACGGATCATGCACGGTAGCAGGCTCGCATGGGAAAAGAATCAAGTGATGGACCCTAGCGCTCTGAAAACTGAGCCCGGCGCATTACTTAATCATGCCTCTTCTCAGTGCCAGATCACAAGCTGCCCCGGAGCTCCCAATATAAATGCAAAGGTCAATGGCTGGAATTCTCCTATTACTGGTATTCTGTGTATCACTACTTAGGCTATAAGTCACCAAGCTTGATTGGGGAAGCTGGCTGTTGGGGAAATGACTCTGAATACCAAGCGAGGTTCATCTCTTGTGATTGGTCAGAGAAACAAGCCTCCTAAGTTTGTTTCAAGAAACCGCGTTTGATCCGGGATCTGTTGCTTCTGGTCGCTAAATAGCCGCATGCTACAGGTGATTGCGCTGTAGGCACCAAGTGTTTTGTTTTTTCTCTCCCGCATATTGCTAAAATCTTATCGTAGAAACAGATTAAACCCGCCATTTGTTGGAAGCCTCTAATCTCCGCGATTGGAGACAAAATCCCCCGAGGAGCAATAGCATTGGATATTGCTGGATCACATTAACTGGTGTTCGTTATTTTTCTAACTTTGCTGAGCCTAGTGTAGCTTGGTACCGGGACAGCGGCTTCTACGACATACCTTAGTCTAATTTCTGACTTATTAAGTCTTCATTGGTAGGCGAGATTGTCCACCTAGTCATCCGGGATGTACTTTGGTGGCACGGCTCCCCTCTAAAACTGGTGAGAGAGATTTGCCCCCCACAACAGCGTCAGATGTGCACTTTTCAGCTTTCGCACCTTTAGGGAATTGCCATAACTGTGCCCAATCGACTTGGCAAATATCCTACCAAGAGGAACAAGGGACAGGGCATGAATACCTCGAACTGCAGAAACAAGATCCATGGCGATGCTTGGCACGAGTTGGTTCTGGTGAGCTCATGCTAAAGAATTTCGTCCCCTGAGGATAGGAAGCTTCTGTGCGTATAGCACCTGCGATTGGGCAGTAGGTCCATACACACCCATAGCTCGTTAGCCTAGTGTGGTACCGCTTCACTTTAGTTGACGTCGCAGAGGGTACCAAAAATCGGACCATATCTATTTTTAATTTTATCTTTTATTCTCGTTTTGTTAGCCACACTTCGCCTAAGGATTAGATTCAGACTTGTTCCATTGATTTTATCAGCCCCTAGTTTGCCATAGTTTCCTAACCTGTGCGCTCCTACATTCATGACTGCAGAGATAGAGCTGGGCGGAAAAAAGAACTCTGAGATATTGTCACAGGTATAGTGCAGAACTAAAACACAGTAAATAGTGCTATGGTTTAATTATCTAAAATCATGATACAAAGAAGAGCTTTATAATTAACCACGAGCCATATTTGTGAAACCTCATTGGTTTCACCTCCCCGAAAGTTTCTGTTCTTCAGTATCATGATAGGCTTGGCGTAGGCCAATACTAGTCTCATAAACTCTTGATGCTTGGGCCGGAGGCAACCCACGAGGTGTCTATCAACTAAGCACGATCTTGGTGACACCCCCCCCTCCCCCGATTATACACCCAAAATTGTTGATGTTAAGCACCCCCAACCCATCCTAAAGCTATATGGAATTAATGAAATTGATGCCATAGTGCAGGCAATTGTCTAAGCTTTCTTGGCAGAAAGTATGAGAATTTCCCCACTCCGCTATGAGGGGTCAAGAGCTTATGGTTATGATTCGATATTCCCGTGGTGCACCTTTTGTATGGGAATCTCATAAAGATTAGGAGTACCTTTTATCCACTATTGTTATTTCTGATATTGCACCATGGGTTCCTCCCAATAGAGCTTGTCACATATAAATGAAAATACCTAGATCGCTCTAAGGGCTCTAGAGGATTTTATTTTATTTTTTTGCAAAACAACAAGGGTAAAGTTTTGTGGAGTGAAAATGCCCATTTTTGGTGTAAGGTGGAGGAGAGAGCGGCGGATTTTATGGCCAAGCTCGCTCAAACACCCAAAGCAGAGTGTTTTGGCAACAGCGATAGCCAGGCATGCACAGGAAGTAATGAACTATAACGCTACACTATAGAACAGAAGATACTCAGTCTTGAGTCAGCTGTGAGTGCTCCTAGCTGGTGTTGATTGAGAGTCTCAGACTTGTATTAAGGTGGCGGGGTTGCTGCTAACCGACCCAGAGTAGCTAGTGGCTAACTGAGATTGGCAATGCTTGTGATGGCAGGGTTCTTACAGTATGATAGCAAGTGTTAACGCTTCCCTTCCTAGCCATCTCGACCGTGAAACTTTCCCGCTGTGACCCCATATCATATTATAATCCCTAGCCTTCTATGCTCTCGCGGGTCCCAACGAGTGACAGGTCATGCGGAAACTGGAGGTACAGGTCTCGTGCTGCCTTTCCCCCTGCATGCCGGTATAGGGACTAGGTGCAGGCATCAATCGGTAGTGCTGGTAGGTGAAGCATCGAACTTCACGAAAATTCTATGAGCACAGACCCCAGTTTACTCCAAGAACACCAACAGGAGCCACCCGCATGAATCCAAGGATTCGGAAAAATTGTGCACCTTTTGCACTTGCAGGGAAATCCCCGGAGGGCCCTCCTTTCCAAACACTTGTATGTACCGATACTCGAGCACATTTCACTCCGGGTAGAGATCCTAATCGCGGATAGATGGCCTACCAGGGGGGCCTGCTGAACTTTGCGGCTGCTCCGGGATGGGTACCGGCATTCAAGGTAAAGCTAAGCATTTACCCGTTAAACGCTTCCTTGAGAGGAAACCGTCAACCGTCATCCTTGAGAACATCTTTTGCCATCTCTCCCTCAGCTCCTTCCCACAAAAGCCAGTAATACACAGTCACACCCTGCTAGACTATTAGCACGACCAAAATCAGAAGGACCTGTCCAGTATAGCGGGTGGTCCGGGGCAGCCGGTCAGGTTAAGGTCTACCAGAAAAGAGATTTTGGGCTCACAGAAGTTCATACAGGGCAGCGAGGTGCCCGAATTATCGAGATCTGGGATAGCGGGGTGTGCTGTTCAATTCCGGGGGGTCCCATCCGGGAAACCCCCTGGTACATGCGGGACAGGTCAGGCCCAGATACCAGCTGATTTCCGCTACGTGTTGCCCACACTTTTGAATTTTCCCGTGGTATATTGTATACACGAGGATAACTCTTACGTGTTCCTGACTTGTGGCTGGACAGCACATGGGAATCTATTCTCACGTCAAAATCATGGAATCGCGAAGAAGAATACCAGTATGCGGGCTGATCAACTTTTGAACATAAAAAACCCTCTTGGGCGCAGAAGGTCTCCTTGAACCCTTTGGCAGGCGATCCTTGTCCCGGATTTCCCCGAGCACAAGAAATTGCACATACTTGTACACTTGCCCTTGCATCCATGCTGTAAGTCGTTTGTGGGAGTCGCACGAGGGGTGAGTAAGCGAAAACTGGAAGGCCGACGGGGAAGATCCTAGTTCCACGACACAACGTACAGATAGATCTTGCACGTTGATTGATGGTCGCTCAGGTAAGGGCAGAAGAAAAAAGGAAACAAAACCCCTCTACCAACCGGAATCCTTTTCGAGCTAGAAACGCATCCCTCTACAGGGGCACAGCATACCTCCAAATCACTTCCCTGCGAACCCTCCATTCGAGGGCGCTAATATGCGAGTGACCTTCCGTGATTCATTGGCAGCCAACAGCCGGCTGTCTCACTCTTACTGCAGGGAAGTGAGAAAAGGGAGTGCAATCGAGCGGGGAGAGAGACAAGGGAGGGAGGGGGGGAAACGTCGAAGTGTGCCCCCTCTCTCTATGTATTGCACCCAGATAGCCCCTGCGAAATACTTGCCCCGCTTTTCATAGGAAACAAATATATTAGTCCACTTTTGTCAATTACATAACCCCGAAATGCCACAAAAACTCAGTTTATGCTCTAATGACTCCTTCCATCACAGTGTAGCACCAACCAAGCACTGCGCAAAAAAGGTGGGTCAGGGATCAAGGGACCGGGGTCTGGAAACCCTTCGCTCGTGCTCTCAATTGGTTGAATGCGGTAACAAAAAAGTCAGATAAAAAAGAAAATACCCCACCCTCTCACTAACTATTGCGAATTGCTCGTAAGGAATGAGATGCAAAGAGAAGTTGGTTAGATATCTTACCCATACCGGCACTTGATACAGATATTGGAGCTATTTACCGTATAAGCAGACATGATTCAGAATAATTCTAGGACGTCCCGACTTTTCGCCTTCATTAGGGGAAAGAGAGGGAGGAGGTTTCCCTAACCCTCGGTTGGAGCGGACAAGGAGAGAGATTTCATACAGCAGATCTTGCTAGGAGGGGCAGCTCCAAGATCCGAACGAGGTTCTTTCGGTCATTCTAGTCTTTGAAGTACCGTAAAGCCCCTTGCGATCCGTTATCTCCGCCCCCCCAAGATAGGCTTAGCTTAATAAGTGAACAGAATTGTGTATACCAGTTAATGATATCCAACGCGACCTGAAGGCTGATCTTATACTGTGGCAGGAAAGCTGATGCTTTCCAAGGCCTTTTTGTCCCTGGATCCGGAGATAGCGGATTGCAAGAGTTTTTACTGGAATGTGAATAGCTTTATCCCCCCCCGCAGGTATTCAATTGGTCAATTCTCACTTCCTGTTATTGGTTACTAGCTAGACCTATAGAACCGCTCTATTTGAAGCTCTATGTCTGATACTGCAGGTAAGTGCTCTTCCCGGGGGAGAAGTATTGGATGTCAGGGTTCCTGAATTCGCACAGTATAGGGGCTCATATACGCGCGGATTTCGTCATATATACTTTGTGAATCCCTGTTATCGAATACTTGCTCGAGACGAATAGCTTACTTTATGGCGTTGTTGTGGCCAATGAGTTGAGAGGCCCATTCTAGGATTGTTCTACAGCAGTGGAAGCCTTTTCTGATTTTCAACAATTGAGATAGGAAGGCACGACGGCAGACTGGTAGTAGACATCTAGGCTATGTTTTGGGGGGAGTAAATTATGGCTTAATTTAACTATACAAGCTCCTGACTTGAATGGTCTTTTCGGGTGGTTCCAGGGTAGTTTACCTTGGCGAATTGGATTCGTGCCAAGAAAGGTGGCTTATGTATGTAAAAGAATTGTTTCCTGTAATGATTCAATGGTGTAGAGGTATCATGGGCGCTTGCCACTAGAGCAAGGTGCGCCCGACCCGGGTTCGATTCCCGGTTGAATCAAATCATTCTTTTTGCAAGATTGAATTTTTCCCACCTCCTGAGGCTACTTGGACCGGGGGTCCCGTTCTCCTACTTTGTTTGAGTGACGGGCATTTTCCTATTTGAAAAGTCAGAGTTTCTATCCCTAGACCATAGCCGGGCTATAGTCCACTACCGGTACACCATACTTCCAGATTACACACCAGTCTCCTACACTCCTGTAAACTAGGATATAGGGAGGAGTACTTGTGATGTACGTGCACTCAATGAACTCATGAATGTGCGGAAGCTTTCCCAAAGCTACTTACTGGAGCAAATCTCCCCCACCTCCTTTACTGCGTCTTTCCATAGCATGAATGTAAGTTTTATCGATAATGATGCCCCTCTCCACTACAGTGTTCCTAGAATTTTCCACCGTTAGACCTGCCCAATACTTGTACCTCCTGGGCAGAAGAACGGAAAAGCAGCAAGCAAGCATGCAATGAATGGTGGATAAACCAAGTAACCTTCTATTGTTCTCAAATCCCCACCTAGTACTAGACTACGGCATCACAATTTCAAGAGTTCTCTTTTAGGTTAGGCACAAGCGGGAATAAGTCCAGCAAGCGTATTTGCTCAAGGTACTATAACGACTATTTCAAGTTAGGCGTGAGCGGCAGTGATGTTCAGTATTGTATTTTTATTCCGGAGTAGGTACTTAGTCTCAGTAGCACTTCCTTGGTTGGTCGGCCCTTAAGTTAGAGGTAATGGAATATTAGAGGGTGAAGAAGGGTCAAAAATGCTACTGAGATTGCTCGCTTTGTATCTCTAGAGCTAATACAAGACTTTCATATCGTGGGCTTAAGAATTAGTATTAGTATTCTAACTTGCCCGGGTATTGCCTTCCTTATATCATTAGACATCGATTGATTGATTGAAGTCTCTTGCCTTCCGCCGCCCGAGGAGTGCTCGGAATGATTGGCTTCTACTTGATAAGTCGTTAGTAGCATGAAGCGGTAGGGGCTCAGGAAGAATAAAATCAAGTCTTCCCTTGTCAATCATAGAACTTATGACTGTGAGTTAGATCCTAGTAACTTGTAGCGGGACAGAGTGGACCATTCTAAGCCAAGCATCACTCGACCTCACTCTTCTATTATACCTTTGCCTGATCACCTAAGCTTTAGGGGGTACAAAAGACTGAGTGAGACCAAGGTTTCGTCCAGTGTGCTATAGCTTCAATCGAGCAATGCGATGTGGGGGATTTGTATCGCAGGTTGAAGTATGAAATTACGCTAGATTTGAGTATGCAATGGATAGTATAGTACAATTATGTAACATGTATACATGTTCTGGTAACTGTATACAGGAGCGGAGTGCAGGATTTCCTATCTTTAGCTTGATTACTTTGCTTATTTTGATTACTTTGATTTGTTTTACAGCCCCAGAGCTATATTAAGGCCCGGTAGCTTGTGTTTAGTTTAGTTTTGCATGTTGATTGTTTTATTTAGGGATACAAGTGAAGGAACAGTCATGTAAGCTGACGATAGTATTGAGGCAGTGTTATAACTCTTAGGTTTCATGTGGGATCACACGACATGCAGGGCAAGGTGCACTGCCTGGTAATGATTATGGTTGCAGGTTATCTGATTACTATTGCTCTGGAGGAACTCTTGTATTTATACTCATCTCCTAGCTAGCAGAAGAACGGCAGACTTCAGCAGACTCATGTTTTCAGAATATACTTGGTTGAATGGCGATCTCAGAGTTCCACTTGCTCTTTAACTATTATCTCTCTTTACTCTCGAGTTTCCTGAAGCCTCTCTTAGACCTAGCACTTGCTGGTCAACCACTAACCCTCTATTGTATCCTTTTCATTCGACAGGAGTAAACCTGTTACAAACTTGCAGAAGCCCTCTTCAGAGCTTGAATGTTATGATTTTCAATAATTTTAGACCATACATTTCAGAAACACAACATGCTTATTTAAATTCAATTTGAAGAATCAACTAAAAGTAAACCTAAATCTAGTTATTTCTGTCACAAATCGTGACTAAGCAAGGCAGATTTCACATGACTAATAGTTATTAGTCATAAGGTATGCTTATGTTTCACGCTATGCAGTCAGTTGACTCATAGTTCTCACATGACTCGCACTTGCGTGTCATCGTTATATTATAATTGGTTGATGTTTCTATGACTCACTGTAACGATCCTACTCTAGTAGAGATTAATTATGCAACAGGTAGCAAACGACTTACTTATTCTTCGTCTTCTTAAAGACGAGAGAGTATTCTTCTTTCCGAGATTAACTTATAATCTCGTCTTCTTA
>Ga0307509_10005558_pt1 | contig 17475 bp, 14 predicted proteins | sample 10_EM_MG_FD_202245 | JGI IMG/M metagenome (GOLD analysis project Ga0307509, IMG submission 202245) | Populus trichocarpa ectomycorrhiza microbial communities from riparian zone in the Pacific Northwest, United States - 10_EM | ecosystem: Host-associated > Plants > Roots > Unclassified | place...
AAAATTCGTGCCGAGCATGAGCAGAACGTCGCAGTCCAGCATGGCGTAGTAACCGGACGAGAACCCGATCAGCCCGGTCATTCCCACGTCGTACGGGTTGTCCCATTCGACATGTTCCTTGCCGCGCATCGCGTGCACCATCGGCGCCTTGAGCCGTTCACCAAGCGCCAACAGTTCATCGTGCGCGCCGGCACATCCGGAGCCGCACAGGATGGTCACACGATTGCCGCTGTTAAGCATCGCTACCAACCGCTCAAGATCCACATCCGTCGGGGAGATCACGGGTTGGTTAGGCAGCAGGCTCGCCGGTTTGGGCAGCGGCGCGTCAGAGGCCTTCTGCAATGAGACGTCGCCGGGAATGACGACAACCGAAACACCGCGCCTGCCAACCGCCTCGCGGATCGCGATCTCGAGCGTGCGCGGCATCTGATCGGCGCTGGACACCAACTCGCAATAATGACTGCACTCCTTGAACAGAATCTCGGGGTGTGTCTCCTGGAAGTAGTCGCTGCCGATCTCAGCCGATGGAATATGCGCGGCAATGGCAAGAACGGGGACGCGCGAGCGTTGGCAATCGAACAACCCGTTGATGAGATGCAGATTGCCGGGTCCGCAGCTTCCCGCACAAACGGCAAGCTCGCTGGTAAGGTGAGCCTCGGCGCCCGCCGCAAAAGCGGCAACCTCTTCGTGACGCACGTGGAGCCACTCGATTTTGCCTTGGCGACGAACCGCATCGGTTAGGCCGTTCAGGCTATCGCCGACGATTCCGTAGATCCGTTTTACTCCGGCGATCGCGAGGGTTTCGGCGAACTGATCCGCAACAGTTTTCACGTCTTGCTCCACCTCGTTGGCTCTGTTGGCATTGCGTGTCAGGCGAAGCGCGAGAGCGCGTCCCGCCTGAGCCGTGCACTTGCCGCGTGGTGACACCCATCTTGACGCTTTTGCGTGCCGCCGTGTATTGCACGCGCGTATTACGGAATGCGTCTTAGCTTGCGACGCTAAACCAAGGTTTAGGGAGTACGGCGAAAGACGCTTCCGAGTACGAGCCGTGCTTTTGTCAATCGAGCGGGAAGTGCTGTCCTCGCTGATTGCTTTGCCGCGCCAGCATATTGGCGGACTATGATTAGACCAGGCTGCACTCGCAGCCGCACATCGGAAGGAGGGACGCTATTGGTCTCGGCGAAAGAGGCTGGCGCGCGGTTAAGGAAGCCCAGCTACACTCGCCTCACGTGAAACCTGGCTATCTTCGAGACGGACGACGGCGCCGACGAACGAGTAGCCCCTTCCATAGATGTTTGCGATGTATCGGTTGCCGAATTGGCCATCCCCGAGCGCCTTGCGGATGAAGGACACGTGAACCCGGAGGGCCACCTCTTCTACGAAGACGTCCGACCAGACGTGATCAATGAGTTCCTTCTTTTTGATGACCTCGCCGGGTCGATTGGCGAGATAGACCAGAATATCTAGCGCTCTGCTGCCGAGAGGAAGCACCACATCGCCGCGCAATAGCGTCCTTGCCCTACTATCAAGTTCAAAGGGACCGAACCTAAATTTCATTTTGAACGACTGCCAGACATAGTGCGCGCCCCGAATTCAACGGGTGCTTTCTAGCTGCGTTAGCTGTGGAGCCTGGATACGCTTACGCGTCGATTGATGTTCACGACGCCACTCCCGAGCGCTCCAGCTCGCCCTCGATCAGATCGAACGCGATCTCCAACGGCAACACTGCCATCGTTGTCCATCCGATGATCGCAGCGCGCATGAGCAACAACAGCGGGATCATCAGGTCCTGCTCCGACGGTCTCGGGTGAATTGGTGTCGCGCGGATCATGACCGAACTCTCCATGTGGCGGCCCTAGGAGGCTCCCGGCCCAGACCACGCTGCTGAAACGCTAGGAGCGAGAAACTATTGCGCTCGTGTTGTTTTCGATGATTCCAAATAGCCATCGTGCCGTTTAACGGCATCCCGTTGAACGGCATCGCATCGTGAAACGGTTGCCAGCCAGCATCTTGGATGGTTTGTTTGGGGCGATCTATTGCACGTGAGTAGTGCAGGATACTGACGTGGTTGCGCTGACTAAGCCTTGGTTTGGAAAACTGCAGAAAGAAAGGACTTTCACTCTTACCGCGTCCACTTTGTCGGCGAATGCATGGCGCTGGTCGTGGCAGAGACGCCTTGCAAGCCAATGGTCGAGCAGGTCGACGCCTTTACGGAAATAATGGTCTCGCGCCACCACAAGGCTGCACTTTTGTCACTTCGACATGGGAACAAACCTGACAGGATGGCGGGCCCTATTGTAGATGCCGCTGACCGCACGCGCCCACGGATTGATCGTGTCAAAGGCAGGACGACGGATACGTCAACCTAGGAACCTTGCGACTTCTCAGGTACCAGGCCGAGCTTGGCCGCCATTCTGCCGAACTCGGGAAGCGAACGGGCGTTCATCTTCCGCATCGCGTGGCTGCGGTGGACCTTCACCGTAGCTTCGCTAACACCAATATCGCTGGCAATCTGCTTGCTAAGGCGACCCCGCGCGACCTGAAGCATGATCTCACGCTCCCTGGGACTTAGCGATCCGAAGCGCTCCCTGAGTGCTGCCAGAGCCTTTTCGCTCTCCCGGCGGACACGGTCGCGGGTAAGACCGAGTTGAACGGCGTCGATCAGCTCGTCATCACGGAGCGGCTTGGTAAGGAATTCGATGGCACCTTCTTTCATCGCTTGCACCGACATCCGAATGTCGCCGTGCGCCGTGATGAAGACGATTGGGATTTCCCTATTCGCCATGGCAAGGTCGCGCTGAAAATTAAGACCGCTCTGCCCCGGCAATCTCACGTCGAGCACGAGGCAGGCCGGGCCTTTCGGCGGTTCGGATTTGTAAAATTCTGAAACGGACCCAAATAGCTGGGCATCAAGGCCGACCGACCGCAACAGTCGCCCGAGCGAATTGCGAAGCTCGACATCGTCCTCTATGACCAAAACGGTGGACACTTGCGCCTGCATGGCTGCTACTCACGATTAAAGAACCACGGGAATGATCCTCTGTCGCCGTCCGCTACTTCGGAGTGGCCGTGCAGTCGTAGCCTAGTCCCAATTTGTGGGCGTGAATAGCCTGATTTCTGCCATGGGATTTTGGCGGCATAGACCAAAGCTTACGCGCACGAACCGCTGAGTGGCGGTGATTTGGCCGAATCCTTGGTGCGCGTTACGGAAATCATGCCGGAGCATAAACCAAAATGTATGGGGCATTAGCATTGCCCAATGGCACTCTTCGGCGCAGGGTCCGTTATTGAATTCACCCGCGGGCGCGACAGAAAATACTGTCGCGCGTATGGCGGATCGACCGAATTGTTGGAGCCCGCATGCCGAAACCGATATTGGTTGCGGTCGTCGAGGATGATCGGTTCTTTCGCGAGTCCATGAGAAGGCTCATGAGGTCGTGGGGTTACCGCGTCGAGGCGTTCCCGTCGGCAGCCGATTTCCTCGCCTCTCCTCATCTCAGCGAAACCGCTTGCTTGATCGCGGACGTTCAGATGCCTGCGATGACCGGACCCGAACTTTACCGACATCTCATCGCTTCAGGGTTTGAGATTCCGACGATCCTCGTGACGGCCTACGCCGATGATCAAGTCCGGGCCCGCGCTTTGAAAGATGGGGTCGTCTGCTATCTTCCGAAGCCGGTTGATGAGAAGCGTCTACTGGGGTGTATTCATGCGGCTCTCGAGTCTCGTGATTCGACTAAGGATAATTCCTGAGTTCCTTCCGCGCTGGGGACGGTGAACTGAAATATGGCGCCTCCAGCTTCGTTCGCTTCTGCCCACAGCCGGCCCCCATGGGCATCGATAATGGACCGGCAGATCGACAGCCCCATTCCCATTCCGCTCGACTTCGTGGTGTAGAAAGCCTCGAAGACGCGTTCGAGAGATTCTGGATCAATACCCGGTCCAGAATCGCGCACTATCACGACGGCGTCAGTTTTCTGGTTTCGCTCGGTGCTGATCAACAACTCACGTGCTCCTACTTCGACCGAGCCCATGGCTTCGATCGCGTTCAAGATCAAGTTCAGGACGACTTGTTGCACTTGAACACGATCGCTCTGAACGGGAAACAGCCCCTCCGCAAGGTGGGTCTGGACCGAAACTCCGTTCCTGGTGATTGCGGGTCCCGCCAATACAATTACCTCGTTGACTGCCTTACTAAGATCGAAGCGATCCTTTCTCGGTGGCGCTTTCTTGATCTGATCTCTGATCCGGTCGATGATGTCTCCGGCTCGATCGGCATCGGCCACGACACAGTCGAGCGCCTCTCTGACTTCGCCCAAGTCGGGCGGATCTTTACTTAAGAAATTCAGGGCGGCACGTGCGTTGTTTCGTGCGGCGCCGATCGACTGCTTGACTTCGTGAGCTAGCGTGGCAGCCAGTTCTCCCACCATGCTCACACGGTTCATGTGCGCGAGATCTGACTCCAGCTGGCGCAACCTCTCATGCTCTGTCAGATTGAGCACAATGGCGACTCCCTCGTTACCGCTCGCCTCGAACCGCACGTCTCCAATCAGCTTCACACCCAGAGTCGCCAAGATTCTAGCGAGCTGCTCCGCAACGGCTCTCATGGTCTCGCTCCTTCGTTGGTAAGGCCTTCGCCTCGCTATGAGCTTGATCTAGGTGCGGATGGCGCCACCATCTAATATATGGATCGAGCGATTTTGATACCATTTGCGTATGGTGATTATCATGGAACTGAGGCATCTGCGCTATTTGGTGGCGGTCGCCGAGGAGCGGCACTTCACCAGGGCGGCGAGACGGCTCGGAATCAAACAGCCGCCGTTGAGCCTGCAGATACGTTAGCTCGAACAAGAGGCGGGGACGCCTCTGCTGCATCGGCCGACGCGCGGGGTCGAGCTTGCCGAGGCAGGAGCACTACTGCTCGAAGAGGCGCGGGCAATCTTGGAGCAGGTGGAACGGACGAAAGCCAGCATTCAAAGCTGGGCTCGCGACGAAACGAGTATCCGTCTCGGCTTCGCAGGGACGACGTATTTCCATCCGCGAATACCGAAACTCGTCCAGGCCTTTCGCAGGCGCAATCCGAACGTAGTGCTCTTGCCTAAACTCATCGCCTCATTGCATGACGGTTCGATCGACGTGGCATTCGTCCGGCCCCGTTCAACGACAGTGACGGGATCGGCGTCGAGCCGCTCGTCGAAGGGCCCATGCGGATCGTGCTGCCTTCGAACCACCCGCAAGCCAGCTTGCGCTCAGTCTCGCTCGCTTCCTTGGCGGGGGAAACGTTCATCGAGTTCCCTCGGGCAATCGGGCCCGGTCTGCACGACAGTATCATCGCCGCCTGCCAGCGCGCGGGATTCAGTCCAATTTTGGGGCAGGATGCGCCACAGATCTCCTCGACCGTTCACCTGGTAGCTGCTGGGTTCGGGATTTCGATCGTGCCGCAGTCGATCGAACAGATCCACGCCGATGGCATCGTCTATGTCGGGATCAAAGGCGAGGCGCCTCGCGCGCCGATCAGCGTCGCGATCCGCAAGGACAATCGCGCCGCAACGGTCCGAAACTTCGTCTCCTCGGCTCGGCACAGCCACGCTGCCCAATGACCGGTCGTTTCTAGCGTCTGCGCCACCTCCCGGCGAAAAGTTCAGTGACCATTCACATTTGCAAGCCGGCGAGACCTGTTTGTGGCGCAAATGCTTTCCACAAGCCCGATATTCGCGACTAAGCGTTGAAGCTGATCCGCAATCAACTGCGGCGGCTCTGGCGACGTCAAGGTGCTGCGATCACGTGAGTCGAGCTCTAAGGACATCTCATCGCTTCAGGGTATGAGATTCCGACGATCCTCGTGACGGCCTACGCCGATGATCAAGTCCGGGCCCGCGCTTTGAAAGATGGCGTCGTCTGCTATCTTCCGAAGCCGGTTGATGAGAAGCGTCTACTGGGGCGTCTTGATGCGGCCCTTCAGTCTCGTGAGCCGACTGAGGACGACTCATGAGTTCCTTTTCCGCGCTGGGGACGGTGAACTGAAATACGGCGCCTCCAGGTTCATTCGCTTCTACCCACAGCCGGCCCCCATGGGCATCGATGATGGATTGGCAGATCGACAGCCCCATTCCCATTCCGTCTGACTTCGTGGTGTAGAAAGCCTTGAAAACGCGATCGAGACATTCCGGATCAATGCCCGGCCCAGAATCGCGCACTGCGACGAGAATGTCATTCGTCTGGCTTTGCTCGGTGCTGATCAACAACTCTCGTGCTCCCTCCTCAACGGCGCCCATTGCTTCGACCGCGTTCAAGATCAAGTTCAGGACGACCTGTTGCACTTGAACGCGATCACCTTGAACCGAATGCAACTCGTCCGTAAAGTGGGTCTTGACGGAGACGCCATTCTCGGTGATTGCGCTTTTCGCCAATCCAATGACCTCGTTGATCGCCGTATTGAGATCAAAGCGCTCGTTTTGTGGCGGCGCGTTTTTGATGTGATCCCTGATCCGGTCGATGATGTCTCCGGCTCGATCGGCATCGGCCACAATACAGTCGAGCGCTTCCCTGACTTCGCCCAGATCTGGCGGCTGCTTGTCCAAAAAATTCAGGGCGGCACTGGCGTTGTTGCGTGCCGTGGCGATCGGCTGCTTGACTTCGTGAGCGATCGAAGCCGTGAGCTGACCCAAAGTCATTACGCGACTGGCATGGGAGAGCTGCATTTGGACATCGAGGAGTCGCTCTTCGCTGGCACGCAGTTGCTCTTCTGCCCGCTTGCGGTCGCTCATGTCGATGGCAAAGACGACCCCCTCGGCTGCCTTTCTCTCGAAAAATGCGCCACCGACCAGAACTGGGACGCGGCTGCCGTCTTTGCGGTAATACTCCTTCTCGTAAGGTCTGCAGGTTCCGCTCCTGCTCAACTGGGCCAGCGCATCATCGTCGGCGGGGGCCCAGTCAGTGGGCGTCAGTTTCGTCCAACGCATCCGACCAGAGATAACGTCATCATGGCCGTAGCCCAGCATCTCGAGAAAGGCATCATTGGCTTCGATGATCCGCCCTCGCAAATCCCCGATAAAGATCCCAATGATGTTCGAGTCGACCAAGCGCCGGATTCTTGCCTCCCGCTCCTTGAGATCGTTGTACAGGTGGGCATTCTCCAATGCGATCGCGGCCTGCGAGGCGAGCAATTTTAGAACCGAGATCCGGGCGGGCGCGAAGACGCGAGGCGTCAGGTTGTTTTCGAGGTAGAGCACGCCGATCAGTTTGGCCTGATTGAGCAATGGCAGGCAGAGAATGGACCGGGCCTGGCGCTGACGCATATAGGAATCGACGCCAAACGGGGACTGGGCCGCGGCATCGTCTAGAATAACAATCTCCCTGGTGCGCAGGACGTAGTGCAGCACCGACTCGGGCACCACGCGTTCGGTCACGGCCTCGTCGACCAGACGTACGCTCATCGTATCGCCGCTGGTCGTAGCTTCCGCCTCGATGCGAGGCTCTTGCTCGCCCGGCATAATCAGCAGCGCTCGCTCGGCACCTGCCTGCGCCATCGCAGTACGCATGAGCGTATCGATCAGACTTTCGAGCGCGATTTCGCCCGACACCGCCTGTGAAACTTTGATCACCGTCGCAAGGTCGAGCTGTTCAACCGGCGCACCAATGGTGCTCGTCGGGCCTGGAAGTGAGTATTCCGGTTTGAGGTCTGGATGCGTCTCGTCGAGTTGACGCACCTTCCCAACGGCTCCCCAACGGAGATAACCGTAGCGGGCGTTCCGCAGATAAAGGTCCGCGAACTGCTTGAACCCACGCGCCGCGTAAAAGCGCGCGGCCAGTTCGTAAGCGAGCGCCTCATTGTGAATAAAGCCATTTGCGCGGGCTGAGCGGATAGCCTTTTCGTATAGGTGCTCGGCATCAAGCGCACGACCTTCGATCCTTGCGACCTCCGCACCCACAAGAGCTGCGCCGTTCTCGAAATTCTCGGGGCAGTTCTGCGCCCAAACCTCGAGCTGGTCGTGGTGAGCTTTTAGAGCTTCGAAATGCTGCTGCTTTTCATCTGGACCCGCGTGATTCAAAAAGGCCGCGTTGGAAAGCGCGCTGTAGAAGTAAAACTCTGCCGCTTCCCAATGTGACGGTGAGATGCCAAGCAGCGGTCGCGCTTCAGATGACGCGTCCAGGGCCGCCGCATAGTCGCCCGCAAGATACCTGGCCTGCATTTTACGAATCCAGTACCAGCATGCCGCTATCGCCAGCGGCGGGTCGCCGGAGAAATGATGCTCCATCCGAAGCTCAGCATGCACATCAACGAGGTAGCCGAATTTCGCCGTCAAGCCACGGAGCGTCCGAATCAGTGCGAGCTGCGTTGTGATGATCTCAATGACAAGGCTGAAGCGCATTCGGCGAGTGGACTGAAGATAGCGGTCCGCTTCGATCTCCAGGTCGTCTAGCGGGGCTCCCGATGCGAGGCCCAGCGAGATCAAGTGAGCCTGACAATAGGCCACAAACAGCAGGTCGCCGGTTTCCTCAGCCAGCTCGAGCGCGCGCTGCACCATCGTGGACGCGGTCTGGATAGGACGGGTCCATGGCAAGACGTGGTAGCCGACAACGCAATAGACCTTGCCGCGAAAACGCGCGAGATCCTCGCGCTCCACGAGCGCGGCACCCAGATGGCCGAAGCGGAACCCGTCGCGGTAGTGGCCGAAGTGGGGACCGATCGCCAAGCTCAACTGGGCGAACGCTAGGGGTGATCCGTCGCAGTGACCATGCTCCAGGCTGAGGTTGGCCATGCGGAGGAGGGCGAGGTCGTGGAGCTTCCTCTCGGTGTGCAACGCGGGCGAGAGGATAACGCGCAAGACTTCCATAAGCGCGAGCAAGTTCGGGTCCCTCGTCGACGCCAGATCGACGAGAGTCTCGATCGGACGGTCTCCGACGCGCTGTCGGAGGGCATCGTATTCCGCGCGAACCTCCTCCTCACCGGGATGAGCCAACCATTCGATTCCAAATGTTCGGAGCTGCTCCACTCCGACTGCTACCGCACGGTCGGGGCGGTCCGTGGTGTAGAGCGCTATCCGCAGGCAGGCGACGGCGGCGAGATCTGTCAGGCCGATGGCTCTCAGTTGCAATCTCGACAGACGCTCGTCGGCGGCGAGAGGCTCACCGGTCAGAAACTCGCACTCGGCCCGGTGCAGAGCCAGAGAGAACCTTAAGCCATAGTACTGCTTCCAATGGTCCTCGGAGAGCAACGCCTCTCCCGCAGCCAGATGCACGAGGGCCGATTTGTACGCAGTGCTCGCCCGTGCGCGCCGCCCGGCGATCAGGTTCAACTCCGCGATCTGGAGCCGCTCTGCTGCGGACGTGACGAGCGTCACGCCACGATTGAGTTGATTCACGATTTCGAAGATCCCCTCCTCCCTCTTGGCTGGAGGAATATGAGATGCTAGCAACCTCCCGACCCGTAGATGGATCGCGGCGCGCCGCTCTTGCGGGATCAACGAGTAGGCTGCCTCTTGGACCCGGTCGTGAAGGAATTTATAGGATTGTTCCGTGCGAAAGATGAGGCCCGCTTTCATCGCTTCCCAAAGCTGGCCATGCATTTGCTCGTTCGACTGCTGCGAAACCATCGCTAGCAGGGTGCACTCCGCGCTGTTTCCCATGCACGCAAGGAGCTGCAATGCCAGTTGCGTTTCGACCGGCAAGCGGTTCAACTTGCCGACCAGAAGGCCGACGACATTGTCTGTATAGCCCTTGGCGCGAATGCTATTCAGGTCCCAGGACCATCGCCCTTCACCATAATCGAATCTGAGCAGCCCCTCCTCAACAAGTACAGAAATCAACTGAATGGCGAAGAATGGATTGCCCGCCGTCTTCTCATGGATCAGTTCTGCCAGCGCGGCGACGCGTTCGGGTTCGTAGTGAAGAGAATCCCCAATCAACCGTCCCAGGTCTTCTCGAGCGAGAGGCGCAAGGATAATTTCGTGCACGACCACGCCCGCCTTGCGGATCGCTTCGAGCTTGCGGATCAGGGGATGGGCGGAATTGACCTCGTTTTCCCGGTAAGCGCCGATCAACATCAGATGCCGCACGCCCGGCTGGGTCAACAGATCCTCCAGCAGATCCAACGTTGCCGAGTCGAGCCATTGCAGATCGTCAAGAAACAGCGCCAACGGGTGCTCAGGGCGGGCGAACACGGCGAGAAAGCGCCGGAAAACCAGCTGAAAGCGGCGTTGCGCGTCATGGAGCGGCAGCTCAGGGACCGGCGGTTGGTCGCCGACAATAAGCTTCAGCTCCGGAACCAAGTCTGTGATAAGCCGCCCGTTCGGGCCTAACGCTTCGCGAAAGGCCTCGCGCCATCCAGCCAACTCTGGATCGCTCTTGCCAAGCAGTGGTCGGATCAAGCTCTGAAAAGCTTGCGCCAGGGTCGAATAGGGGATGTCTCGCTTGTACTGGTCGAACTTGCCTGATGCGAAGAGCCCGCGCGGTGGCACCAGCACCTTGTGGAGTTCATTGACGACCGAGGATTTGCCGATGCCGGAATATCCCGAAACCAGCACCAGTTCTGGCGAACCGCTCTTGAGGATGCGATTGAAGGACGAAAGCAAGATGTCGATCTCGCGCTCCCTTCCGTACAGTTTCTCCGGGATCAGCAGCCGGTCAGGAATATCCCGTTCGCCGAGCGGGAACGGATCGATCTGGCCCTGCGCTTCACCTAGGCAACGCTGAAGATCGTATTCGAGGCCGGCGGCAGTCTGATAGCGTTCCTCGGGCGCCTTGGCGAGCAGCTTCATAATGATTGCTGAGACGGGGGCCGGGACATTCTTCAGAAGCGCGTTTGGAGGTATCGGATTCTTCGCGATATGGCAGTGAACCCACTCCATAGGATCAGAAGCCGTGAAGGGCAGAGTTCCGGTGAGAATCTGGTATAGCGCGATCCCGAGCGAGTATAGGTCACTCCGGGAATCGATCGAACGGTTCATGCGCCCGGTCTGCTCCGGCGCCATGTAAGCGAGTGTCCCTTCGAGAAACTCAGGGGCGGCGGGCGACTGGCGCTCTCGCGGGAGGCGCGAAGTAATGCCAAAGCCTGTCAGCCAGACTTGGCTGGTCGACACATCGACAAGGACATGCGCTGGCTTGATGTCCTTGTGAATGAGTCCGCGTCCGTGTAACCGGCCAAGCGCGGCCGATAAGGCGACCGCCAGGCGCAGGAATTTTCCAATCTCCATGGGCGGGCCGATGAGGCGGTCAAGTGGCTCGCCCCCCGGGTCCTTGACCATGAGTATGGTCTGTCCGCCCTCGCGCACGAGCTGGAGCGGTCGCGCCGCCCATGCATCGTTCAGCTCGTCCTTCAATCCATATTCGTGAGCTAGTCGATCGAGGGTGGCGGGTGAGGGATGTTCCGCGGCCGGACGCACGGCCAACACGCCAGCACCATTGCCGTCGGTGTGGCTCTCTTCTCTGCAGAAGTCGCAATCGCCGTCCGCCCATAAGACGTGAAGATCGCTATTCCAATCGGCGCCACGAGAGGAACGGTTCAAAATGCGGACTCCGCTGCCAAGCCGCTGGCCGCCATCTGCCCGAAAACGGACACCCCTTCTCACCGCCTGAGAGCATAATCGCAATCTTTGGACATGAATAGCCCTTTTGTCCGGCATCCGCCAACGCACAGAGACCGAGATTTATGCGCGTATCGCCATTGGCTCGGCGGCATTATCGGCGCGCGGCTACGGAAGCCGCGGCCGGCATAAACCAAGGTTTACCAGGATTAGCATTCGCCCCGGCACTATTGGCGCAGGTCCAAAGTATCGAATCTCATTGGGGCGCGAGCGCAAGTGTGGTGATTATCCCATCAGGCACGTCTCTCCTCCCAATCTTGTTAACTCACAGGCGCTCGCACCGTACTTACATCGCAGTTGGAGGATGATGGATAAACGGAGCTGATTGTGCTGAGCAAGAAATATTTGGACACCGCGCGGATCCTGCTTCACGTTGCCAGCAGCATGACTGACCAAACGACTGCGGATTTGCTTAGAGACCTTGCCGACGACTGCGTGGGGCGGGCTGTGAAGCGCTCGCAAGCTGATAAGGCCTTGGCTGCCTTGACCGCTGGTGGCGAACGTTGAGGAAGCTACTGAAGTAAAGGTTGCATAGCTGGGGAACACACAGATATTTTCACCGTTGACCGCGCTCGCTTACTCCCCGCTTTGTAGCCGATGGCCCTGTCCTAATCACGCGTAAGTATTCCGGAGTTGTCGCGAGCGGCGGCGTTGCATCGCGCAGCGAATGCGATGATACCGTCAATCTGTGGTCCTAACCAGCGGGGTCAGGATGGGCAGGAGCACTGCTTCGCCTACCTCCTTCAGACGCCAACCTCTTCCACCAGGAACGGCCGGCACCTGTCCCAATTCGGTACCGAACCGACAATTTGTTGAAATCGGCACGCAGGCTGCAGCTATCGACCGCGCCGTACGCATCTGCGTCCGGGTCGTCGATACCAAAGCCGCTTCGGGACTTGGTGCGCTTTGCTCGCACTGCGAAAACGTCGCAAAACCGCACCAGGAACCCGATTCAGTATTCCGCAAGCAATAAGCGCCGTTAGGGCCTCCGTCCGACGCCATAACCGCGCCCGACCCCACCGCTCCGACGATTGCCAACGTCGAAAACACAACCGCCGACAACGCGGCCGTCTTATAAAACGCTTTCATGGTCTCTTTCCCTTAGTGATCTCGCCCTCACTCGATATCGGGTGTCGGGCCGACGAAAACGATTAAGAAGGGCATGTTGTTTCGATCGGCAATCGACGCCATTGCGCCGTGGTATACAGGAATCGCCCCGAAGGATGCCGTCAGTAATAATCCGCCATAGGACAAATCAACCTTTGCTTAGTCCGAGCAATTCGGCAGAACATGCGGCTCGATACTGAAACCGTTTACAACTGCGATGTTCGCGATTTTCCGCCGCCGTTGAAGTTCTGATAGATGATTTGCCGCCGTTGTTCCACGCCAACAAATGTCAACAGTTCGCCAATGCGCATTCGCCCGGTGGTCATTTCACACTCTGGAAAAATACGCTGCTTGTGAAGATCTTCGAGCCTCTGCTTTTGCCATGCCGTTCGTGGCAGTATGGCCTCACGAACGATGTTCTCGAGCGTCTTCGCGTCAGCTTCCGCCGGCTAGCGCGCGCACGGCGCCGCCGTCATCTCTCACCAGAGATGACGGCGGCGAAGGACAGGCAGGAGCGGGGAGGGACCACCCGGTCCTGCCTGCCATCCGACGCCATCGTGCATGTTACGGCACACGAACAGGGGCGGCGTCGGGATCCCCAGTGGTAGTAGCTGGCGCAACCACGCGCTGCTCCCTCGCTTTCGCTGACCGGTTCGCTTCGACAGACCAACGTAGCCAACCGTCACGATCGTGGATGTCGGGGAGCATTGTTACTTTGCTGCTGCGAGGGGGTACCAGCCCCGAACCCGACGGCTTGTGCACGACAGGAAACCTGAGTTGGGCCCGTTCGCTCCCTGCCGCGCAGACCTGCGCAGCTCCTGGGCTTAATGGAAAGACAAGAACTGACGTAGATCCATTCGGTTCGAACTGATGCTGCACGGTTCCGCCAAGTTCGTTTGCCAAACGCGCGACGATCGAGAGCCCTTGGCCTCGCCGAAAATTCGCCAAACCCGATCCATTGTCCTTAACTTTGCACTCCACAAGCGCGTCAGTGCACTGGAGTTCGACGCGAACTTCCCCTCCACGCTCGGCGAACGCGTGCCGCGCTGCGTTTGTTAGCAGCTCGTAAACAATCAATCCCAAATACCAGGAATGCTCCGATCCAAGCGTCAGAGGCGCGGAATCAAACACCAGATCTATCCCTATCTGCTCCAGCTTCGATCGGCTCATAACACGGCAAAGGCGGTCAAGATATTCGGCGGCGTCAACCTGCGTATCAGGCTTCGGCATCTTCAAGGCGCGGTGAACGTCAACGTAATCATGCAACATCTCCATCGCTTCATTCAGAGCCGCCTTGACCTCTGGATTAGGGGAACGCGCCGCCGCGCGCGAGATAGTGTTGATGATAGATGTGAACTCGTTGTTGACCCTGTGAGCGAACTCGCGCAAGAGCAGGTGATTGTCCGAGGAGGAAAGAACGAATTCCGTCATAACCCTGATCCTTTCTGTCGGGACACCCAGGCTCATACCACGCGGTTTACATAACCAAGAACTCGAGCGCTTCTTGGAGGTTTAGGTACCCTCAGAACTAAGCAGGTCGGCGAACTTTCGTCGATTGTACGCGGGTACTGGAAGCTACACGAAGGTAGCGGGAGTGCTCAACGAAGATCGTTCCAACTTACGAGATGACGGCTTGCGACGATTTCAAGAAGGTCTCCAGAACGCAAATGGGGGCCAGCTGTAGCATCGCAACTAAGGTGTAGAGGAAATACACCAGAGTATCTGAGAGCCACGATCTTTAGATAACGGATGCCGACTTCAGCGTGATTGAGCATCACGCCGCCGACTGACTTAATCGCGGTACGGGCAATGCCTGAATTCCACGAAGGCGGCAACGCATGCTCACCAACCCCGTTACGGCGGACTTAGCCTGTTATGTAGGGCGACTTCGTGGATTTCCGATACTGGAAGCGGAAGAAGAACCACGACCGGCAAAGCGCTGGCGCGAGCATTCTGACCGCGAAGCCGCGCACAAACGTCTCACGAGCCACCTGCGCCTTGTCGTCACGGTCGCGCGTTCACATCGCGGCTACGGCCTGCCGTTCTCCGAATTGATTTCGGATGCATGGCGGCGTTTCCCAAACGCGTCCACAACGACTTCGACGACCCAATGAATTATCCAGCCCACAATAGCACCAAGGATGGCCTCGCTGCCACGATGCAGTGCGACCAGGACGATCGGCTCCGACACTTGGGTCTTCAGCAGAATGATCGGGCAAGTCCACATCGCGACCCGAAGCGTTGGAAACTCGCGCACAACAAGTGCGCAAATCGCCACCGCGATCGACATTTGCACGACGATTGCAACTGCCGCGTGGGACGCGATGTGGCTCACGGCGATGGTGATGCCGATCCCGAGCAGTGTACCGAAAATACGCCCAGTCAGGGATGATCGTGTCTCATGCAAGTATTCCTGCGAGACGACCACTGACGAAATCGCAGCCCAAAGCGCCTCATGCAATCCGAGCAAGCATGCCAGTTGGTAGGCCATCGCCGCCGCTCCGGAGCAGCGGAGAACGAAGGCAACCCCACGAATTATCCGCATTGGATAACTGTCCTCGACCGCGTTGGTCCCGCTGGAAGACGCGGGTGAGACGGATGGCTCGGCGAACTGATCTGCGTCGGTGCTCATGGCTTGCTTTCGTCGAGGGCGCCAAAGTGGCCCTATGGCTAGAGCTTGGGATTGCCAACGTGATTGTCCAATATACGCGTTGTGTGAAATCGATATCTGAAAGGTATTGGCAAGTATGGACCTGAGGCACCTGCGGTACTTCGTTGCGGTGGCGGAGGAGCGGCACTTCACGCGAGCTGCCGGGCGACTGGGCATCAAACAACCTCCGCTGAGCTTGCAAATCCGGCAGCTGGAGCAGGAATTGGGGACGGCACTATTCACCCGCCTGACGCGCGGCATCGAGCTTACCGAGGCTGGGACCCATCTCCTCGACCAAGCACGACAAATCCTGGAGCAGGTGGAGCGGGCAAAGGCGGGTGTTCAAAGTCGGGCACGCGGCGAAGCGGGGCGCATCCGACTCGGATTCGCTGGCGCGACCTATTTCCAGCCGCGCGTGCCAAAACTCATTCAAGCTTACCGACAACGCTATCCCGGCGTGCTGCTCTTACCGGAGCAAAGCAACACGCCTTATTTGGTCGAGGCTTTGCGGAACGGGCACGTTGACGCGGCCTTCGTCCGCCCACCATTCAGTAGCGGCGAAGGCCTCACAGTGTATCCAGTGGTCGAGGAGCCGATGCGGATCGTGCTGCCGTCGAAGCACCCGCAAGCTCGCATCCGCTCGATGTCGCTCGCTACCTTGGCAAGGGAAACGTTTATCCTGTTTCCCCGGGCAATCGGCCCCGGTCTCTATGACAGCGTCATCGCTAGTTGCCAACTTGCTGGATTTAGCCCGATCTTGGGGCAGGAAGCCCCTCAGATTTCTTCGATTGTCCATCTGGTAGCAGCAGGATTTGGGGTGTCGGTCGTGCCGCAGTCGATCGAGCAGATTCGCGCCGATGACATTGTCTACCTGCGGATCAGCGGCGAGGCACCCCGAGCACCAATCAGCCTCGCCATCCGCAAGGACAATCGCTCCGCAACGGTGCGAAACTTTGTCGCTCTCGCGCGGCAGAAGACCGGGGCTGCTGGTTGAGAAAGTTCTCCACTAAGCCTCATTGTGTTAGATCGTTCTCTTTGCTCCAACGCGTTTCGCTCTTGACGATGCAGAAGGCGAGAAATCACAGCTTCCCGCTCTCGTTTGGATCGGCGTCGCCGGGACGAGGGACGTTCCGCGATCGCGTGTAGGTATCACCGAAGCGCCTCTTGGGACCCGGGCAGCTCTGGTCTCAAGCGCTCTTTACGGATTGTAGAGGTGCTCGACATTCTACACTCGAATGGAGAGAAGTGCCTGGTGCGAGGCATCCAGATGCTATTGGCAGATCGATCACTCCTTTGTCGCTGGGACGACGAAACGAAGCTGCAGCGACTCAGTGCTCCTCGGCCACGAGCCCGCCAACATGGCTCTGGGTATGGAGCTCAAGGCCAATGCGCTTGATCAGGTCGAGCTGGATCTCAAACAAGTCGATGTGGTGCTCCTCGTCCTTCATCAATTCCTCGAACAGGTCGCGCGTGATGTAATCCGCCACGCTGTGGCAATGGGTCGCTGACTCCTGATAGAGCGCGCGAGCGCCTATCTCAGTGGCGAGATCGCATTCGATGATTTCCTTGACGTTCTGGCCTATCTGCAAGGGATCGAGCGCTTGCATGTTGGGAAAGCCGTCTAGGAAAATGATGCGCTCGGTGTGCTGCATCTCCTCAATGGACTCGTTGCGCCAAAGCTTGGCCATCTCCAGGAGACCCCAGTTGTTTAGCAAGCGGTAATGCGGCCACTATTGGTCGGTGGCGGTGAGCTCGTGACGCAGCGCCTTGTTGAGATACTCGATGACTTTGGCGTCGCCCTGCATGGTACACTCCTAAAGTTCGAGCCGCGGTGCGCGCCGATGGTCACCGTGGAACGATTCTGAAACAGATTTCTCGCCAATGCAACCCCATCCGGCTGCAGCCGGCAGCCGAAAAAAGCAAGAAAATTCAAACGAACGCCGGGATACCAGAACGCGGCGAATGCGAACTCGTCTGCAGCTGCAACATCCGGCGCGGTCCGGCGGTGCGGACAGCCGTCGCCGCAGGCCCGCGTACGCACCGAACGCTTCACCGATGATAGTCTTGATGGTGCGCGCGCAATCGCCCCGTGGATAGTCGTTCTTCGTCGCTGCATAGCCCGGAGCGATTTTG
>Ga0307509_10005559_pt1 | contig 17475 bp, 22 predicted proteins | sample 10_EM_MG_FD_202245 | JGI IMG/M metagenome (GOLD analysis project Ga0307509, IMG submission 202245) | Populus trichocarpa ectomycorrhiza microbial communities from riparian zone in the Pacific Northwest, United States - 10_EM | ecosystem: Host-associated > Plants > Roots > Unclassified | place...
TTTCTCTCTGGCTTCTCCATTCCTCCTGTCGTGATGAACGTCCGCGACTCTGATGGCTCCGACTCGTTCGAGGGCGATTCCATGCTCGAGGACTCTGGTTCCTCCTCCAGAATGTCTAACCAGCAATTTGTGATGGCCCAAAAGTCGCAGTGGAAGGGTAGGAGGGGGAAGCCGAGGTGCGATTATTGTCGGATGAACAAGCTCAAGGTATGTCCACCCATCCTCGCCGATAACCCTAACCCCAATCACATTTTCAATTAGTGCGATAGAGAACAACCTATCTGTAACCACTGTGCATGGTCAAGTCTTGGTGATTGCAAGTACACCCCGCTCCCTACACCTGCACATCGTGGCATTCCCCGATGCGATCGCTGCCGACTTCGGGATTTGAAGGTTGGCCACACGTAATACGCCCCATGGCTCTCCTCCTAATCTTTGGTTGTCACTCTGTTTTAGTGCGACAGGAACCTGCCGATTTGTAACCATTGTGAGATGGACGCCGCAGAGTGCAACTACACTCCCAAAAAGCGCCATAGGGTGTCTAGCGACGGAAACGGTGCTTTCAGCTCACAATCAACGTCATATGGATCTAAAACCGCGGCGTTCCTGCTGTCTGATATGGGTTCATCCAACTTTGCCATCCCAGGGTCCCCCTCGTCTTTACAATATCCTCCGTCAATGCTCAAGTTAACGCCAAGAGGCCCACATTCAATCGACCCAATACCCGCTGGATCATCGCAATACAAATCGCAGAATCACTTTCCATTCGACCCAGAAGTTCCTCCGTACCATCGATCCTCATCACATTCTCTCCATGATTCCGACTGGCGACGGCAACCGCGATCGGGGATATCCGTCGATAGGTCCCGAACAGTGGACCCGATACCTATCGAACATTTGCCCATCGAGCCATGGAGCCATCCAGACTTCGTGTCGCTGCCACGGGCAATAACCCATACAGTGCGGACTCTTAACGGGTCCGAGTTACCGAGCAGGCGAATTTTCGATGGCACTCTGACTACCTTCCTGATGGGCCTCTCCGTTGAATTGCAGGAAACCGCCGCGTTTTCCCCAGCACACTACGCCAGGATTGCGGACAGCCTTTACAGACATGACACGTCGACACTGCCACCACGGTTACGGTCTTGGACTCTGTGCCATCACGTGAGATCCGGGTCGAGGAAAAGGCACCTGATTCTCGTCCCACGCGAATCCTTTTATGGATCTTCGAGGGATGAAGAGGACACCGCAGCTGCCATGTACATCAAACAGGTGGACGAGGACAACGGAAATGACGTCAGCGGATCTGGTTCCTTCGAGCGAATCCCAGTGCAGTCACAAATTTTCGACATCCTATTGTACGCCCACCGAGCCCATAGTTCCCCAACCTTTATGCTTGCCGACATCAGAAGGGTTGGCATGGTGAGTCAAATTTTGTGGGATTCTCCCCAGCCAATCCCGATCAGGCCTTCTAAATGGAGCCGATCCGCTCATTTTTACTCCTTGTTAGGCGGGGATTACATTCCCGATGGCGGAGCTCTTCGTACGTCTCTGTCCCTCGTGCAGATCGAGGTTCAGGAGTGGGAGTCTGGCAGATTACTAGACCCGCTCTATGCATCACTGTAGGTTTTATAAAGTGTACGCAGGGGGTGAGGTGTTTATAGTTCACGTTTACTATGTGGACACTGCCTTCATGGATTTCATGCGCTCGTGCCTGTCGTGCTCAAATCATCCTTCGTCCCCGGTTTCATGCTCATCTCCTGCCCCTCCCTCCTCTCCGTTCATTTCTCATTCGGGTGTTATACTGGTCGGTTTACAGGCATCCATACATTTGTTCGCCTTTGTACATATCCGGATAGATATTCGATAAGAGACAGAAGGCGTGAAGGCGAAGAGCGAAGATCCAATAAATCCATTGGCTCGAGGCGAAGAGTTTGGGAGAAATGGGCGGCGGCTGTCAGGAGTTCAATTCAAAGCTCGCGAAAGCCAGGTCGTATGAACTAAATTCGTAATTAATCTTGTCCGTTCTCCTGTACATCAAATCCCCCTCCCTGCTTTCGTTCGTTTTCGAAGGTGAAGTCAAAGCCAATCTGAATGCCCGTTGGGCAGCTTCCACAGCGCTGATGCCTTCGTCCTCCTCGGCGTTGCTGTTCCCCACACTCGAGATGAAGAGAGTGAGCGAGAGCTTCGCTGGCTGGAAGATCTTGACAACCCGTCGAATGAGGGTTTGAAGGTCGGGGATGGAACTTGATTCGTGGGTGGGGTGGGTGGGGAGGGGAACGTTGCATTCGAAAGAGGCGTAAGACCAACCGCTCTCAGGCGTGACGTGGATGGTGTAGTAACCTTCTCCCGCCGGGGATCTGTCGTGGTTGCCCTCTGACGGCGGTTTGGACCATTTGAGAAGGGCGTTCGAAGAGTACCCGCACGGTGTGAACGAGTACGCGTCTAGCGTAGTGAGGTGGGACGGGAATATGTCGGAGATCCCCGTTTGGAATGATAGCGTTTGTGCGTGGGTAGACCGGGTATTTTCCTCTCCAAACTCTGGCGAAAAGAATGGCTCAGATGCGGTGGGGGAGAGATGGGTCATCAGAATTTCGATCGTGTAGTCGCTCCCCTTAGATGGGTCAGACTGGTTCGTTCCTCCGGGATGGGATCTGTCAGTGGTCCCCAGGACAACACCTTGGGGGGTTGTCATGTACAACAGCCAATGGTCACCGTTGACTTTTCCGACGGTATAGGCCGCGCCATTAGGAAAGATGGCATCGAGGTATTCGACCTCCGCCTTCCATTCCTTGTGCGGTCCGAGCTGGCGTTCAGGGAACATGAAGGATTTTCGGGAGTAGAAGAATTGGTGGACGATCGACAAGTTTGCATGATCGCGGGCGATCTCAAGGATGCGAGGTAATCCGTAGAGGTTGAGCGTCGTTCCGCAGGTCTTGAGGATGAGACGGTGGGGGGAGATGAAGAGCGACGATTCGCTGATAATCGGCAGGCAAGTAAAAGGACCACAATGTTAGGTGTACGGCTGATCATGGATCTGCAATCCAACCGGTAAAGGAGGGGCGACTGACCTGAGGAGATAGGCATCCATCTCAGAACCCTCTACGACGGAAAGTACTTTGCATTTGACGATTTCGAGCATATCCTCCCAGACAGCCCTGTCGACCCTCCGCAGACCGCACTTGCCACCTTCCGCAGGCGCAGCGCTCTCGACGTCAGTGGACGAGGGAGCGAACCAAATTTCGAGGAGCTTTTCCGGTCCCTCGAACTGGGAGGACTCGGACGTAGTCATTGTTGGTGGGCGAGGAAAAAAAGAAACGAAGAAATAGTTGTAATCGGATTTACTTACGTCCACTTTGTTCGGCAACTATCCTCATCATCTCACAGCCATGGTCAGACCTGGTCTGTTTAGGTTCCCCCTCCTTCGAACCGCCGCAATACGTTCGGCATTCCGGCTTAGCTCTACACCAATCCTCCCGGTATCCTCCACCCACACCCACACTGGTGCACTCCGACCGGCTGCCAACGCAGGCTTCCGCTACTTCCACCACTCCCAACCACGCCTCTCCTCCAACCCAGACGGACGCGAGTATGAAAAGGACGAGTCAAAACTCACGCTCTCACAACGTCTAAAACACTTAATCAAATCATACGGCTGGTATGCCCTCGGCGTGTACTTCCTCATAGGCGCAATCGACTTCACCGTGGCTTTTGCCGCTGTCAACCTGATTGGAGCAGAGCACGTCTCACGTGCGGCTGCCTCCGCGAAGGAGTCGGTCTATGGGATATTCAACTCGCGACCACCGGAGCCAGGGAGGGAAGAGATGGACAGGGCGGTTGCGCAATCCAAAGCTGGTGGTCAGGAGGGATTGTATGCGATGGTCGTGCTGGCGTGGGCAATTCACAAGACGGTGTTTATGCCCATACGAGTGGGGCTGACCGCCGCTTACACTCCGAGGCTGGTCAACTGGCTGAGATCGCGTGGGTGGGCAGGCTCCCAGGGAACAAGGAGGGCCGCGGAGGAATTGAGGCAACGGATTCGAAGGGACCGCGAGTAGAACATTGTGAGTCCAATCCACCCGATTCGCTCTCCTTTTCTTCCGCGTCCTGAAGGATTTGATTGTACAGATTTCGCCGTGTACGTTACAACTTCATCACTGTCCCCGCTACGTCATTTAATACGTTAATACACCACCGCTTCAAGCTGTTTATGAGGGTGGGGCTTCGTCAGCTGCGAAGGACCTCGGTCAATCCCTGATCTGAGTCGTGAATGAGTTCGTTTCCTACCTTGTAGGATTCCCTTCTTGACAAGGTCATCCGGCTTGGGACGGTTTTGGAGTCCATGGTCGATTTTGTCCTACAACAGTCCTCAGTCTGCAAGCCCAACCTTGTGTTAACCATCACGTACCTCAAGTTGAGCGCGCTGCAACTGTTCTTTCGCAGCTTGCAAGGCGGGGGCAACCTTGTCATCTGGTTCCCGGTGAGCGGCCGAGGTGGGACGGATTGGATGAATAGATATGAACCTCTGAGGATGTTCCTGTCGACCAATTCTTGTTTCTCCGGCCGATGGCCGAGGGCTTTGTCCAACTTGTCGACTGTTTCTGGATCAAGCGTCGGCTTTCGAACTGGCTTTGGTTTTTCGGTGGCTGTGTCAGCTGTCCATCGATGGGTTCAGGGTAGGATTACATGACGATATGAAGGTGGGTACAGACACATAATATTCGAGATAAGATGGGGTGAGTGCGGGTGAAGTAGAAGGAGATGATGGCAGATAAAAGGATCTGGGTCAGGACATGTGATCAACTCCCTATGGTATGATCTCTAGACCGAGAGCCAGAGTTCGTCGTCCACTCTCCTCGTCTGTCGCTCCTCCTCTGCAACCAACGCCGCGTTTTCCTTCATCCTTGCCCGCTTTTCCCGGCGGTACGCCTCAACCATCGCCCTTGCCTCCTTGATACTGTCTTGGACGCGGGCGACCTCACGAGATACATCTTGTTCGACTTGTTCCAGAAAATTCAGTGTGTCGATGACGTCCTGGGGTGGTATTGTGTCGCGCGAATCACGAGAATCACGAGATCCAGTAGAGAGGTTGCTGGCGACGGTGTAGTATGAGCAAGAGGAGCTTGAAGAGAGGGTTGTAATCGTCGATAGAGTGTGGACGGTTGCCGGCGCACCCTTGGCACGAGTTGCTTGGTGTTGATACATTCCGTCTAGAACAGTCGAGGATGGTAGAAAGACCGGGAGGATGAGGCGGGGTGCAAGCCAGGCGAAGTGCCAGTTCAAGTTGTTGCCCGAGCGGTCACGGCAGGTCACACCGTTCTCCTACTTCCGCGATGCGTTCCGGTCACCTTCAAAGGACCATACTTGGGTCTGGCCGACGACTGGCCTCAAACGCTACCCGACCACTGACCGGTCTGAGGTACGCTTCCACCGAGCATGGCCATAAACACCATGAACACCACGTCGAAGATGCGACCGAATACCCCAAAGAAGGTTGGACTGGACTGGAGATGTACTGTTTCCCTGCTGACTTGTTGGCGATTGCAGGTTTCGCGACTTCGGCCATAGTCAAGGTCGTCGCTTTCGCTGGTGCTGTTGTTGCATTTTATAAATACGCCCCGTCCTCGTCCGACGACAACATCATCACTCGATACATCTCGAGCAACGCTACGCCTTCCGAAGTCTGGGAAAGGACCAACATCAAGCACACAGTCCTTGAGCAACAGCAAGCCGATGGAAGTCAGATCCTCTGGTCTGCTCAGAAACCACCAGTGCATCGGTACCGCTATCCTCAGTGTGTACAGTTGCCAATGTCGTCCTGGACCAATGCTGATCCATATTTTCATGTATTTGCAGACAGATTGACCAGGCCTTTCCACATAGACAGCCAGTTGGTTCCGGGGTAGATTTGAGTGATTTGGTAGTAAAACAATGATAAATTCGAGTGTCTCGCGCCTTTTTAAGTGAAGTTGCAGCATACATTCTGAGGCGAATATCATCACCAAATACGGGTGTTGGCTGCTTAGTCAGCTGCTGTTCGTTTCGCGTCGCGCTCCTACAGTTTTCCCTCACCCTCCTTCTTCCCCTCCCGTTCGCCCCGCCCCTCCGTCAAGCCTTGGCCCGTAAGCTACTCCGACGTTGCCAGTCATTTAATATCTCACTTTTTGACTGCTTTTCCCCGCAATTTCTCTCTCTCCAGACGGGTAGTCGCCCAGGACTACAGAGCGCCCGGTCATGAAACACAACACCGTATTCTCTTTGGTGTCCCTCGTCGTCCTCTCCGTCCTCGATGTCGTCCAATGTGCACTTCCAAGAGTAGACTTTGACCGTATGGGCAAAGTCGGTCTCTTCGGCGACTTCGCAGGCCTCGACTGGTTCAACGAGACATCGTCGTTATCCCTAGATGGTACCTCCTCGACCCTTCTCTCCCGTTCCCCCGACGGCTCTCTATCGCGCGTAGGCTCAACAAACTCGGGAGGATCAATTCACGGCGGATGCGCACTGAAGGATGTCTTCTACGTTGCTGGCCAGTTTTCGGCGTTCGGAAGCACTCCTGCTCAACACATCGTATCTTATACCCCCTCCTCTGGCAAGATATCCGCCCTGGGTTCTGGTGGACCCAATGGTGTCATTCGCTCAGTATATTGTGATGCCAATAACAACAGGGTTTGGGTTGGAGGAGAGTTTTCGTCACCATCATCATTAGTCGCCGTCTGGAACCCCGCATCCTCCTCTTGGTCTGCTCCTCCGTTTGGCGGACTACCGGCGAACAACAACGGCCGGGTACTTTCGATATCCTCAAACTCGTCCCAATCCAGTCTTTTGTTCGCTGGATCGTTCGTCACAAGTTTCCAAGGAGGCAATATCAACGGCACCAATAACCCCAACGTCCCATTTTCTTCCGGTGCTTCCCCGTTCTCTTCGTCACTCGTTCCCGTTCCCCTCGATAATGTCGAGGTCGATCCCAACCCTTCTTCGTCTGACCCGGACTTCCGGGATATCCGTAACATCCTCTGTCCCACTGGAGGCGATGGCCCTGGACAATCATGGTTTGGCGTAGAGGGTGGCACAGCCGTTATTACCGTCCGAACTTTCAGCTCTCTCAGCGCGGCTGGCATTCGTTTGGGCAATACCTTCCTCGATGGTCGTGGGACGACGGCGTTCACGTGAGTTTTTGACTGATTTTCCTCTACAACCGGCCCCGCTGACGTCGTTTTCTAGCCTCACAACTATCCCAGACAACGCCGTCCAGACCTTGACATATGTTGACCCCTCAAATGGGCAGAACCAGACTTGCACGGAAAACTGCCCCCTACTTACGGACCCATCGATTTTGTATCAGGACTTCTTGTTCCAGCAGTCCCGCGCGATCACTGGCTTCCAGCTGAAGTTATCTCAGTGGCGCGGAGATGGTCCTGGCTTGCATATCCTCCAATTGCTTTCATCCGGCGCTTTCGCGGCTGCCGTCGACGGCCAGAATGGCAAATCCTGTTATGCCCCCGTCGCCTCCAACTCAACGTTCACCGGAACCTGGACCCCCCAACAAGCTAACACAAATATCGCCGGAACTACCCAAACCGTCCTCGTGTCCCAGTTTCCGGTTGGAACTTCCCAGTCAAATGGCCCAACCTTCACCTGGATGCCGTACGTCTCCGCTTCGGGCCAATACGATATCAACCTCTTGGTTCCCGGTTGCGACGAATTCATGGACTGCGACCTTCGTACATCCGTCCAAATCACTGTCTTCCCAGGAGGTGGTCAGCAACCCTGGGTTACCACCGTTTCGCAACGCAACACCCGGGACAGTGTGACAAACATCTACAGTGGTGTTGTTGTTCCTTCCTCGCCCTCCTTCGTTGCCACCATCACGATGTCTTTGGCAGACAACCCCGAAGGTTCTGGAAGCAATGGTCAATATAGGATTGTCGCGGATCGAGTCCAGCTCCTCCTGAAGTCCCCAGACATAGGAGGAACCTCCCCAAACGGATCCGGGGGTGCAGGATCAAAGACCGGGTTCGGTTTCCTCGAGTGGCCGTTGTCTGTAACCTCATTACCAAGCACGTCTTCCGGAATCCTGCCCAACACCACCCAAACATCCCTTGACATCGCCGGCTTTGACCTCTTCAATGCTCTCGGAGGATCCACCGCTTTACTCACGTCCGGAGCGTTCGTCAACACTGTTGCCCAACATCCCTCTGGCACCCTATTCCTCGCCGGTCGGTTCAGCTTGACTTCCGGAACCGCCTCTGGCGCCTCGAACATCGTCGCTTTTGGAGGTGGCGCGCTCCACGCGTTGTCTAATAATGGTTTAAACGGAAATGTCTCGGCCCTCCTCCTCGTTGGGAACCGGTTGTATGTGGGCGGTCGGTTCACGGACACTGCCACAGGATCCACAAACGGTGCACTGTCTGGAGTCGCTGTTTATGACGTCGCGCAAAATCAGTGGGCCGCTCTTGGCGGAGGTGTCGACGGAACCGTTAGCGGGTTGGGTTACACTGACGGACGAGTTCAAGTTGTTGGCAACTTCACGAGGGTTAGGAACACGAGGGGTGACACTGAAGGTCTCCGTGTCCCTGGTCTCGCTAGCTGGACCGTTGAGGCGGGCGGGTGGACGAGTAGTGGTGGATACCTCGTCGGGTCTCTCGACGTCATCGTCAACGGAACACACGGCAAGACCCTAGACCTACAATACATCGGTGGTCACATCTCTTCGTCGCTTCGTTATGGTACAAATGGATTCGCACTACTCGCAACGGGCGAAAGCGGTGGCTTCCCGGAGCTCACAACCCTCAACACCACGTTGAACCCCGTTGGTTCTACTAGCAGCACCCCATCGAGGCGGAGTGCGACCATGGCCCAGAAGAGGAGTTTCGTGCCGTCCGTCTCGCTGAAGCACTTTTTCAAGAGGCAGCAATCTTCGACTCCCGCCCAGACTCCACCACAATCCGGAAACTCTCCTGCGGTTTATGCCGGGGCATTCTGGACAAATAGCTCCTCAAAGCAGCAACTGGTTATCATCGGTGGAAACTTCTCATTACCTGCCCTCGGTGGCGCTTCTGGCCTTGCTGCTTACAACATCGAGACTGGAATCCTCTCTGCTTTACCCGAGTCCACCATTGCCGGAGTCGTCCGTGCTCTCTTCGTTCACGGTGACACCTTGTATGTCGGCGGCCAATTCACGATTCAAGGTTCGGACCCCAACGGCTTCGCCATTTACAACCTCGCGGCCGGCCGATGGGCCAATGACGGACTACAGCCTTTGGTAACCTCCACCGGCACTGTCGCTGTCAGGTCTCTCAGCCTGTCAGAGACGAGGTCGGATACTTTGATTGTCGCCGGATCTTTCGAGAATGCTGGGTCGTTCCCCTGCAGGGCCATTTGCGCATTGAACGTCAACTCGAAACAGTGGACTACGTTGGGAAGCGGTTTGGGTGGCGGACAGGTTTCAACCGTTGTCCTAGCTGGAGTTCGTGCATACCTTTACGAACCCTCGGTCAGTTACTGACCTGAATTTCTTCCAGAGTAAACAGGACTCGCTCGTTGCCTCTGGAGCCTTTTCGCTCTCCGACAGCTCCCCCGCAAACGTCGCTCTATTCTCATTTGGGAACAACACTTGGACGCGATTGGGCAAAGACAGTGACCTTCCCGGACCGATCACCGCTGTAGAGGTCAACGCTGGAAACTCGAGCAGTATCTTCGCCGCCGGAAAGTCTACGAATGGAACTACGTCGTACTTGTCTTTCTGGAATGGGTTGACTTGGACTCTGCTCAGTGAGTTTGTTTCACCCCAAAGTGTACATTTGATATAAACTCGCGCTTCCACCCAGAATCGGATTTTGGAAGTGATACCAACATTTCGCAGTTGACCATGGTTCCCGTTTTCGATGCTCACAAGTCCAATGGGCCGATCGAGAACGACAGGATGCTGCTGCTGTCTGGTGTCCTGTCTAGTTCCTCCTTCGGCAATGCCTCATCCGTCCTTTTCGACGGACAATCCTTCGTTCCTTACATCGTCTCTACTTCAGCCTCCGGATCTCCAGGTGTTGTATCGGGGCTCATCCACTCATTTACTTCCTTCAGCTTTGCCCGTAGGCGTGAGTTCCCTCTCCCCTCACCTGTCTCTGCTTTTACAAATGGAAAACTTTCCAGATTTCTTGGCCGTAGGAATTGTTATCCTTATCTCTATCGCCATCGCGGCCGGCGTGGTGTTCCTCCTCGTGTTGCTCGGGATCCTTTGGACGCTGTTCTCCCGCAAAGAGCAACAAATCAAGACGGTTGACCAAGATGAGGATGATGATTCCATGCATCAGCGTCCCTCTTCCCTCCTTGCCCATGTGAATGCCGCGACAAGGACGACTATCATTGGGGCCACGAGTCCATTCAGCCAGTACAGCCCTGAGAAAGAGGAAGAAGCTACCGGACAGAGGTCTGGTCACGATAACACTGACGTTTTTGGGGCGGACGCGAGCAACTACGTCCGCGCGGAGACACCGTCGGACGCGCTTGGGTCGAGTGGTGAGGTCGGACGACCGGCTCACGCCAGGTACTCGTTCGAGGCCACAGGTGATGGAGAGCTCGCCCTCAGTGCTGGTATGGAGTTGGAGGTTTTGGACGACTCCGATCAAGCGTACGTGCTGCTTTTTCGCCTCACTCAACAACGTAGCTGACTCGTTCGTAGTTGGTGGCTTGTTAGGGACCCACGGACAAACCAGGAGGGTGTCGTGCCCGCGGCCTATCTGTACTGATCTCACGTCCCTCCCATTTGATCATCCTCTCTCCATCTGTTCCTCCCCCATAATATTGTTCACGTGTTCGATGTGTTTTCCTGGTCCTCTTCTTTCCACTATCCCGCTCGTATTTGTCGCATTGCAGTCTCTTGCTTGTTATACCCTACCCGTACCCCTTCTCCTACTCCCATACACCCCCTCTGGTTTCGGCCCCTTGTTTACCCTCACATAGTAATTGGCACCAGGTATCATGTTATCCCTTTTTCGTAGGATGCGGAAACTAGTGATTGGCTTCGCTGGGACCGCGATTGTATATAACCGTAACATACAAACGAAAACTCCTTCCGCATATGCGTCACTGCCGGGATGAATGTTAGCGACGGACAAAAAGAGGGGATATTACTGGACAGGTGTACCTGGAGGAGTGGGTCGCGGAAGTGTTTCTGGTGGTTGTGGATGAACCCGACCTTGGTCTTGAACTGCTCACGGCGGTTCTGGTCGCGGAATTCGCGGATATGTCGTCCAGCCTCCTTGGCCTCTCCCCTATTCCTGGCCCTGACGGTCATGGTGCCGTTACCAAAGGCACCGTAAGCACCCTTGACGGGAACGAGGGTAGAATTCTCCTTGTCCCCAATGAGCTTTCGGACGAGGCCGACCCCGGAGTTGGGATCTTCCACCCGACCGGGTAAGGGGTTAGCGAAGGATTGCTTGTAGTACCGCCGGAGACTGCGGTGTCCGATCCTCGCACCAGATGGTAAGACCAGTTCGTAAACGGTATCGCCGTATGTGATCTGTGATCCCCCAACCTCGTCGCCAGACCCGTCCTCTTCGTCCTCCGAATCCTCTGGTTCACTGATACTTTCTTCGACGACCTCGTCGAACCCGTCATCCGCACCATCCTCCTCTACATCTTCCCAACCGTCATCACCCACAAGTTCCGTATCGGGTACGACGACCTTCACTCTCCTCCTCTTTGATGAGCCTTTCTTCTCCCCGGGCAAACTCGGGTACGAGCTCGAGAAATCGTAGAAATCCGACACGGCGAGCCTCTCGCTCTCGGTATCATACGCGATCTTGCAATGACCCTTATCCAACATATGTTTTCTCACCGCTTCGAGGCTTCGGAACTCCCTACTCTTCTTGAGACAGAATATGCAGGCGTTTTCGACTGCGATGCGTTCGCCGAGGGAAGATAGGAGACCCGAGAGGTCGGTGAGGTACTCCAGATCCGGGATGAAGAACGAGTGGGCGGCAGCCATGTGTGAGACGTTCTCGTCGATGGATTTGAAGGCGGGCACAGAGCAGAAGAGGCACTGCAGGGGGGATATGCGGGAGCGAAGGGAGGCGATTCGGTCTTCGATGGATTGGAGATTTGACATCTCAACCTCTCCTTCCGGCTGTTGTTCTTCTGGAGCTAGCTGAGGAGGGGGTTCGACTGGAGCGAGAGGGTTCTCTGGGCCATCTGGAGTTGGCTTGGTGGGTTCTTCGGTCTGAGTGATTTCTGTCTCTGCCTTCGGACGGTTAGCGAGCTTAAGCTCCGCCTCTTTGTGTTTCTTGGAGTGTATGTGTGATCGATAGGCATTTTCCGTCGTATACGTCTTCCTGTGGTGCAAACACGCGAGATGAAAGCCAAATCGTTGAGAAGTCATCTACAAGATATATCGCAATGCTTACTTGCAAACTTCGCAAACGGATCCCTTAGTGGAAGCCATGATCGCGGTCTCCGTCTTCCTCTCCAAGACCTTCTCATTGAAGACTTGGGCAGAGATAGGAGGAAGCCCCGCGACCCGACGTTTCATATTATATCTGTGGTGGTCGGAGCGGTAATGCTCTCCTAAAAACCCGTTTTTCCACAACTAGATAAACGAGAGCAAACCAGGCATAGAAATGCTAAACGTACGTTGGTCCTCCGCAGAGTAGAAAGCAATTGAGCACGACAAACAGGTAAAAAGGTTACTCATATCGTTCGTTTGTTCCGACATGGTGTAGGTAGATGTGGGGAGACGAAGTGGAGGATGAGATTATGTGTGCAGGCGCTTCGGGAGCGAGAGTGATTCATCGATCATCGATTACGCGATCGAGAGGGTGGGTGGGTCACTTACTCATTCTCGCTCATTGTGCTGTAAACATGCGAGAGGGCGTCGTAGTGGTCCGGAGATTCGCCGCTTAAGCACGTAGAATTAGCGGGTGTCGGAGCCGACCCTTAAACTTTCCCCCCACAGATCTCTAAGCACATCATTGCAACTCGATTGAGAACCAGCTACGCTCGGTCAAACAACAGGAACATACGGACAGAAAATCGACGGAGAAAGTAGCGCACACGCCTTGGAGAGCGTGGAAACATTACAAACAGATATGATACGAGCAAGGAGCGACAGCAGGGTTCAAGCTTTTGAGGTGCCCTACGAGAGGAGGGGTTACGTGTCAAAGGATGGGGAGGTTCAATGGGTCATCGAGACTCACCGCGAGGGGCACACCGAAACGCTCGGCGCGTTTCTTTCTCCGTTCGAGTTCTTCGGGATCAATGGGTTCCTCTGGTGCTCCTCGCTTCCTCGCGGGTGGCTTCTTGCTTTCTGCAGACGCGTCGATTCCGAAGCGCTCAGCCCTCGCCTTTAGCTTCCCTTCGCTCTACAGTGTGGCATGAGTGATTTGTCAAGGGTTGGATCGGACGGACGCATACATCTGGGGATTGCTGCTGCATCTTGGACCTCCTGTCCGCAGATTTTGGTTGCTTGGGTTCCACCAGTGGGATTCCAAACCGAGCGGCGCGGGCTTTGCGCTTCTCCAGCTCAGGGTCTTCTTTAGTGACGGTGGGATCTGGAGGTGCCGTCATAGAGGTCGTTGTCGATGTCGGTTCTGGTTCAGGTGCCAACTCCTAAAACCCCAGTTCAGTGTGCCACTGTGGCGGGTGATGCATGACGGTCCACCGTACCTCGCCCTCCTTGGGTGGGTCGACGGATTCCGGCTCGGATGGCGCGTCTTGTTGAGATGTGACCCCTGCGGGATTGTACAACGCATTGTACGTATCGAGAGCGGCAGATTCAGCGAGGATTTTCGCAATGAGATCTGCCTTGGTCGCCTTTGGAGGTGGGGGGACCGAAGCCTTCTTGAGGACCTCTTTGAGGTCTGCGACCTTTAAGGCTTTGCTGACGCCGCGTGTCAGAACGCGCAAAGCGTGATTTCTGCTCAGAGAGACTCACAGTTTGGATTCCATCGTCGGCCGCGTCTGGAGGGGTGTGAGGGGGCGTGACGGCGAGTCGTGTGTTACTAGTGACGTGACTTGGAGTGACGGGGATGGAGAGTGACGAAGTGTCACATGCAGCCAATGGGATTGGACTGACTCCCTCAACCAATGAAAGCACGATGGACGGATTTCTAACCTCGGCTTATCACTCGTACAGTAGTAAGCCAGCCAACCACACTCACTCATCTAACTCTCTCCCTGACCATCCCCCAGCTGGCGAACAACCCCCCTCGTCGTCTTCCTACGACTATTACCCACAGGACCATCAGCACCAACACCAACCCCCCACCCACCATCACCTCGACAACCCCCAGTCAGCTACCGTTTCCCCAGACCCCACTGCCCGGTCCATCGACCAGATCTCCCAAGAGAACGCCCTCGACGAGGAACCCCTCTATGTCAACGCGAAACAGTACTACCGGATCCTCAAGCGTCGCGTCGCGAGAGCCCGGCTAGAGGAGGTCCATCGACTCTCCAAACAGAGAAAGGTGTGTATCTCTTCTCTTCGTTTTTCTCACTCAATCGTTGATCCACCAAAAGCCATATCTTCACGAATCGCGCCACCAACATGCGATGAGGCGGCCCCGCGGCCCAGGCGGTCGCTTTTTGACCGCGGAAGAGATCGCTGCCCAAAAGGCGAGCGCCTTGACAGCTGAATCTCCCGCTCCAGAAGACGGGTCGTCGGTAACTCCGACTCCGACTTCTTCAAAAGGACCGGAAACTTTCGGGGGCCAACCGTTTGATATAGTGCCCCCTCTCCAATCTCCCATGCCCCCGGTTCAAGTCCAGAACCAGGTGCAGACTCAGGCTCAGTCTCAGTCTCAGTCTCAAGCACAGGCTCAAGCTTTGCGTCTGTCTATTCCGACTCAGAACACCCCATTTCAGGGGCACCCACACCCCCATTCACACATTCTGACACCATTCGATCAGTCAATGCATTCCACTTCCCCGGCGGATTCCGTTCTGCTCGATTACCAGCAACTCTCCCACCCTGTGACACCGCTTTCAGCCGCTTCTACTTCTCATCTTCACCCTCCTTCCCCCTTCCACATCAGCCCCCCGAACACCGTTTCACAACACAGGCAACCCTATCAACAACAATCCCCCCAGAATCCCCAGCAACGACTCCAACCACAACAAAAAGACGTGCCGGCCACCAACCCTGATGGCACAATTGCTGGGCGGCATTATACGGCCCGGATGCACCACGTCCCCCATCCGCATGCCCACTCGAGGGCCCGACACATCAATTTTTCGGAAATCATCTACCAGGATGACTCTCGGAATCAAGATTTGCTTCAGTTCGGTGCTCAGGGCGGATCGGTTCCTTCTGCTTAATGGGGGACCCTGGGTTCGCCCGTTTCGGAATACACGGATTTCTCACTATGTGGATCTACACATGTTCTATGGCTCGCTTCTTTTTTGGTCGTCGTGTTATCGGATTTCTATAGTCGGTTTCTCTTCGTTTCTATCTGACCTGTCTCCCGTGTCATGTACATGATCATATCGATACGGTATCTCGTTTGTTTGCTCCTTAGACTCTCGAATCAGAGCATTTCAATTTCCATGTCATCGTCATTGGATACAAACAACGGTTGTCCAAAACCCTGAACGTAGAAAGGCGAAGGCAATGAAGGGGAGGGTGGAGGTGGTTTTGGTGGTGAATTACCCAACATCCCTTCCTCGAAATCAGCTCGACCAGAAAGGCCCTCCAGATCGTCCTCCGCAGGTGGAAGTGCGATCGTGGGCAAGGGTCGGAAGAGAACCAAGGCCTGGGCTCTGGATGGGTCCGTTGAGGGTGTAGCATCCACGGTTTGAGCGAGTTTTTTGTTTATCGCGTTCAGGAAGGCGGGTGAGATGGTGAATTCGGATCCCCGTGCGATAGAGTTCGCTCCTGTGTGTTGCTGTTGTTGACCTTCGTCATCCCCGTCGTATTCCTCGTCGTCATCCAAACTCGTGATGATTATCCCTGCAACCATTTCCAGATCTCAGAATTCGACGCGGAGGGTAGGCGACAACATGACTAGGGACTCACTATCTTTCTCTGGTTCGTACCACGTCGAGGTAGACATCTGGATGTCATTTACGTCGGGTGAAGGAGGTTCATCGACTGAACATGGTCGAAGTAGTGGTAGGGTCGACCCATCGGGACACACCACACTTGAGCACTCTCCAACATTCCCCACGACGTCACTCCACACCCCATCCCCTCCTACTTGCGTATCCGGTTGTAGTTGTTGTCGTTGTTGCGTGGGTGGAGGAGAAGGGACTGGTGTCGGTTGGATGGACAGTTCCGCAAACCCGCGTTCAAGATTCCGACTCTCGAACTTCCGAACCCGTTTCGTCGCCCTTCCGTTCGAATTGGAACCTTGGTTCGGAGGTTGAACCTGCCCAACGTGATACCCATTCGCGTTGACACCTCCGTACACCGTTCCTCCAAGTCCGACACCGCCGCTACCACTTCCACCTCCGTTGCTCTCCTCTGAAACGGGATCATCTGGATGCTTTCGTTTGAGGGTTTGTGAGAACCACGGGTGACGAAGTGCCATGAGGGAAAGCAAGCGCGTTGGGTGCGTAGCGAGAGGGCCGGGGGTATTTATGCCTTACACGCTTGAGGGCTCGAAGGTGGATAAGAAACCTTAAATATTCGTTCCGCTTGAGCAATAACCTGGTTACGTTTCTCTTTATTGCCGATCATTCTGTGGGCGCCAGAACGTTCGAGCAAACCCCAGCCCAGCCTCCCGCTCGGATACGAACGCAGGGGGGCGGGGACAATTGGACGGGTTGTGGACAGACGGTTATTATCGGGTCTCGAACCCGAGCGTGGTACAGAATGGCACTTAACCCTAGTCACTCGACGCGGGCGACCAACGAATGAGGGACACGAGGTCATTCAGCTGTCCTATTGGCTCGTTCCAGTCCCGCCCAATCATCCTCCTCGTCTTACCGACCAATCCGTGCCAGGCCCATGGTAATCCTGTGATTGGGTATACTCTCACCCGGTCTTCCATCGATCCGGTTTTCTATTCAGAGCCGCGGCCGCGATCCAAAGCTCTTACAATCTCTCGTGCAAAACGTCACAACCATCGATGTATTGGTACAAAAAAAAGGGCGTTGTACATTGCGCGTGTCGTGATCCACAGGCGGGGTGGAAGGAATCTACGACTTGTTCCAGTCCTGCTGGGCCTGGCCCATCTCGTTGCGGGCGCGTCCTAATAGAAAGGGTGTAATCATCAGCATCCCATCCCGCCAACAAAACAATCAACCGAATGGGGGACTGAAACTTACCAGTAGTCTCTTGGGTGGTGTCGCCAGTGACGGCTCCGCCGAGCTGGTCCTTCTTGCCGACGAGGCGGTCCTTCGTGCCCTGGACGTAACCCTCGGTCTGAGCCCCCTTGTACTCGGTCTCTCCTTGAGCCCGACGCTCCTGGCCTGAGGTCTTCAAGCTCTGGACACCGGTAACGTCGCCGATGGTCTCCTCGACCTTGCCCATGGTCTCCTTGA
>Ga0307509_10005560_pt1 | contig 17473 bp, 15 predicted proteins | sample 10_EM_MG_FD_202245 | JGI IMG/M metagenome (GOLD analysis project Ga0307509, IMG submission 202245) | Populus trichocarpa ectomycorrhiza microbial communities from riparian zone in the Pacific Northwest, United States - 10_EM | ecosystem: Host-associated > Plants > Roots > Unclassified | place...
GGGCATTGTGAGGGATTTAAATAAGGCGAGGCGAGTGAGGATATTTGTGTGGAGTGGAGACCGGAAGAGGAGTGAGGCTAACTGCGGAGCTTAATTGGGTGGGAAGGAAGGGTCTGAATATTGGAAAGCGAGTATACGTGTGGCGGCTTGATCCGTAATTGATGATGGCTACGAGGGTGCAGGCTGGGTGGAAGGGAAGGAGGGAGGGGGCGGGCAAGAGGGGGCATTGGAGGAAAGGAAGATACGGTACCTGTAGGGCTATAATGAAAAACAGAATTCATAAGGAATGAAGAAATGTCGAATACGGTGAACCTGTTGCTCGTTTAGCCGATTGAGTCTTGCCTTCGGGTACTATTACACGCGTGTCGCGTAGAGCTCGTAGCGGAGGAAAGATATGCCGGCACGAGTGGTAGCGAGGTACCGGTACCTGTGAAGAGGTAGCGGAGGAAAGATCGCCCGGCACGCGCGCTGGGGGGTGCTAGGGGTGGGGGGGGGGGGCGCGGCACGGGTACCTGCCTCGTAGCGGAGGGAGGATGCTCCGGCATGTTTTGGGGGGGTGCAGGGGGGCCACGTTGCGACGGATCCGAGACGCGGAAGCATTAAGGTAGTGAATTCGTCTGGAAACTCGTAGGTTTTTATATCCCTTGTGGGATAGGGAGTGTTCCACTCCTCGTCTGGTTCCTCGACCAGGTCTTCGTTCTTCTGAACAGCTGCAGGGGCAGTGGCAACCGTATTGCCGTGGGGGAAAAGGTAAAGTATTTGGAGAATATGAGGTGTATCTTCTAAAGGTTCTTCGAATGTGTAGAATCGATGTTTGAAGATAGAATCGACAAGGGATAAGGGTTCGAAAATAATCGCTTCACTTATTTCGTCGAGCAGTTGTGTCATGTTGTGAGCCTTAGTAACAAGGAGAACTATCAATATACTATTAGGCGGGAGCCTATCTCAAAGTCTTGCGAGATAACTCAGGCCGATAATCTTAATCGTAGACGGAGATTGTCTAGAAAGGCTCAATGATTCAAAATAGAGGTAGGCAAAGTGATGAAGATTTTTCTAGCGTAAAAACTTATATTGATAAGATCTCTTCTCCATTACTTGATAATGTTCAAAATAGCTCGGGAGGCACCTCGATATTTATATGCTGCGTCTGGGTGGTCGCAGGCTACATCTAGTTCTCATACTAACTAAGTACCTACTGACAACTCCTGCGTTTTCTTAAAAGTGCGAACTGTATTTGACCGTGACAATACTCTTATCTCACTTCGACTTCCGAATCGCAACACGATGAGATTACCTGACGGTGCTCCCACACATCAGTCCATTGGTCACGATCCATCTTGGTCGGCATGGAGTCTTGCTTACCATTTGCATACGCAGAATGGTCTCCACGATCGAACTAACAAAGGGGCCAGCTTTGTTATCGAACCTCTCAGCATTGCAGACATATTCTGCAACCGACATCTGCGAGGCATAAGATAGACTTGTTATGATAATCGCACCAATAGCCATTATCCCTCCATAGTCGTATCGTTATCGAATGGTTCCGTCAGTATCAAGAAAATACTATTGACATGTGTGAGTGCGGGTATGCCTGATTTCTCAAAATACCTCATCCAACAACACCATTCACTTCTGCGACTTTCATCGCGAGAGCGTGGAGTATAGAATGTGTTGCTTAACCATTGTCCGTAAAAACGTCCCGTCACTTAGTGACCACTTTCGCGACTCTCCTCTTTAGTGCTCAGTAGCTTTATGCGATGTCCACCGATTTGGCACGGACCACTTGCATAAGCCCGCCAAAGGTCTTCCCTCATATATCCGGCGAAAGGGATCCGGTCGGACAGACGGCCGCGACCTATACCGGGTTACGAGGAGGGCTCCAATGACCATGTCTTTGGTGAGGGGATGCAACTACGGCGGCGTCTGCCGGTGTAGCGCTGTCCCAACGCTGGTGCGGGAGCGGGGTGTTGGCTTGTCCTTTTGAACTCAGAATCCTAAGGTAGGGTAACTATAGGTCTTTATTCACTAAGGGAAGGCTAAGCCTTCCTGTATGCCTAACAATTGCGGGCCTTGTACCTTTGATCTCATGGCCAGGACTGGGGCCATAATACCTTTCCGTCTTGTGCCACCATTGGGGCCTTATTCCTTTGGTTTCGTTGCCTGTTGGGGGCCTTGTTCTCATCCCTCTTGTTGTATTTGGGCTTGTTTCTTGGTTGTGGTATGTGCGATAGCTCTATAGGGGTTGTTGTCTCCTTGGCTTTTAGTTCCTTGTCTGTTACCTCAAGAGTGTCTCGTTTGGCAGTGTCTTTGGTCCTGTTGGTCTCTGAGTCCTGTCCCTAGTCAATATACTTGACTCCTAACCCTAACCCTGTCTTTCCGACACCCGGATTTCCATAGCAGAATAGAACTGCCTCATCGCCTTCACCTTTCCTACTCGATCTGCACCATCTTCTAAATTCCTCAGTCTCCATGAGCCATTCCCCAACATTATTCACTCGGCACTCTTGAATGTCGCTATGCCGCAAGTCGGGGTCAAGTGGTGATAACCATGTTAGGCGTGGAGTCAGATCCTCAGAGACGGTACAGTTGTTCCACACATTACTAGTAGTATTATAAGAGTTCGTAGTGTTGAGGCAGTTGTTACTCTCGTTGATAGTATATTGAGACATTTTCGATTGTTTATTGCTTGCTCTGTCAAAGCAGAGGAGTATATGATGGTTGGTGGTGGATATTACTAGGAGCAGAAGAAAAGCGGGGGGCAGTTTAGTGAAGGGGAAGCGGAGATCTGTTGGAGCAACGTCGCAGCCTCACCTCTCATTGCTTCTGGTGCCAAGAACATTCCTGTGAAATCACGCGCAGCCAGCGAAACTATTTTCACTCTTCTTCCCAATTGTCGAATTTCCGTGTTTAGAGATAAAAGCTCCTGGCAGTCGGAAATAGCTGATAACACGAGTTTTTGCCGTATTGGCATCTTATGATATAGCCTTGTGTGCACCAGCTTCTATTATAAATTCCCGCCTATCTACTACAATAATTGATATAATTATACAACTGACTCTTACCGTGTTGACAGGAACTCTCACCCTACTCACTTTGAAGATTACCTGCCATTCCCGTAGCTGGAAAATTGCTAACAACCCACACGGGCTCACCGGGAACACTGCTTTTCCTCCATTACGGGAAATTGCGTCTGCTGACCCCAAGTTACTCAACCTCCTTCTCAATCACATCCCCAACCAATGAAAAATGAAAATGTCACAACCTTTCAGAAATAACCTAACTCTATTTACAATACCCTTAAGCACACCACCCCGATAATAATTCTCAAATATTAGCCTAGCTATTTCAATTAGAGCCACGGGTACGGCATCACGATACCCAAGCCCTGTCGGCGGACATTATAGGAGCCTGGCTGCTGGAAACTCAGGAATTCCGACGCTTGCATAATTGTAGTCGGGAGAATGAATCTAATCATCCCATGTTACTTTTTTTTCCACTACAATCCAGTCACGGGGAAGAGCGTATTTATGTAACAGAAAGTGCATCGCTGCCGGAAATCAAATACCGTAAAAACTTGAATAATTGGACGGTGTGCTATGTCGTTGGACTTTCCTCTCCTAGTATGGTCAAGAATTTTTCTTTTTTTTTTTTCTGTCTCGGAGGGGGGAAAGGGGCCGTGTTTTTGCTGTGTTTTTTGCCCCCTTTCCAGAGAAGGGAATTCTGGACTACATAGCACACCGTCCAATTATTCAAGTTTTTACGGTAGTGTTATTAGAGGTATCATACATGCATTGAAGGCTCACTAAGGTAAATAATAATAAAAAAGACTTCCGTTGGCCCCCATCCCTGCACACGCCCTACCCCTATTACCCCCTCATTCCCTCAGCCTCAACTCACCCACATGCTGCCTGTGCTCCGCTACGCTCCCACCCACCAGGGGCACCGCAATCCTTCAGCGCTATCTCTGCGGCCTCGAGCCTAGAAGTAAGGTACGCAATTTCCCTAACCCAGGCCACTGTAATTCACTGAAAGCGGCTTAGTATGTGTTAATTCAATATCTTTATCTGAGAAAAACTTAAGCGGTGGAGGTTTTGTCTAGTCGGTTTGTTGAACCCCTCTCGCTTTGCCACTATAGATCTTGTTCGCATGTTAGGGTCTTTTCCCATGCGGACCGTCATTCAGCTGACTATGATCTGGTTCTAGGTGATTTTTTGCTTCACTCCCACACCCCTTATTGATGGAAAAATATCTTGTATCATACCCAATACTTGAGGCTCTACTTTGAACTTGTTGTGTTGTATCACGTTAGGGTTCTCCCTCCCTCCGAGGGGCTGAATTGAATTAACCCCTCACTGGGCGAAGTTCAAGGCTGGTGTCAGAAATGGTGAGCAGAATGTTATTCGATAGACCAAACCAACTTAGCACTTAACGCTTTCTATCTAACACATTCTAGAGCTGTGAAGATTTTCTTTATAAAATCCTTTAAGAATTTTTTGACACTTTTGTCTGTTCAAAAATTGTCAAGTTGAAGCTCAGACCAGTGCCAAGCCTTGCTATTTTCCATACAAAATAGTCAAGGAATCATGCCAAGGCCGATGTATTGACTATGCTTAGCATTTTTGGCATCAGCCTCATATACTTACACCCCGCTATCCCACACAACCAATAGCCGAACAATCTGTCCGGCATAGTGCGTGATCCGGGGTGACAGGTCAGACTTCGGTGTGAAAAATTCAGAGTCCACCATGATTAGCAAAGGACAGCGAGGTATCCAAATCATCGAAACCTAGGACAGCGGGGTGTGTGTGTAACCATACCCGTACCACCACTAGCCATCTAGCTTGAGCCGCATGATTTATCGCAATACCCTATTCCCCAGGTTATACCGAGGCCTTGGATATCCTACCTCCCACCTGGATTTCCAACTTTTGGAAAAAATCTCCTGCTGGTTTTGCCCACCTATATCCAGAACATGATGCCTAATTACGACAGGTATGTGAAGCCTTCTCCGGTTTCGCTAGTGCTTTCTCAGAGTGACATTGCCTAGAGTACTAATGGCTTATTGACAATTACCTTAGTTCAAGCTCTTACATAACTAGACTAGCTAGAACGAACAAGATTATCCAAGCCGGTAATAACCTCTTCAAGAAGATCGTGCCCACTAGCTACCGCAAGCGGAGGGGAGTGAGCACTGATCAACCGGCAGACCCAGTGGCCAAGGCCGAATCCCCAAAACCAACAACAAGTTCCCTAAATGACGTCCGCTCCCCCGACATCTCTCCTGCTCCTCCACCCCTCCCCCTCCCCGGTCCTCCTGGTCATCCTACAGCTCTCTCGACAGTTTCCAATTCTTTCGCGCCCCTCTCCCCTCTCTTATCTCTCCCCCAGACCCTCACCGATTCCCCGATCCTTCCCGTCCTCCAACTCCCCCAGCAGTTCCCCATCCTATCCTATCACTCCTCCTCCACCTCTCTCATCTCTCTTGCCCCTTCCCAAGAGCCTCCCCAAGAGCCTCCCTCACTAGCCCGGTTCTCCTCAGGGTCGGGTTGGCCCTTTTTTGACCAGGGCTGGCCAATTGGAAGGCTTGATCTCACCTTAAAGTTCATAATCCAAGCAATTCCAGGAATGTGCAAACATTTCACTTTCCATATAAGGAGATAGTCCCCCATCCAGTTTGCACTCTGATCCAAAAACAGCCCCGTCCCGGCTTTATAAAGCAATGATACTCACAAGGCTCCACAATAGCCTTTAGCGACGCATTTGTACGGATCTCGGGCTGGGGCATTTTACTCTAATACTTGCCTACTGAAAAAAGGATCCCGAAATATCGGGGCTCTCTTAGGAATTGGTTGGGTAAGAATAGGTGTGGTCAGTGTCGGTAATGTGGATATATCGGCGAACAGGGTAAATAGGTGTGGGTGATGTGGGTGATGGTGTTTGATGACCAGGGGACTTTGAAGGTAGACTTTAGGCGGGGCGGGACCGGAGGTGTTGAAATTATGCCCCAATTTGTATAGCGAGATGGTAAAGACTTTGCGCAACTTAAACTCGCTGTGTGATTCTTCTTCTTAACCAAACGAAAGGGCCAAATGGCCGAACATATATAGAGAACATAAGTGACCTAATCCTTCATAAGAAGGATCCGGTTTCCCGTCTTCAGCCCCAGAATGCATCATGGGTTCCAACTGAGCGTACGCCTCCAAACCTGGAGAGCACAATGAAGCCTAGCCGATACGAAATAGCCGCCCAATAATCATGACCCAACCGAAGATGTCTCACCACCACAAGAGATACAACCCAATACAACGGAATGATATAGGAAAGAAACACTTTAGACAAAGCCGTTGTTTGAGGACAATGGAAGACAAATAACCAGAAATTCAACAGGAGGTGGATGTCTGCTAGCGAGTGACTTTCTGTGATTATCGTGCTGCATTGCCTTCTATGATAACCAAATGGTAGGTTATCCCCGCAGACCTCTCGCAACCCCTGAAGAAGAAAAAATCAAGTATGATATTATGTGGGCTCGAGGGTACCCATAGATAAACTATAAACAAACAGCCAATCTGTAAAAATGAAAATAAAAAATAAAAACTGGTGGGGGGGGAGTGCCGACGGCTTCCGTTGTCAAGATCGTCCCGATAGAACATTCCATCATTGCGAGCAAGAGCTTTTCATATTGGGACACCGGATGGGACTTTTCTGCGCTGCTTCAAGTTGGCTGGCATGTTCGTCCACAATGTTATTATACACAAGATCATAAGGGTTTCCTATGGCAGCCTAACTTAAGTCGCTGCCGATCCAGAAAAAGGTTTTCTTCGAGTTTGATTGATCCTGCGAGACTTGATAGGGATATTATTGCGAGATGCATGCTCCCGAATGCAGTATCGAGTGGGGATCGTACGTGTTCTTTGTAGAGACTCTCCCAGTTACATGACTGACCAAATCATCGTTGGCGTAGTGTAAGGCGCGGGCGATTTACATAGGTATTCGTAATGGTCAAATATACGTCACCGAATAACACTGGGATATAAGAGATAGCGCGCAAAAGTCTTCTTGTCGTCCTTGCTGGCTAAACTAGTGGTAAGGACAGAAGTATATATCAAAAAACAAAACCAACATCTTGATCCTTCTATCGATCACCACATATCTCCGCTTTCTTTCCTCCATGCTGTAAGACAAAAGAAAGAAACATTCTGTGTAATCTCTAAACAAAAGAAATGCATCACAAAGACTTCCGTTCTCCTCCGTCTTTGATCCAATGCCTCAGCTGTTCTTCCTTCATCTCCTTTCATCATCCTGCGTTCCTTTAACCATCTATGCGCTTTCTCATCCAACAATGGAAACATATTTCCCGCGCTTCCAGCTTGCATAGAACAAAAGAAACCAAAGCATGACGAACAGGATTAACTGATTTCCAACAATAGGGTGCCGCACATTTAAAGAGAGAATAGTGGCTTTTGTTCATAATTGTAGTGGCTATGCGTATTATGGGTGAACTCCTATATATATCCGGGAAGCCTTGAAGGTCCTCTCTTAAGCGGAATCTCTCGCTATCACCACTTGCGATGATATTGTGGCCACCACCAAGAATTGTTTTTTTCTGAGTGTCAGTCACTAAGGCTGCTATAATTTATGCATGGATTTAGTTGGGCTTGCTCGACCGCCGGCGCTTAAGGGGTTTTGTGAATGGCCGTTTGTATGGTGGGACGCTTTTCTTCGGTGTTCCATAAAGCGATATGTGAAAGGCTGCTGTAATACTGGAAGACCTCGCTTTTCCTTAGCAAGACCCCACTTTTCCCCTGCTCCCTAACTGTATACAGTAGTTTAAATAAAGATATTGAATCCCCTGCTCCCAAGAGTGTCAACAGACCATACTCAATAAGGTTTCCTCTATAATAGTGCAAGCATCAAAGAGCGGAAGATGTCTCAATATACTATCGATAATAGCCCCTTCTCCAATAATACGAATTCTTTTAAAGTGCAGAATTACTATGTTGCGGATGATCGCTCTCCACTCTTGCCTTGGCTATCACCCCTCGAGCCTAGGCTGCGACATCGGGACATCCAAGAGCGCCGCGTCGACAATGTTGGAGGATGGCTGCAAACTGAGGAATTTGGCAGCTGGCATGACCAAAGTGGTGAAGGTGAAGGTGGTAAGGCAGTCCTGTATTGCTATGGAGGTCGGGGGTCGGGAGGACATTTATCAAGTAGCCGAAATCACTCTCGGAGGAGAAAAGAAAGTGATTCGGTGCTAACAGGCTACCGTGCCAGTTCATTGGTAGTTGACAGGTTGTCCGATCAGTCCAAGGGGAAAAATACAGCCCTTACATGCTTCTACCTAGAATTCCCAGCGAGAAAGGAGCGGTCGGTGGCCAGTATTCTGGGTTCCTTGCCGAGACAGGTCGTAAGCGGAATGGAAAAGGCCCCAGAGGAAATAACACGGGCCCCAGAAGAGCAAAAATTGGCTAATGCTGGCGGGGACCGCAACTACAGGATGTCGTGAAGATGCTACAGACCATCACGTCCTCACTGCGCACATTTATATCCATAGAGGTCTTGGACGAATGTGTGGCTGCGCATCGAATCAAGCTCCTTAATTCACTCCAACAAATCCTGGAAACATCCCTGCACACCCGAATATTCATCACCGCAAGGCCCCACGTCCGGGCTGAGATTGAAAGGCGTCTTCCTCGACGAGTGATAAGTGTGCCGGTAGGGCCCAGCGAAACTGATATCATGGGATACCTTCGTCTTAGGCTAGACGAGGACGAAACTCCGGAACCCATGAATGAGAGTCTAGAGGCAGACATCCTGGAGAGGATTCTGGAAAATATGTCGGAAATGCACGTAGGGGCGATGCTTCTAGGAATCCCTCCCCACGCAATTCGCTAATACATATGGATCTAGGTTTCTATTGGTTTCCTTGAGTATCGATGGAATCTTACACGAATCCACAATCTCCCGGTGACGAGAAAAATTGGGCAAAATGGCAAATGGATTGGAACTGGCAGATGTTTACGGTACAACAATCGAGCGGATCAAGGGGCAAGCTGGGGACAAATCGAGACTCGGGATGACGGCCCTGGTGTGGATCAGCCATGCGGAACGGCAGTTGCAAGTGGATGAGCTCTGGGACGCCTTAGAAGTCCAGCTAGGCTCCACCGATTTCGATGCTAGTGACATCCCTTCGGTGTCAACATTGGTCAAATGCTGCCAAGGACTTATTACTGTGGATAAGGAGGCATCAACCGTGCGATTGATCCACTTTACCTTGCAGGAGTATCTTTGCGCTCATCCCGATATATTCGCCAAACCTCACTCGGCAATAGCTGAAATCTGCTTGACCTATTTAAATTCCAAACTGGTCAAGGCCCTTTTGGCTGCTCATTCTCTTGATACTCAGATCACACCCTTTCTAAAATATTGTTCAGTATACTAGGGAGTGCACACGAAAAATGAGCTCTCGGACTACGGGAGATTACTTGCTCTGGAGCTGTTAAAGGAGAATTATAGCCAGATATTGACCTAGTTACTCCTTAAGCATGCAGACCTGGATCACGGGGACTAGGATACTTGTCCTCTATTTAGTGTGCTACACTGCGCATCGTTCTTTGGAATTATTGAATTAGTAGTTGCTTTAATAGAGGTGGGAGCTTCTGATATCAACGGGGAAGGCTGTTGGGGTTCTACACCGCTTTCATGGGCTGCGTATAATGGGAATGAAGAGGTGGTAGAAATCCTACTCGGACGGGAAGAGGTCAACCCCGACAAGGCAGACAAGTGGGGAAACACACCACTCTCGGATGCCGCCTGTAATGGACATGAAGGAGTGGTGAAAATAGTGCTCGAATGGGACGAGGTCAACCCCGACAGAGCAGTTAAATGGAACCAAACACCGCTCCCGCTTGCCTCTCTGCGCGGACATGAGGGAGTGGTAAAAATACTATTCGAACGTGAAGAGGTCAACCCAGATAGGCCGGATAGATGGGGAAAACACCGCTCCAGTATGCCCCCCAGAATAGATATGAGAGGATACTAGGGGCGGCTCTACTACAGTCTCGCAAAGCGGCAACTCCCAGTACCATTTAATCCCTACAAGACGCCGCCTCTTAATGCCAGCCGCCCCTTCCCTTTCCAGGCCTGTTACGCACTGTGATGCACTTGGACATCACCCTGTCGACCTGGGGAATCCCACAACTTGGGAATACAGATATATTTATATCACACCCTCTTCCCCCTTTTTGGTCATTTTCTTTCGGGGCCGGACGAGGATTTACGAGTTTCCGTTTACATGTTCCGTAGGGTTTTGTCCGAGTGAAGTTTCTATCTATCTTTGAGAAGGTTGGGTTTGTACATTGCTTGTAGATTTCATCCTGTTATATATTTAATTTCTTCTCTCTTTGCCAATTCTTGAAAAAAATTTCCATATATAATTTTTTTCCTTCGTTTCCCTCTTGTCCCCCGCCTCCCGAGCGATAAACGGAGAGCATAACATCATAGCGTTCTTTTAAGTATCGAAATATGGTGAACGGGGTTGCGAGAATTCTTGAGGACATTGTCAAGAACCGGGTAAAACCCGTAATTTACCTGCGATAGAAGACTGGTATTATAAAGGAGGGGTGAACGAAGAAGAGGAGCGAAGCCGTCCTTTTATCCACTCAGGGAAGGGAGGTTGACTAACCCGCTTAACGAAGGTTAGCGTGAGTCAGTGGGGAGGGAAGAATGAACTATAAATAATATACAAGAGCGGGCAAAAAACCACAGAACCTCCCTATTCATAGCTGCCCCTATGCCATTCGGATTCTAATGCAATCTAATTTGCCTACCGTGGCTAGGTAGATTACTTTTGGAAAATAAGACAAGAGCAGGAATTCCCTATTCCTCCATCTGCCGAAACCTCCTCGGCGCAAAGTGACCCAGTTCTTCAAAACTGAACACGACATCTGTAGCTTCGTCATGGTGTTGGTCGAAGACACAATCGTAGGGAATCCGGAGCTCAGTAGATCCCAGCGTTGATTTTACCACCCCTGCTTGGTCAATGTTGAAATCCTGGATACAGGTGGCGACGCGGGAGGGGGCCTGTCTGGTTTCGCGGCGGCCTTGCTCAACCATCCTCCAACATTCAATTCGCAACGCAAGGGAGTTCATGGTTATGCAGACGAGAATCACGAATCGTACTCGACCGGGAGAGTTGGTGAGCCACCAATGGGCATCCAGGTGAAGGAAGTCCTCTCCTCCTGAATACCCAACTTCAACCATCACTAAATGCCAAGCATTCCTTCCCAGCCGAGTCCCTATTCCCACGCCCTGATCTCCTTGTTTGCTTCGGACCCCGGGAACCTGCAATAGGGTTGCACCAAACGATTCAAATGACTCGTCGTCATGAGTGATCTTATGAGCAATCGCTAAGTAGAGGTTCATGCCGATCCTCGCGTGCTCCGATCCTGGAATTATGCGTAGGATTGCCGCATCTAATGCGTTCTCGAATGTCAAGCGTACCGTAGACCTTAGCTGAAATCTGCGTAATTCTCGGTAGATCACATTAAACTCCCGATCGGTAACTCCGTGAAAATATAAGAAATATTCATTTGCAGTCCCGGAGTCGACAATACTCTCTACTCTTCTGGCAAGCTTTCGTGCTGATTGATATTCGAACTTGTGCCGGTCCGGGATTAAGGCAGCTTGGATTTCAAACTGGGTAGCTTCCCCGCCCGGGACTTCGGGCAGGGCATCTAGGCTGATGAAGCGGTTTGTAATTTTATCTGGGTTATCTAGGAGATACATGAGGTGGTGTGAATGCCGATATGTAGATGAGGAAATTGTTTTGCGAGTGACCTATTATGTGAGCCGGAGTTGAAGGGGAAGCTCTTTAGACTGGTGACAAGGGGGTAGTGGTAGTGCGGTTGTTTAGTCCGAGAGGTATAGGGGATGCTGATGAAAGAGAGAGAGGGTGAGCAAGCTCTAGATAAAGTATTCCTGTGAGTGCTTAATGGCCAGGCGTCCAATTGCTCGGTTCCTGAATGGAGCGGGTGGGGGCGGGTGTCTTAACCCACTAAGTTATTAAGGGATAAGCAAGCTTATACATGTACTTGTAAAAGTTTTAACTACCGTATTATCGCCTCAGGACGTATTTTGGTGGGGACGGGAGAGAACACCAGCAAAATAAAAGGAGGCGTTACTTAGAGAGGAAACTCAGACGTCCTGAGACAATTCTCTCTTATTCAAGATAATACGGTACTTAAATAAGAGTTAAGTTAGCTAGTAACCTCCAAAAGACAAGCATGTATGCTTCGACCTCTCCCTCCGGCCAATACACATGCGCGATTGTTCCACCTGCTTCCGGGGGTACAGTAGGACTGCCCGTGACTTTGTTGTAGCGGTGGGGACACTATGCAAGTGGCCTACCTGTTCTCGGAAAGTGCGATTTCAGACACCCCAAAGAGCCTAAAAAATATGCAAGCTGTCGAGCCGAGTAGTTACTTGGAGAAAACTCAGCTAGAGAGAGCTGATTAGAGTGCTTCTTAGAGTATGAGTACAGTGCCAGCCCTTGGCCCCTTCATTACATTTGTCATATGACAACCTCTTGGGGTGCTGGCTCGCCACCGATCCCGCCAACTGGAGTCTTTCAAATAAGCCAAGTTTCTCTACTGTCGGCATTATGAATGATACATGATAGAGGTAGCCCTCGGAAAAGCTGCATCTCTCCGCTTTTGCTCAATAAAATGGCCGTTAGGTTACTTTTATTTCATCTTCGCTTATTTGGGGCAGCCCAATGCCATGTGGGGCGTTGATCGGTTTAGACTTAGATCCATATCCAACCAAAAAATTCTTTCCTATACCACTTGTCCTTTTGGGTTGTATCTCTTATGGTTGTGAGGCATCGTTGATTGGGTCTTGATTATTCGGCGGCTATTTCGTATTGGCTAGGCTTCATTGCGCTCTCCAGGTTTGGAGGCGTATACCGGTACTCGCTTGGAACCCATGATTCGTTCTGGGGCTGAAGACGGGAAACCGGCTCCGTCTCATAAAGGATGAGGTCACTTATGTTCTCGATACATGTTCGGCCATTTGGCCCTTTCTTTTGGTTAACAAGAATGATACGGCGAGTCCAAATCGCGCAAAGTCTTCACCATTTCGCTTCACACATTGGGGCATAATTTCAACAAAAACTGTTGGAGCATCCTTCCATATCTGTAACATTGCCCGCAGGGTGGTGGTAGGTCGGCTAAGGGAAGTGGCGGAGATGCGGCGGCGAGTGAGGCCGCGTGAACCTCGGGTATTGTGACTGCGTCTTTCTTGTATACATAGCCGGGTTCACCCCCATCTCTTTCTCCCTTTAACGAATCAATAGTCAGTCGTTTCAACAAAAACACATAGTTCATCCCCGAGTGAGAGTACATGACTATACCAAACTCAGATCATCGTATACAGCTCAAGACAAGTTCAGCATAAACAGATCCCTAAACACGCTTACATTATCAAGCGAAATTCAGAAAAAAGAGTGTGATAGCCTCCTCCCCCCCTGCCTTCTCGAAAATCGAAAATACGAATAGAAAAACAATCCTCCATTTTCATCTCCATTTTTAACAGCCAGGACCCTGGCGATTCCTGCAGCTATCTCTAACCCCATAAACACAACAGGTACCACCAGGACCGCACTGGAACAGCTGGTCAAAGCAAATCCCTGACTGGCATGAGACTACGGCCGCGCAGTATCCACAGTATTGCCCCGGGGGATAAGAGGCGTTGCACACGCAACCAGACGTGCAAGATCGCTTATCCAAGTCGCTGGTGTCGAGTCCGGCGGTGAAGGGATTGGCAAGCGCAGCGGCGCGAGTGAGGGCTAGGAAAAGGGTAAGAACGGGTATGGACTTCAGAAGCACTACGGGTTTCAGTTAGAGACTGCAGGATGGGTAAGGGAGTAGTGGAGGAACGGGAGATTACTAGCGATTTGAATGTGAAATTATTATTTTTGCTCTGGTCGCGGTTGTGTTAATTCTATATTCTAAATTGTGCAAAGGGAGAAGGAGAGGGAGAATACCTGCTTTAGGTTCTTGTCTACTAGGAAGTTCTTAATAAGATCGGGGGAGTAAGGGACCGATGGCCAAGGATGATTGTAGGAGGATATGGCCAGTATTTATGCTTTCACCTAGCCGAAAGAATAGGATCATCGCCAGGGCTTCTGTCCTAATAAACTGTCAAAACTCAAGCACAGGGTGACGTTGTGGACTCATGCTACCCTGAACCCAGCACTGTCTATGCTACTACCTCAAAGAACCCCGCAGATCTTGATATGGAAATTGAGGGTATTCCAACAATCCCTCAATTATTGTGATCTCACCAAGAACATCTACCTTATGGGCATAGGGGTGAGTCTCGTATTCAATGATGCTTGGTGAATAATAATAGTCACTTAACCTAATTAAGTTAAATTGGTTCCGGGGCACAACTCATATTAGTTTAATAATAAATCAAACAATACCCAGTAACGATACCTACAGTGTTTTACTCTTTCTCACGTTTGGTCTCAGGGTTTATTATAGATTTCACTACAAATCCTTCTTGCCCTTAATACTTTGTCTATGCTGTTTTAGTAATCTATCATACCAGCAAATTCGTTCAAGTAGTCCCTAGACAGTGACCGCAAGAGAGCTAGAACCCGCATTCTCAACAACTAGTCTATAATGTTTCTTGTCTCTTTTGAGTGACCGGAATGCCATCTCCAAGTGGGTTATCTTCAGCCTAACTACCATTATTACTTCCGCCACAAGCTGTCTCATATTCCTGTATCCATGAAGTGGTGCCTTCATTTGGTGGTATATGGTGAGGTCATAATCACTAACCTGGAGCCTGTCTGGCATGAGTCGCGTTGGTCAAGATGTTACGAGTGAGTAACCGTGAATCAACTGCTGAAGAAACTAGCACGGTAAAAACAATGCTCTGGTAGGGCAGTAAAAAGATCCAGTCCGTTTTTTCATATAGAAAACTCGAAGGGATACGGTAGATCATGACAACTCTGTGAGAATACGAAGAGGGCAATCTGAGAGGGTGGTATACGTTCTTTTGGGCACACCTGCATGCAAAAATGTGTATGCCAGCATGAAGGGCCCCTTAGAGGTTATAGAGTTTTAAGGATGCTATGGTCTATCGCCTACGGTCTACACCCCACTAAATGAGCACATTACTCAAAAAACATATGATACAGAATTGTTTGCAGGCGCAATCTGATAGGAGGTATAAAACATCCGATTGGTACCGGGTAGGTCAGCTGGGGCGATGTATATTTCATAGTGAGTATTGTGTAGCATTCTATCATAAAACTTTAGCTGCGAATAGAACAGAAAAACTCTCACCAGAATGCCGTAGTCACTGAAACCCCCATCGGAATCCAGCCTCTAATCCGAATGTGTGGACAATCCCACTGTGGGCCTGAATTCGCGACTTAGCTAACCTAACTCAGGGACAGACACATGCGGTTCTGGGGATACTGGTCCATGGCCTCAGGATTGGGGGCAAGCCACGCAAGGGGTGTAAAGTGGAGAATCTCTGATGTTTAGGGATAAAGTCATTGGCTTAGCATAAGAGCTGAGGGCGGGGATCCTTATACGAGGTGCAGTTGAGTGGTTCCGGTACAGTAGAAACAATCAGATGTTCGAACTTAAAAGCATTGATACTTTATTTGCGTCCGCAATACTCCTAATAAGATTACTCAGGCGCAAATTGGGCACTGCACTCGTAAGTGTGGCACCCCCACACCAACAATCATGCCTTATCAGCCATCAACCGATGAAACCGCACTTGCTAGTAGGAAAAACAACGTTCTGTACGTGAGATAACCTCCGGGTGGAAGAAATCTGAAAATATCTAAAAATTTGGTCGCGTGGTTTTGGGGTAGCAGGCAGAAGGGGAGCCTGTGCGGTACTGGGATGATGGCTGACGAAAGACGATCATTGCCGTGCAACTTCAACTACGGTACTCGAGTACTTGGTTGCTCCCAAGTAACACCAACAACTTCAGGAAGGCGCAGCCAAAAAAGACCGCAAAGGCAACTTTCACAGCGAAATCCGACACTTCCCAAAAAAGCTCCGAAAATTCCAGAAATAAATTCTTAGTAATTAGGGTAGCCCAAACTAACCTGTAACCTCTGAATTTTTTTGATAATTCTTGTTGTCTTGTTCACAACCCAGGCTTATCCGCGTTTTTGGGATACCCTTAGTGTGATCACAAACGGTACGCGAGCTCCCAGGCAGACGTTTTAGCACAGAACAGGTATTATTTTGCTTAACTTCTCTTGACTTGCATGAAAACCTACTTCACCTAGCACTTGCACTCCTCATATCATAGCAATAATGAGAGTTAAAAACTAAATTCCGTGCTCATACTAAATCAGGACTTGTCAAATTACGAGATCTCCGGTAATCGGGTATCTCAGGTGACTCTCCAGTCTTCGTATTCAGAGACAAAGGCTCCTGAGGAAGTTAGTCGTCTACCGAGGCGATGTAGTTTAAGCCCTGTAGGCGCAGGGTATCATATCAACTAGTTTGTGCAGTTCTGTTAACCCATTAAACCAAGCCGATCATCGGCTCAAGAAACGACTACGAGTGACAATCCGGGTGCGAATTCCAAGAGACCCTATGACATTCGCTTGATCTAGGCTAATTTAGTATGACGCCGTGATAATCCCATCCACAAATTTATTTATTTTATAACCTGAAATCTCAGTCAACTGCCCTACTTTTAATTGCCGTGCCGACTTCGTAGCCTAGCATGGCTCTCCGGGGCGATAGCAGGGAGAAGACTACCGTAAACTCTCGTTAAATCCACCATCGCCCATCGGCCTCGTATCCCCTCCGATCAGAGAGACAAAACGGCTAGCCCACTGATGAGTAGGAGTAACTTAGGTTTTAGTACCAAGTCACTTGGTTGATGTCTGGGAATTAGTGCCCGAAGTTTAAATCCCTTTACCGCACCCGAAAGCTAAGGGGCTTTGGCATGAGATGTTTGGGCGTCCAAACCATGGTTCCCACCCAAACTTTTGTTTGTACTCGAGCAGCTGCAGGAGTGTTTGGCAGATGTGAATTGCTAGCAAGGGTATTATAAATATAGCACAACAAGCACCAATATATTTTGACGATTTAGCAATTTGTTGATAGGAGAGGGTTTTTTCAACCGTGGTTACGCAACCATAGTTTGTATAGTATGATAAACAACCAAACTTCACGGACATGTCACCCCAAACGGCCACAAATATGTTCAAAATCGCCTCGTATTTCCGAATCCCTGGACTATGGTTCATTGGGGAGGGGAGCAAGCAGAAATAAAAGTTGGAACTGAAGTTGCTGCTGATAGCTAGAATCCCATAGTTGTTAGGGTATGATAGTTAGTTTGGGGTACGACCGGTTTAGGGTCGTGACTGCCACTTGGGGGTTTTTCCCGTTGTGTGGGTTTTTCCTGTTTTGTGTGTTTGTGC
>Ga0307509_10005561_pt1 | contig 17465 bp, 18 predicted proteins | sample 10_EM_MG_FD_202245 | JGI IMG/M metagenome (GOLD analysis project Ga0307509, IMG submission 202245) | Populus trichocarpa ectomycorrhiza microbial communities from riparian zone in the Pacific Northwest, United States - 10_EM | ecosystem: Host-associated > Plants > Roots > Unclassified | place...
TGCATTGGGTAGGCTATGTTATGTGTATTCTGAAAAAAAAATGAAGAGAAACCGTCAAGAACTCACAGAATTGCAATGTTTCAACATTTGAGCACAAGTGACTGTGTCACACATCAAAACCCGGGCCGGCCCGTTACCGAGGATTGTGCAACCCCAGTTCAACGAATAAAGTCGGCATCGATCGTGGGTGGTATGATCATTATATATCATATATACAACTTACCCCTAGGCGCTGAAGTCTTCCAGGAATCTGGAGCAACAAACGTATTGGGAGGCCTGGTCGGGAGATGAACAACTACATTCACGTTGAGCGCTGTCGTTCATATATTCATTCTGCACTTCGCTGCGCTGGATGGCAAAAGGCATGATATCACTTGATTTGGAAATGGAGTATCGGGACTGCTCGCGCTTGGCAGAGAATTCAGGGAGGATGCTATTGGATTTTTGGAGGCGTCTTTCGGTGGAGATGAGGATGATGACGTTGATGAAGCCTAATGGAATGTTAACAGACGATTGGAGCCGAAATAAAAGAAAGGACCCATGTAATTGAAGAGCACCCCAGCAGTTGCAGTTAGCACGAAAGGTACTGAGTTGCCGTTGAATTCATGGATGCGTAGGATTGATATAGGAATCAGAATGACGCTGTACACGCCCTAAGCCATCACTCAGTTTGGCAAGGGTCACGGCAGAATGAGAAAGGCGTACTGGATACCTGATATCATGATGACGAATGTAAGATCACGGTATGGGCTTGGTATGGTCATCACTTACCAGATCCTCAGCACCACTCTCAACATATTTCTATCAATAATATCTCGCCCAAGAGCAAGCTGCCATTCTTCGCCTTTTGGGAGGATGCGAATTCGCCATCCACAGGTACTATCCCTCACAAGGTTTCCGCGAATTCTGAGGAGAGCAGAGATGTAAAGGACTCAGAAGCTAATACCAATCGAGGCAAACGCCTTCAAAAAGGAATATGAATTCTACACATAGAGCAACCACATTATGAAATTCACGAAAAAGCGCTCCAAAAATATCCGTTCCTTGGGATAATTAGGGGATATCCAGCACCTACAATTTCGAAAATTAGATAATTGTCGGATCAGGGATACTTCCCTTACCGTCATGCTCTGGCCGGGAGATTCCGAAATAAGGGCCCAGCTGTGGGTCGCTGGCTAGCGAAACGACCAATCAAAACGATCAAGAAAACGAATGACCATGCGGAGCAGAGGGATCCAATATGAATAACCTTCGAAACTGGAGTACGAAGGAACAAAACATTGAAGACATGGATTGCAATGACAGCCAAAGTATAGACAGTTTCATAAGGATAAACGGCACCGGACGGATACCCCTAAATTTACTAGTTGCTTGAAAGCACCTGGAGTTGATGCATAAGCAAATATTGTGTGAGTAGAAAAGAGCAAAGCCTGGTACATACCCTGAACGCCGCAAGTCAAACCCAAAACCACGCCACTTCGAGCGACCCATTCAAAATTGATCACAGTTCCGGTACACTGGAAGATATTTGCGACCAGCAACGAGATGAGGTATGCAAGCATGTGCTTGTCGTTGAATGTCTTCGGTCTTAGACGGTGGAACTTTTTCCAACAATGAAGAGGGACGAAAAGCTTACGATGAAAATATATACAATCGCTACCAATGAAGTAAGACCCATGAGGCCGAAGAACTGAAGGTCCCTTTAGTTAACCTGCTGGATAGAGATGCTTGGGAACGCACGAAGACTCCAAATTTCTGAGCTTGATCATAAACGGTCTTCAAGGACGGAAAGGGATCAAGTGTTGAGGCCATGGATAAATTGATGCAAGAGGTCAATCACAGAGGCATAAGAGAGTGTAATTCTAGGAGGGCGCCTGCAGGTCCGAGGGGAAGAAAGCGAGAAATAAAAGAGAGAAAATGGCAAAAAGGCTCAAGTAGCAATAATAAAAGGCAAACCGGCAGAGCTAAATGCAATCCTGCAGGAGAAATTCTTCAACTATCGAACTGTGAGCAGAATTTGCCAAGAAAATCAACGAAACGTACGTGATGAGAATTGACGTTGATTGACAGTGGCATTGACAGGTGTGTGACCCTTTTTCTGATCATGACAAATGAGCGATATCTATCATTGAGGGGATTTAGAGAAGCCTCATGAATCGGCTGAAAAGTCAGCCTTCCGCATAATATTTCGACACGAAAAAAACATGGTTGTAAAGAATAAATGTACAGCTCTCAATTAGAGAAAAGAGCAAGTTGATTACTTTTGTCTTCTGAGTTGTGGAGGCATTTCAGCTATCTGCAAAACCGTAGACGTTTTGGAAATTTCGGATGCGCCTTTTGTTTGTAGTAAACAGCCGTAATAGGTAGAACGACCCTATTAATATTATGATGTCAGGACCTGTGGAGCGCGCCGCAGTGCCTTCAAAAAATTAAACGTAAAGCGATGAGGACAACCAACTAGCCAACGAAGTGGAGCAACGAGGGCAACCGTTACATCATTGGTAGCAACCATATCAGGCTGTTTACTACAAACGAAGGCGTACATCTCGGAAATTTCAAAACGTCTACGGTTTTGCAGATAGCTGTCAGTACGTGCAAATCTGTCGACTTTTGTGCCCATTTTTTGACTGCAGTATGACTTGTGCGTGACTAATGTAAAATTACCCATTTTACTGAGCGTTAAGGTTCAAGTTGATCACCTTGACAATCTGCAAGCTTTTCTGCACACATCGTGAGATTGTTCTCATTGATACATGGGATGTTTACAGATGCTCCACAACGTTATGGACATAATCAGCACACTGCTCCGACCCAATTCGCTATTCATGAATTCAACGTTGACATGACCGCGAACAATCCAAACCGATGACATATGACAATGAATTCTCTGGAGATTTGAAGGGCTATCTCACGAATCCATAGATCCTCGCTCCATGGTCTTGGAGTATTGACTGCGTTATGGAGTGCGTATCCCCAAGCGCACGAAGCCGAACCCTTTTTCTGTAATTGTTTTGACGACAGAGGAAGCTCGGGAGTTGCGTGAAAGTTAAAAGCACCATAGAAAACCACGCGCACGTCGGGATCAAGGCCCAGTAACCCAGAATTCAGATGGAATGTCTTCTCTGGATGATTCTCTGTCTTTGAACGGTCCGGATGATCTTCGTTCCAATGCAGAGAGTGAATGAATACTCGGCGAGGTTGCAAGTGTATAGCATTAAAGATAGTGACGAATTTACCATTTCTCCGAAATGGATGACCGCGCTAACGGCAACAAGTGGTTGCCAGAGAGGTAAAATGACTCAAGGTTGATTTAGCGATGCCGTGAAATAAGAAATAACTTACGAGAAATACGATGCTCATGAGTGAGGAATCTTCGGTAAAGAACCTGTGCGAAGTTTATCAACGGTAACGTGTTGGTATTGAAATCGGGGATATCTGGAATTCAAATGAACGATGTCTGAATTAGATGGACATAGTTAGAGACATGTAAGGAATTGGAAGAATTCAAATTACCGTATTCTTCACAAATATTGTACACCTCGAGTATCTGTGAAAGAAATTCTTCAGAGGTGGGCAGTGAGGGATCCTCCTAAGTCACAATTAAATGTCAGATGCTGGTAAAACGATGAGCACACACGTGTTTCAACACCGAATCCAGTGGTTATCGTGGGTAATCGCAAACTTTTGCATGAATTTCTAAACGAAGAAATTAAATGTTGGGCACACAAGCAACCGCTAGATCTGAGATTACAAAAGGTTCACCGGTTGATATTTCGGTATCTGGGACTTGAACGGTGGTGAAAGACGAAGTAACCCCAACCACGAATTGCAGTGATCCCTGGCCAACCCAGCGTCGTTTATAGCAAAACAGTCGCCAACCACATTCACAAATTTATACCAACCAATCGTGTTGGCAGCAATATATTTCCGGAAACAAGAGAAATCGATGATGTGACTCCATTGGGAATAGTTAAATTCCGCCACAGCATTGAAAGGTAGTGCTAGGACTAAGAAACCGTTAGCAGGGGTCATTCGCCATTGTAGAGAATCTTACGAGTAACCTCTGATCTGGGATTTCCTCGCCGATTTCCCATCCGGAATAGGGTGGCCCTTGAAAGGCGAGTACTCGTAAACGTTGGTGGGATCAAGTTCAAGCGGAGAAAGCGGAGAACATCCCTCCGGAATCTTTACAGTCGGCGAGTCCAGTGGGCTATCTGCAGTGTTGAAAGCAAAGTGAAACTTTCCGCGACTATAATACCACGTCTCCGATGGAAAATTCCGCCCTACGGTGATGAGTAGGGAGTCCCAGAATTGTCTCGGGTGAGTGGACCGGAGATACCAGGCTTTCGCGTAATATGTACAGTGTCCCAGTTGCTTGGGAGGGGCGAAGGAGCGTTCGCCTTTGTAGCCAAGATTTCGCTGATTGATTCGTAGTCCAGTGGGCACGAATCTTCCTCAATAACAACTTGGGTGAGCTGAGATGCATGCCACACACATCAGCCTGAGTTTTATGAGTGGAACTTGCATTGGTTGAATTTCCCGGTTTCTGGTTTCCGTTGTGTTGAATTGTCTTATATGAGTTCATGAGTTGAAGGTCGTCTAATCACACTCACCCAGGCGGGTTCCATCTGGCAGGAATGTTTGGGTAGTGGTGCCCGACGGAAGATGCCGGGCCTCGAGGAAGTGCGGTATTCGGGGTATTTCCATATCAGGGGGCTCACCCTTCTTCTAAACTCGATCTCTGCATGGTATTTTTATGCAGAGGGTTGATGGGATGAGAACCACCTGCACCTGATACTTTCCTCGCAATCTGGTAGTCCGTACGTTGTTCTTTTCTTCGAAATTATTTTTGACACCATACAGACAGCAATCGTGTTTCCTGAAAATTGGAGGAGTATAAAGGAATCTTTCATCTTAAAGGGCCCATGGCTGCTCGCTGGCTATAAATAAAGCACTTTCTGGGACCAGGTTCTGGGTGAATGGGCTGATTAACGATAGTTTTGACAACATCTCGTGACTTGCACGTCTTCCCTGCGCAGCGTCCAAGAATAGCCTGCGTACACTTCAGCCCGTTAATCGAAATGGGGCGAAATGGCGGAAGCAGACCGCTCGCTAGTCTGTAATTTCCTACATCCCATCAACCTACAAAACACGCCCCTCTCCAATGCTCTGGGGTGCGAAACAAAACGTGAACGAAGTCGCTATTTTCGCCTAGACGTTGCATATTTTGGATTCGTTATAATGGCAATCTGGCATGGAAATTGTCCTCCACATAGAACTGAGAAAGTGTGTCGAGTTTAAATTTAAGTGTAGAACGAATTTTACGAGGAATGCTGCACGATCAAATTCGAGCTCCCCCTAAGGCACTCGGCGTTTGGAGGAGGACTGCCTTCCAAGAGTCCCTGGATGACAGTTCCTTGAACCACCTGAGGATCAGTAGGGGATTGAAATTTGCATTAGAATTAGCGATATCACTACCAAGATGCAAATACAAACCTATTGACGTTTGGCCTTGTTTCCAGGACATCGATCCCAATATGTCCGAGGAGAAACCCATACGGGAGATGGTAGATGTCCGCGAGAGTAATTTCCTGTCGAAGAAATTCATTGCATGGCTACGCTCAAGGGATGCTACCGCTCACATTGCCTGCGAGGTATTTCTGCTTTGCTAGAATCTGGTCATAAACGTCCAATGTCTTGGTCAATTCTGTGATCGCCTTGTCATAGAGAAATTCATTGGTCTCGAGGCCGAAGAGCCGGCTGAAAAGAGTGCCCCTGATGTAATCATGATATATGAAGAGATAGTTGTGCGTCTCACGGTTTATACAATCGCTCTACTACTGCCGCGACAGCAGGACCGTCAAAATGAAAAGCCTCAAGTGATGCGGCTTGATGGAAGAGAGCATTTGCCTTGGGCTCAGTGGGGAGGAGGGGAGCACCCTGATTAGAATATTTTGAGGCGATGTAATGACATATAGCGCGACTCTCGTAGAGGATAAAGCCATCGTCATCCTGATCCGTGCATCTGAGTTAGATGTTCCATCGATGATTAAATGAACTCACGATGTAAGGAACCTGACCAAAGGGTTGCTTCTCAAGATACTGTGGGGATTTATGTTCTCCTTTGGCCAACGAGATCGGTATGGTTTCATACGGCACATCCTTCTCATTCAGCACACAAACGATGCGCTGCACGGACGCTACCAAATCACCATATATCTTGAGAACCATGGAGACGACTTGAAAATGCGATGCGTATGAGAAGTTGGAAATGGAGTGTGGTATGTAAGATGTATTACGGACCTTTATAGGGAGAGGAAAAGGGTGTCCGACGAGCTCGCGTGAACTTTAGATTGGGAAGACTTCGTAAGATCCTTATCCAGTGCACTTGATTACGTTTTCACGCAGCTGCTTGAAACCGCTCCACTTCAGTTGAGCCTCGCAAGAGCCATAAAAACCGCAATACAACACCCTTCCAAGGGTACAGATTTCGGGGGATTAACCAGAAGGTTATGCAAACCATTCATGGGCATCCAGACCATAAACATCGCGAGTGTTAATTAACACTGCCGTGCGGCGTTGCGAGGCCCGGGTTAGGCATATTAATTTCCGCGATCCCTCTCACGCCTCGAAGACACCTAGTTCGTGTGCCCAATCCAGCGGAGTATGGAGATGTGGAGTCGGAGGAAGTTGGCCAATAGTCCTATGGTGGCATCGATGGTGGTGTTGGCGAGGGATGACGTTAATCATGGATGCGCCAATTTTGAATCAGGGGGCGGTTGAGGGGAGAAGAGCTGAGGGAGGTGGACGAGACGCTGGTGTTGTTTAGGCGGAACGGAGACTGTTTGCTATCTCCATGGGTTCCGGCAGTCATTTCAATCGGTCCTGGGGCCGGGGGTTAATGAGCATGTCGCGGGCCTAGTACATATGCGATCACGAGGGGGAAAATAGGCGAGGAATACTTCCCAGCCCTGTGACCTAAACAGCAAGGTATAAAGGGTATTGTAATACAGTTGGTGGTCACTTACATGGCCAACTTGAACTATTCCTAAATTGTCATTGTCATTGCGTCGAGGACGGATGTGTGCTGTGTAGTGGATTGCTTTCGCGGCGGGGTGTGCGATCGTTCCAGCAGACATCACTTGGCGGTCCAACATGGCATTTCGAGCAACAGACTCAAATACACCGGGCGAGGTATGGGATATGAGGGGAAAGTTGGCTAGGAAAAACCCATGTTAGTACTAACGAAGGTATGTAAAACCACGCACCCGGGTGGCTGTAGTAGTATAAGGAAGACCTAGAAGATGATGGGAATAGGAGAGAATGGGAATTCTTGGCATGATGAACACAAAAAGGGACACCAAAGGACAGCAATTGCGAGCCGCGAATTGCTCATAAGCAATAAAAATGCTGGAATTAAATCATTATGCACAATAAGAGTAATAAATGACTTCTATAATGTAATAGCTGTAATATTGGTTGATCGATTCTCACCAACAGAAACCCGCCTTAAAAGCATAAGATTCGAAGGCGGGGAAAATGGGCGTGAACGAAGACCACGGAATTGAAGGAGGTACCATACGTTGCCCTCAGCCATCAAAATCGCACCCGGTCTTGTTGTAGTGCCTGAAAGGCGACTTTTCTTCGCCCTCTTCTTGGGCAAAGTATCCCTGCCGACGTTTTCGCTCCGAGTCCCACTTAACTTGGAAACCAGAGAGTGATCGGGGGTGATCAGGGTTCGGAATATGGGTGTCTGCAGTGACAGGGTTCTGAAAACGGACACGATGCTGCATGTGTTGAGTGGAAAGTTCATGGTGAGGAACGTCATCTGCAGGATAGTTGAGGCAGTCCGCCAGGAAAGGTGTAAGGGATAGATCTCACCCCTAACAAGCTCCTGATTCGGGAGGTCGCTTTGATTCCACACGTTTGGCTTTGGATTTTCAGATCGGGAGTTGAATGTAATTACTTGAGGAGATTGTTCGAAATTACTGGCAGAAGATTGGAATTGATAAGGTTGCTGAGGTTGGATAGGGGGCATAGACTCCTGCTGGGAGAACGAAGGTTGAGATAGATTAGGCGAATTAGTGCTGAATGTAGGATGGGGCGCTGTACTCGAAGTAGCTTTATTTTCGCCACTGCGAAAGGAATGTGGTTGAAAGAGAGGTGAAGATCCCGAGAGGTTTAGCTCGCGATCTGAAAGAAATCACAGCAGATGAATAGACCTTAAACTTAAAGCATCACGAAAGGAGTTACCAGGTTGGTTCGGAGGTCCCATAAATTGAGAGAATTTCTCCGCACCAAGATCCTCATATGGATCCGGCCAAGACTGCCGTCTCGTTTTAACTAAAAAAAGAGGTGCAACAGAATAGAAGTCAGCATTCAAAGTGCGGAGTTTCGGCGAGTAGAAATCTTACTTGTCGATGACGGCGTTGACTGACGCGAGAGGTGGACCTGTGGAATGGAACCGAGATGTGGAGATGGCATCTGGTTACCTGAGATGTCAAAAAAGGTCAAATTCTTGTTTGAATCCATAACAAGAAATGAAGCTTACTCGAACAAGTGCCTAAGTCAAGCTCACTGCGCTCAACTCCTTGCGGCCGTAGTTCTGGCCGTTCTAAATCGGGATCATCAGCGTAGAATATCGACCCTAAATTTCCATTGCTTACTCGACTTGTTGAGGTCGTATGGTTTTGAATCTTTGGAGGGTCTCGCGCGGCCTGAAACTGAAGACGGGTTCGGGATCTTATATAGAGGTGGAGTGGCCGTTCCGCTTACCCGTTAGACTCCGATTTCTTTGAGAGTGCGGTATTCGCGGGATTGCATGTTGGGAAAAGATAGGGTCTGCATTTCAAAGGCTTCGTGAGCTCAAATGTCTAGATAGAGCAAAATTAATAACCTTACCAGGAACTTCAAAGTCCCGGAGAGGGGGGAGACGCGTCCAGTCATCTCTCATACCGGCTGGTACACCTGGACCTTGATGTCCCAAAACCAATCAATAAAAGTACTTTGCAAAATGGCTATGCAGAAAAGACATACCAGATAATCGACTCAAACCAGTTGATGTTCCCTCCCCATTATCAAGCTGGGTTGGTCGGGGTGTTGACCCCCCTCGCTCTTCATTCATAGCACCTGCTCACCCGTCCTTCAACAACCATTTCATGTGACCGTGAAAGAGGTCTCGGGCCCCTAAAAGACTCACGGCTCAGAACACTGGGTACTGCAATAACGGCGGCCGCGCTTGGTGCACGGCTACGCGGCGGTCTCATCGAGGTTGGAAATCGCGTCACTGAGTCAGGTTTGGAAGGGTCGGGAAGGAGAATCCGACCGTGCTGGGTCCTCGGGAACAACCTCGTTTTGAGGTGACACGAAGAGCATAGACATGCGGGGCCTGCTACGTGTAGTGTGCTGTCAATGTACTCGGCGCCGACACCGGGAGAGGTCGTTGAGTTGCGCTGTGGGTGCCCTGCAACTGTTGCGCTTCTGCGGGCCCGGGTCGGACGACGGGAAACAGCACCGCTGGTAGGTCCGACAGGTGGAGGATTCGTGTTCATGGCATCATCCAGGGCGGCGCGACAGAAGGGCAAAGCAGCAGAGCGGAGGGGGATGGAGGTTTGTACGAAGTAGTGGCAGAGTCAAAGTCTAACGAGCAATATTGACGGAAGGATTCCAAATGGAGGAGGAAGAAACGAACAGCCAAAAAGCGCTAAGCGCTACACAAATCGGAAGGGCGTCTTTCGGGATCGGGCTGCTCTTGGTGCTAGGAGCCGCCGCCTAGGTTCACACATCGCCGTTGGCATTTAAAAGGGTGCTTTCCATAAGGGGCTCTGTAGTTCGTATTGATATACGAATCCTCCCGTTAAGGGTTGGATTATGTGGGCGAGAACTTACCATGGAGAGCACACCATACCCTAGGGCATGGAACCCCTGAACCTGGCCGAGATTCGATTCATTCCTGTATATATTTTTCGCAGATCGTGAGTTCCGTACGTGTTGCTAGAGAACCCTCCCTCCGGAATAGCCAAATTCGAACATCGTAGCCTCGTGGAACGACATCTCCAGATATTTGTTGACCTTCCATTGTCCTGGAACACGTTTTCCGACGCGATTACCCTGAACGATAGTGACTGTTGATAATTTGAGGGGAAGGGTCTCGCCAGGGTCCCATATGACAAAGGAGTGAGAAAAATGTAATGCCGTGTTCTAAATTGATCCCAAAATAGCAGAAATCAGGTCGGGAACTTGAACACGTGAACCAACTGAACGGTGACAATGACATCCTGACATTCGACAGGATACATGGGATTTCTAACTCGCTGCCAGCTTGAGGCGTTGAAGTCGGGACTGATCAATGGTTCACAACAGAAAAAAGGGATTAATCAGAGATAGTAGATTATTCTTAAAGGATTGCCTTGATCTTATCAAACAAGTTTAGCCCCAACGCAAAGATTATACGCGGCAATGGGCACGCAGAGGGCATTCCGGCAACGGTGGGTGAACATAGAATAAGAAAGGAAACATGAAGAAATAGTGCGATGGTGCGGTACGACACTTGTGGCCGAGTTCCAGAGCTTCCTTAAATTGGAAGCACATGCTCGAGGTTAGGACAACTGCCCCATCTCGCAATTGCTTAGATGGAATCGATTAGACACGAGCGAGATGCAGTGAGAAGACTAAAACATCGGAAATGAATGACTTAGTTCGTTCAGCGTTCGGAGATCGCGTCCAGATTTATGAAAATCCATCAATTCGCAGAAGCGCAAAGCTGGTGAGTGAGGGAAAGAATGCTCCAGGAATAGTATGGCTTCAGCGGGGATGGAACACACAAGATTCATCTCCGTTCTCTGTTGATCGCCAGACAACTCGGAGCCTAATCATCGACAAAGCGTCAAAGATAACACACGTCCCGCCGGTGCTCAATAGCCGCGAGGAAAACATGCCGTAATGTAGGACTAGACAAATTCACTAGACCGGATACAAAATTGGAGTCAACAAGAAAGAGTGAACCTTGAAGTCACTAGAATTTTGGGTCGTGAATGAAAATTGACGGAGTTCCATTCCTAGTAATGTGGGTGAGGTTGGTAGAGGAAAAAAAAAACAGACAACAGAAAGGTAAGGAAAGCACAGAGGATTGTCGCGAGAACGCCGGGTGGCGAGCAGATCCAAGAATTTCGGATACTATTGAGGATCTGAGCCCTATGTAAGGGTTGGATAGAAGGTCTAGACTAGTCTGTGTAAGCTGTTTGCCGTAAATTATGACGAAATTAAATTATGCTCCACACAGGCGGGGGCTTGAGGTGATATCGCGATGTTTGCTCGACGGGTCTCTCGCTCAAGTTCACCTATAAGATATGGATGATATTACCTCTGTCCCATAAATTCAATGAGAAAATACAAATTGGAACGAGGGTCATTGTAGATGCTGTTGCATTAAAGACGATGAAGAGTCAAGACATAATATCCACGTGACCGCGTATTACTCTTACTTGCCGGTCCGGTGCAACCGTTTCAACTTGCTGCTGACTTCCGTTGTCAAACTGGCCAGGACATTGTCCTCGACGACGTTCGCGATTTGAAAACACTGTGCAAGTCAAACAGTTAAATACTTCGGTAAGTCTGAAACTTGAAGCGTAAATTCAACTTCTTAAGCGTTCTTACGAAGCCCACCGTGAATGGTCTGGAGCCCAGTGATTGGAACGATGCATTCCCACTGGATACTTGCTCCACACCCACAAAGTCCAAGTTACACTCCAAATGGGTCAAAAATGGTTTCACTCCCCATAGAAGTCTATGAATCCATCTTAGACGAGCTCTCCGAGTCCCCCGAAACTCTGCGAGCATGTGCTCTCGTCAGCCACTTGTTCGCCCAACGGGCACAAAAGCTCCTCTTCAGCTACGTTTCCCTTACACGACCAACCAAAGTGTTTAAAGCAGCTCTGGGTATCAGATCACACGTCTGGCCTTCCATGCGTTTCCATCATATCCTCTCCTCTTCCCCACACCTCGCGGGGTACGTCAAATCCCTGGTAATAAGCGACGAGGCCACCCTCCACTTTTACCGCGAAGAACTTTCGTGGATTCGCTCAGATAACATGTTGCACCGAATTTTACCCCAGTTAGTCAACCTCGAAGAGTTGAAGCTCGAGGGAAACCCCCGAGGGAGTAGCCTCAATTTTCGCAAGTGGGGTGACAGTCTGCGCGCGGGGATTCTAGAACGGTGTTCTTCCGAGCGGCTGGTGACACTCCACCTAGCACATGTGAGGAACATCCCGCTTAGCCTCCTTGCTCTTGCACCACGGTTGGAAACGTTGTGGTTAAAGAGAGCGCTATTCGTTCCGGACGATCATGATACAAAGCTTAAGGAGAAGTCCCCTCCTGCGCAATTGAAGCATTTCTCTGTGATATGGATGAGATCTGAAGAATGGCACACTTTCTATCCATGGTTAGCGTCTCATTTAGATCTTACGTATATCAAAATTCTGGAGCTCAACATCGACTTTGAAAATGAGCTGGAAGCCATCGTTGAAGAAGGCCTGCAGGCGATATCAAACCTCTTGCGTGGGTGTTCGGCAACGTTGGAGACATTGCGATTCTTTATGCCAGAAGAGAGTAAGTTTCCATTTCATTCATTCAATAAAACGAATCCTCAATCACACCTTTTTTATTCTTCAGCAACAATGATGAACTTACCAAGCCAACCCCGGCCCTTCGAACTCGATATATGCTCAATGCCGGCTCTCCGCGATCTCAGTCTCAATTCTTGCATCTGGAACGAAGGCCAATACATGACTGTATCTGGCACCCACCCAACGCCATCTGTTGCCCAATCACCCCAAACAGCCCTCCATACTCTCTCGTCCGTCGTTTCACAACTTCTCCAATTCAAAACCCACGCAAGTGAACACGACAGAAGTTCGAGCTCTGGTTCCCCTCATCGGCAACTCGAAACCCTCACGCTCCAGCTTGATATGGATGAGTTCGAGGAAATAGCTAGTTCCAAGTTAGAAAATATAGGCTGGGAGGAGTTTGTCACGGTCGTTGAGGCGTTGGCGGGAGTGGGGAGGATGTCGTTGGAGTCAGAACGGGAAGCAATGGAAATGGACTCCAGGCCCATGGAGGAACGGCAAGTGACGTTTAAAGTCGTCAGAGCATTCGTGCCACATCCCGGAGCGACGTCGGTGACGGTAATCGTCTCGATTCCGGGTGGGAGTGATGAAATTGTGGCGGATTTACTGAAGGAGAAGCTTGGGCGGTTGCGGGACAAGGGGATCAGGTTGACGATACACTATACAGGGTGATAAATCACAGCAACAATGTAGTCCATATGACCATCAACAGGAAAGAATTCAATTCACGCTACTTACAGAAAGGGCCACAGTTGGGTAAATATGCAGTACAATTATATATTCTATGCCCTCAATTGTTCGGTGGGGTGACGAGTTCGGATATAAGAGAAATGGACAAGGTAAGGATAATGATGTCGACGGCACTCTGTATCTGAAAGAAAAGGTAATGCTGTGGTCCTCAGGCTTCAGATTTTACCTGTGTTTTGAGCATAGGAGGAGAAAATTTGCGATCAAAAAAAGAGGCGCCATAAGACTTAGCTTAGAAGAAAATTGGATTGTTTTATTGAAAGCCGTGCCCGACTGTATTTATGGGAAGGCCTTATTCAGGTTCAATTCAGATCAGAGAAACGAGCAATGGGCAAGTGAAGGCAGAGGGAAAGAAATAATTATCCCGGAACGTATTCCCTATAAGCAACTTGCACGTCCGTAAGTAATATCGAGGAAGTACAGTGATTTCCCCGTATATCGATTGTCAGGAGCCCATCGAGAAAGGTGTTCTAGCATCGATAGAAGAATAGCCACATGACCACCTTGGTTCTGAACCTCCAAGTTGAACCAATTCCACAGGAACTTGTCTCTGTCAATTGTAGTTCTTTGTTCGACGGTCGTTTGAGTTGAAAATTCCAGTTCAAACTGCCAGATACCGGGCAAACTTGGGTGAGTCCATCATCTAAAGCCTCAATCGTGATTTAATATTTTAAATGTTCCTACGACGCCAACAGATGAATAGGATGGCTAGCGATTGGAACGATAGCATGCTTTCTGAACCCCAGGAGCTCGCTGCAGGCATCCAAATCCCAAATACCACCACAGATGGGGCAGATTTATCCTCATTCCCCGCAGAGATCTATGAATCCATCATTGACCAGCTAGCCGACTCGCCCAACGCCTTGCGTAGATGTGCCCTTGTCTGCCGCTTATTCGCCCAACGGGCCCAAATGCTCTTCTTCAGCTACATCTCCCTTGAACGTCCAACCAAACCTACTCGAAGTAGATCACACTTGTGGCCCTCCATGCGTTTCCTCCAGCTCCTCTCCACATCCTCACACCTAGCAGGGTATGTCAAATCCCTGAAAATAAGCGACGAAGACCCACTGCAAGTTTACCGTGAAGAGCTATCGTGGATCTGCAAAGATCAAGCGGTGCCTCAGATTCTACCCCTTCTAGTCAATGTCGAAAAACTGCAGCTCTCAGGGACTCCGCGCGGTAGCTCCCTCGACGTCCGCACATGGGGAGATAACTTGTATATGGGAATTATGGAACGATGCGCATCCGAGGGGCTGGTGGCTCTCAACCTATTGCGTGTAAGGAACATCCCACTTAGCGTCCTTGGTCTCGCACCCCGCTTGCAGACGCTGGAATTGACGCAAGTATTTTTCGCCCCGGAGTTCAATGATCGCGCCTCAGTAGGAGAATCATCTACTCCGGAGGAACAAAAGAAAAGCCACCCCCCTGCACGATTGGAGTTTCTCTCTGTGGCGTCAACATGCCATGAATGGCGCACTTTCTATCATCACGTCCACCTAGACCTTGCACACATCAAGGATCTGACGTTCCAGATTGAATTTGAGGATGTGACGGAGGAAGAAGCTAAGGAAGGCCTCCAGGCGATATCGGAGCTCTTGTGCGGGTGTTCGGCAACGCTGAAGAAGCTGTGGTTCTTAATCCCGGATGAGTGTAAGTTTTTATCTATTCATCTAACAAATATAATCCTAACCACTCACGCCTCACCTGTCAGATTCCACAAGTGACCTGTCCCTACACCAGTTCTTCCGACTCGACGGGCACACAATGCCAGCTCTCCGCGAACTCAAAATCAGTGCCCGCATCTGGAACGAAGATCAGTACGAAATTTTAGCGGGTGGAATGGACCCAACGTTCTCCGAGACTGGACCACCGCGAACAGTCCTCCGTACCCTGACCTCCATTCTCTCCCAAACTCTCCCATCCGAAAGCTTGTTTGGCGAACATGACGGAGGTTCAAGCTCAGGCCCAAACTTAGGCCCTTCTCACGGGCAACTCGAAATCCTCATCCTCACACTTATCGTGGATGATTTCAAGGTTACCAGTGCTAAGTTCCGATTATTGGGATGGGGAGGGTTTGCTAGGGTCTTGAGGGCGTTATCGGAGGTGGGAAAGACATCCTTGGAGTTGAAACAGGAAGCAAGGAGGCGCTTGAGGGGCATACTGGAGTGGGAAACGGGGTGGGAGCCTACGAGGCCGAAAAAGCGTCTCGCGCCACGACCTGGCACGACGGCAGTGGAGGTACTCATCCTCATTCCGAGTCCAATCCTGAGTCTTGACACTATGGGGGATTTCCTAGCAGTGGAGCTGGGATGGTTATCAAAGGGGGTTAGATTGAGGGCACACTTTACGTGATGGTACGTCAAATATCAATAATGTAGTACGAGCAACCGTGTATGGTCAATGTTTCAATCAAGTTTCAATGTCACGGTTATAAGCCTGAGAATCAGGTGACGACAGCATTGAATGTGAGCTGTGGGCAGCCCATAGCCTCTGCGAGGGGATTTCTTTTTAGGGTATATTTTCATTTCACATACTCATCCAAATTTAACTAATACCTTGTTGAATGAGTTGATTGGAAAGGTTTCCCATCAATAGGTTGGGTGTTCTGACGGAAAAAATAATTAAAGGGACTTACAGGAAACCTCAACATCTGCCACGGCTGGCAGATAAATACCCAGTGCATTGATTCAAGATTGGTAATCCATTGGAATTTGGAAACGACGCGCCCATAATTCCTTCACGTGCACAATACATCATGTACATGTGATCAAAAAAGAACCCACGCCGACTATTGCAACGCACCTATTTCTAAGATCATTACACTCAGTGTACTTGGGTAATACCATCGTGAGTTGGCATCTTCCGCTATCTCTGCCACTCCGATATAACCTATTTACCAGTCTATCATGGTTTCTTCTCGGACACCCCCAGAAGGCAAAATAATTTCCGAGCAGGGGGGAAGGAAGATCTCGTCTTTGGACGATGAAAGGATTGCAAAGATAGATTTCAGCGTTAGCCACCAGGAGGCTGAAAATATTCGCTTCATCCGCAAACATACCACCATCCCCGTCCCGGAAGTGTTCGACTCTTACGATACAGACAACGGTAGCCATTGCATTATCATGGCTCATGTTTCTGGAAGTACTCTTGAGCAAGCTTGGCCAGACTTATCGGATGAATCCAAGTCGGGAATTCTTACAGAGCTCATCGGTTATATACACCAGCTTCGAAGATTCCAAGGAACATCCGTGAGTTCCGCGTCCGGTTCTCCGACAGGGATGTATGTCTTCGGGAGCTCCCTCGAGGAGGTGCTACAATCCCCTTCCCAGTTTCACGACTTCATCACATCCAAAGTTTATCCCGAAATATCAAAGCATTATATTTCCTACCTCAGATCGCGACTCGATGACAACTCTCGACTGCTATTCACTCACGGTGACTTGGTTGCTCGAAATATCTTCATTGAGAATGGAAAGATTAGTTGTATCGTCGCCTGGGGATCGGCGGGGTATTACCCCGAACATTGGGAGTTCGTCCAATTCATGACACATGTGGCATGGCCTCTGGGCTTTGGTAAACGAATGGTCGCGGAGTTTCCTGAATACAACGATGCATACTTGACTTGTACCATACTTCAGACTATCTCTAAATCTACTTGATAACTTCATACCATCTCTTTATGGTGACAACATCATCTAGCTGTGGACATTCCGATGTTGGACAATAGTAATGTATAGTATATTGCCAAACCGTGCACGAAAGCACGATGATAGGGGGAGCGAAGAAGAGAGGGAAAAAGTGTAGAGGAACTCGAAATAATGTGTGAGGTATAGTCTTGAGGAGGTCATAATGATCTGTCCGGTTCCAGCCGCTCCTACTACTTGAAGGAATTGGGAATGATTAATAATCATCTTGCGGATGTTCGCGCAGTTCGCAAGTAGATTTTAATTTTATTCTGGCCGGTAGTCTACGGGGTGCGCAGAAGAAGTCGACGGTAGGTCAACTTCTCTGCGGGGCGAAGGGCGATGGAGAGGGAGGATGAACCCCCTCCATCGAACCTTTTCTACCGGATAGAAGGATATGTAGAAAAAGGAA